>SDBT01004640.1_pt1 | contig 23266 bp, 20 predicted proteins | sample 2277101 | NCBI WGS metagenome assembly SDBT01 (sample SAMN10404973, study PRJNA504765) | marine sediment metagenome | isolation source: marine sediment core GS10_PC15, 103 cmbsf | place: Arctic Ocean: Southern Knipovich Ridge | collected 2010 | reverse complement strand
AAATGCTTGGCAGAGACAGAGAAACAGTAAGGAATCAACAATCAACTGGCAGTTTACAAACGAAAAAGCACGCATAAAACTGAAACGATTGTATCCGTCATTATAATGTTAACATAACACTAGTATCTTTTTTGATAAAAGTACTTAATCCAACAATTGCTTTTCAAGTAGGTGATTTGGCCCGCTTGCCTTACCCGGATACCAAGCAACATCCACAATTAACCGATAGGGTTGAAAAGGCTACACAGACCTGCATTTATAACAAACGCACCTACGCTAAAGCGGAACCGACAACCTGGGAATTTGTTCATCCTGGTTACTGGGACCAGTTTTTTGTGAATCACCTGGCAGCAGAACGGCAACTGGCAAAACTGGAAAGCGACATCAGCAACGTAGTTTATCAACTGTACGAAGTCGGAGAGGAAGATATCAGGCAGATTGAGTCCGAGTTTGGCGCTCTGCCTTCGCGTATGAAAAAAATCGGATCCACGAATGGCACGAATGAACACAATTTAAAAGAGGCCATTAAATCCATTAAAACCTATTACCTGGAAAAGCATATTCCTGATGAAGCGCTGAAATCATCTGAAGAAAAGATTGAAGATGAAGGTAAAGAAACAACCAAAAGTCGTCGGCAGGCGCGCTACCTAAATTTTGAGGAAGTCTGCCTGGCTTCCGGTTACCATCCCGATACGGTTTACCAGGTTATTACCGAGGCCGGTTGGGAACGCCCCGAGGAACGTTTTGACCTGGCCCTTAACTGGTTGGAATTCGCCATCGGCATTTTAATGGGCCGTTTTAAACCGGGGCAAAAAGGCGAAATGGGCTGTGCCATCATCCACAAAAACGATTTTATCACCGGTTCGCTGACCATCAGCGATGAAGAATTTGAGGAGATCACCCGATATTACCCGATGTCCTGGACCGACAACCAGGGCAAGCATGCTTTCACACGAGAAGTGGAAGAACAGTTATGCGCTCTGGCCGATCCGGATGGCATTATGGTGCTGGATGAGGGCCATTCCGATGACCTACCGGCTCGAATCGAGGAAGCATTGACCATCATGCTCGGCGAACACCAGGTCGGGCAGGTACTGTCCACGTTGATCGGGCAAAAGCACTCGGATACACTTAAATTCCGCAAATTCCTGGAACGGGATTTCTTTGCCAAACACCATCTGAAAATGTATAAAAAACGCCCAATTTATTGGTTGCTGCAGACGGCCAATAAAAATTACGGCTTTTACATATTCCATGAGCACTTTGACGCTGATACCCTTCATAAATTACTGCGCAACTACATTGATCCCAAACTGAAACTCACCGAAGATCAGTTACGCGAGATGTCAAGTCGATTAAGCAATTTAGAGGGCGCAGAATATCGACAATTCACCAAAGAAAGAGAAAAACTGGAAGATCTGTATCAGGAAATCAAGGAGTTCGCTGAGAAGGTGCGCCAGGTGACGCAGCTACAGGATGCTAATGGCAAAGTGGTCGGTTACGACCCGGATATTAACGATGGGGTAATTCTGAACCTGGCCCCACTGCATGATTTGATTCCCTGGAAAGAGCCGCAACAGTACTGGAAAGATTTACAGGAGGGTAAATATGACTGGGCGCATCTGGCCATGCGCTACTGGCCGGAGCGCGTGCTGGCAAAATGTAAAGAGGATAAATCGCTAGCTATCGCCCACGGGGTAGATGGATGAGCGCCCGGGAATCTTTTTTAAAATCTGTTTTGCATAAAATGTATGGAGAAGGAAAGTACAAAAAACCAAGAAAAGATAAATTCTATAATTCTAAATTTCATGCTGAAGTTGATAGAACATACCGATCACTAGGTGGTCAACTGAATCAATATCCTATGGGTTATCGAGGTTTAGATATCAAATGCCGAGACTTTATTGTTGAATTAGATGAAGAACGCCATTTTAATCGTTACCGTCTTACAACCCTGGAATCGGACTTTTATCAGAATTATAATTGTTTCGATTTAAAATTATACAAAAATTTCTGTAAAGATAGAGAAAAAGAATGTCTGGCTGCTGCCTCCTGGGGTGGAAACTGGAAGAAAGAAAAATCAGAAGAACAATTTGGACAAAGTAATATCGAAGGCTGCTTGGAAGGCAATGGTTCTTCAAGGTGGAAGCAACGTGCTTTCTACGATTATTTAAGAGATGTGTTTTCTCATTTACTCAATATACCTGTTATCAGAATATCAATCTGGGAGAAAATAGATAACCATTTGATCTTTGATGATCTTTTAAGATGCAACAATGCAAAGCTAATAAAAGAGTTCATAACAGGCAGCGTTAAAAACTTTGTCAGCAGTTAAATTCGTACTAAACTTATTATCATTACTCACTATTATACATTATTACCTTTGGATCGTTCGAATCTTCTGCATATATTTGCAAGTGCAGAAGATTCGAACGAGAAGAATATAGATATCACTATGTTCATTACTTGAACATAGTGCTCAGAAACGAGTGTATTAGCCATGAATAAAGTTGTCCAGCTATTCAAAGATCATTTTGGTTATGCCAACCTTAAGGACCTGAAGAATAAGGGTGTTCATACGGATACGGTACGTAAACTTGTCCAGCAAGGTATAATTGAAAAAGTTAAGCCCGGGCTGTATAAGCTGGTTGATATGCCCATGCTCGCCAACCAGAGTATGATAGATATTTGTATGGCCATGCCAAAGGCCGTGATCTGTCTGCATTCTGGCCTATCGTATTACGAACTGACAACTACTGTTCCCGAAAGAGTAATGATTGCCCTACCGCGCGAAGAGAAACCATCCAAAGTGCAATATCCACCGGTTCAGGTTTTTTATTTCTCTGATACTAATTACAGATCTGGTGTAGAAGAGATTAAAACTTCCTCGGGCATTTTTAAGATCTATAATATGGAGAAAACGATCGTTGATTGTTTTCGATATCGCAATAAACTGGGAATGGATGTTGCACGAGAAGGTCTCAAAAATTATCTAAAAAAACCGGATTACGATCTTACCAAACTGATTCAGCATTCCAAATCAGGTAGACAGTATAAAATAATCAGACCATATCTTGAGGCAATCATTGAACAATAATGGTTAAACAAAAAAAGAATATCGCGGCGTCTGTTCGCGATCGCTTATTAAACATCTCAAAAGATTTAAAAATTGATTTTAACCGCATACTATTATTGTATGCGCAGGAACGATTTTTATATCGTCTGATTTCTTCAAAATATCATGATAATTTTATTCTAAAAGGCGGTGTATTATTTTATGGTGTACATCAATTAAAAGCACGTCCAACGAAAGATATCGATTTTTTAGTAAACGGCCTTAAAAAGGATACTAAAAAGTTTAAAATCGTTATTTCTGATATTATTAACCAAGATTCAAAAGATGGTCTGGCGTTTGATCCGTCTTCACTATCACTTGAAGAGATCGCCGATGATGCAGAATATAACGGTTTAAGAATTAAAGTCACAACATATCTCGAAAAAGCAAAGATTAATTTACAACTCGATATGGGATTTGGTGATGTTATCTTTCCTGAACCTATTACATTTAATTATCCATCTCTTATGGATGAGGATGCCTTTGAGATTAATGCATATTCCTGGGAATCGGTGATAGCAGAAAAATTTGAAGCCATGGTAAAACTCGGTGATCTTAATAGTAGAATGAAAGATTTCTATGACATTACCTTTATAATACGGAACCATGATTTTGAAGGATATTACTTAAAGGAAGCGATTTCAAAAACTTTTACTAACCGGGGTACTGAGCTTAAAAATTATACATACATATTTTCCACTGAGTTCAAAAATGCAGAAGAAAAACAGACACAATGGCTGGCATTCATAAAAAAAAGCAGACTTGAAGTAGAGCAAAAATTCAATCTAATTATAGAAACTCTTAAAAACTTTATTGAACCACCGGTACTGTTCATATTAAATAATCATACATTCGATAGGAAGTGGATTAAAGCCAGCCAAAAGTGGACAGTCAAGTAATATCTTTCATTCATCTTTTATTATAATGAGGATAATAATGCCAGAATTAAATAAAAAGGCCAATGAAATTTTTCCCGGAAAAGTTGTACGTAAGGACTTGGTTCGTAAGATAAAAGTTGGTGCAAATGTTCCCGTTTATGTGCTAGAATTTCTGCTTGGAAAATATTGTGCCACTGATGACGAAACAGCTATTGCCTCTGGATTAAATCTGGTTAATGATACTCTGACACAAAACTATGTCAGACCAGATGAAAGCGGTAAAGCACAATCATTGGTTAAAGAAAAAGGACATCATACTTTCATTGATAAAGTAAAAGTACGCTTGCTTGCCAGTGAAGATAAATACTGGGCTGAACTTAAAAACTTTGGATATAAGTATGTGCATATCGGCGATAGTATTATCAGAAAATTTGACCGATTGTTAAATGGGGGTATTTGGGCCCAGGTCGATATGGAATATGCATATGATGAGACAGCCACAGGTAAGAAACACCCTTTCCGTATCAAGGATTTAAAACCGATACAAATCGGGACTTTTTCAATTGAAGAATATGAAGAAAAACGCCGTCATTTTACAACTGATGAATGGATAAACTTGATCATCAGATCAGTAGGATTAGAACCTACTAAATTTGATAAACGAAGAAAATTACTTTTTCTCGAAAGAATGTTACCCATGGTCGAGAGAAATTATAATCTTATTGAATTGGGACCACGAGGGACTGGTAAATCCTATGCCTATGAGGAAATATCTCCCTTCGTTATTCTGATGACTGGTCCGACCACTGTGGCTAATCTTTTCTATCATATGGGTACAGGCAAGATGGGCTTGGTTGGACTTTGGGATGCTATTGCCTTTGATGAAATCGCAGATATGGAAAAAATGCCTAAGGAAGTTGTGTCTACTTTGAAAACATACTGCGAATCCGGCCGTTTTGCCCGGGGAAAAGAAAGTTTGGAAGCGAATGCCTCGATCGCATTTTTTGGAAATATCAACCAACCGGTAGAAACGCTTGTTAAAACAAGTCATTTATTTGCTCCATTACCTTCAATAATAAGAGATGATATGGCTTTCCTAGATAGGATACACTATTATATTCCTGGTTGGGAGATACCCAAAATGCAAATCGATTTTTTTACCGAACATTACGGTTTTGTTGTAGATTATTTAGCCGAAGCATTTCGATGTTTATTGAAGGAAAATTTTGTTGAAGCTTTAGATCAATATTACATGTTAGGATCTCATTTGAATGCCCGTGATGTAAAGGCTGTCCGGAAGACGGTTTCCGGGCTTATAAAATTAATCCATCCGGATGGGAAATTTACAAAAGAAGAAATGGCAGAATATGTTGAGTTTGCATTAGAAGGAAGACGTAGAGTCAAAGAACAACTAAAAAAAATGGGATCTTTCGAGTTCTACCAAACAAGTTTTTCCTTTATTGATAAGGAAACACAGGAAGAAAAATTTATCGGTGTACCGGAAGGAGGGGGTAAGAATCTGATTGCAGTAGATCCACTTCCACCAGGTATGGTTTATGCCGGATCAATTTCGAAAGATGGATCAGTTGGAATTTTTAGAATTGAAGTGGGCATTTCTTCTGGTACGGGAAAACTTAAACCCGCCGGCGGTTTAACAAAGGATATGTCTGAGTCGGTAAAAAGGGCCTTTGCTTACCTCAGCGGCCATAAGGTGGAATTAGGAGTTGGACGTGAAATGGATTCAAACGATTTTCATGTCCAGGCCGTGGATTTAATAGGGTCAAGTAACGGAGCAGATATTGGCATTGCCTTCATGGTAGCATTAATGTCTGCTGTGAGAGAGAACCCTGTACTACCTTCACTGGTTGTCATGGGTGATCTATCAATCGGTGGAACCATTAAGTCGGTATCTTCATTACACGAACCGCTACAATTATCAATGGAAAACGGGGCAAAAAAAGCATTAATTCCAATAGAAAACAAAAGAAACTTTCTTGATGTGCCAGGGGATGTTGTTGCGCAAGTTGATCCGGTTTTTTATACAGATCCGAGAACAGCAGTAATGAAAGCATTAGGTATCAATTGAAATAAGTGATAATTTAAATTGATAAATCGATTCATCAAATTTGTTGTTTATAAAATAAAGAGTTTTTTTAGAAAAATTTTACAGTCTAATTCAGATTATATTATGTCTATAGATCAATCAAAATTTGTAATAGAAGAAATATATCAGCTAGTATTGCGGAGAAATGAAGATTCCATTAATCAATTTAAATTAAAGGCGAGTTTAAACTCCGATGTAAGGAAGATAAACAGTATTATAGCAGAAGTAATAAATACGTTAAAAAGAAATCGAGAAAAGACTTTTGAACTATATGAAAAATTCGCGTTTATATATCTGGAATTATCTATTCCATTCAAGATAATAAAAAAGTCCCTTGAGAATGAAATGGAAGTTCCAAAAGAATTTAGAGTTCCCTCTCCAGATGGTTTTTTCTCCGGAGAGGCTTTGGATTATATCAATAAATATACTGAGATGGAAGATGTTTTCAATGTTAAAAACTGGTTCGTGTTTTGCGATCAAAATCAATCAATATTAGATACATATTTTCAAAAAGAGTTTTTTTTTGAAGATCCTCCATTAAATGATCTATTAAAATTATACTTTAAAAATTTTATTATTGATGACATATCTGAAAACAATAATTCTGAATTAATAACTACGAGAATCGGTAGATCAATAAAAGTTACCCGCAATGCTTTACTTGAATTTGGTGATCTTCTTTCTAAAATCAGAACCGGTAAAAGATTTTTTTCTCCAACAAGCATTTCAATAAAGTTAGGAAGAAAGTATGGTTATAGTGAAAAAACTCTTATTAACTTTCTAAACAGAGAGATAAAGAATTATTTCCCCGATAAAAAAATTGAAGACATTACTAAAAATGATATCAAAAAAATATGCAATAAAGTAAAAATTGAATAATACTTCTCAGGTATTATTAGTTAATAACTAATTATTTACTTAATACCCACCTAATTACCTGCACAACCCCTTTAAAGTATTCAAAACGAAATCATACGGTCGTATATTAAAGAAAATATATCTGGCTCCGATTTGAAGTTTCAGTGTTAGAATTTAAGCAAACCGGACCATATTCTTGAATAAAAAAGGAAATGATAAATGTCAATAGATAGTAGTTGGAATCATCCTATTAAAAGAAATGGAAGACAATTAAATATCAACCATATTGTTAAAATACTAAAACTAAAAAATCGAATAGGATTTATTTTCAAATGCCCACATTGTCAAAAAAATCTTCAAATATTTAATAATGGTAAGTTTTCTTGTTGTTGTAGACTTAAAGGTAAAAATTTGATTGAATTGACGTCTATGTTATATAAAATACCATGCTGGCGAGCTGAGCAATGGCTAAAATTACAAGTAAATCAGAAGAAAAAATCCAGAAGCGCGAAATGAGTAATAGATTTACCGACACCGAAAAATGGAAAAAACCATGGTTCAGGAAACTCAAACCAGAACTTAAATTATTTTGGATTTATATGCTTGATAATTGTGATCACGCCGGGATCTGGGACGTGGATATTGATTTAGCCTCATTTATGATTGGATCTGAACTGAACATAAACGAGATCAAAAAAGATTTTAAAAAACAGATCATAGAAATCAATGACCATAAGTGGTTAATACAGGATTTTATCGAATGGCAATACAAATGCTCCGCCTCAGAACTAAATCCATCTAATAAAGCACACTTATCAGTTATCCGGATCCTGGAAAGACAGGATATTAAGGGGCTTTTTAGGGGCAAGGAAGATTGTTCAGAGGGGGTAAATAGCCCCTTGTCAAGGAGCACAGGAGTAGGAGAAGGAGTAGGAGTAGTAAAGGAAAAAAGAACAGATAACGTCTTGAAACGAGAATTCGAGGAACTATGGAACCGGTATCCCCGGAAAGATGGGAAAAAAGCAGCATATAAGCATTTTATGGCAAGTGTAAAAACACTGGAAGATATGGAAGGAATAAAACAAGCGCATAAGAATTATATTTCCTACTTATCGGAAAATCAGATTGAGATAAAATATATAAAAATGGGCAGCACTTGGTTTAATAATTGGGGAGACTGGTTGAATCTTCAAATTTCAGATAAAGAAAGTAATTTATTCAGTCTGGAGCAATAATGGATCTTCATGAACTCATTGAACATCTTAGGGATAACGCATTAGAAGTCGTTCGCAGATTACTTCCAAATGGCCAACAGATAGGCAACGAATGGTGCATCGGTAATTTGGCGGGTGAGCCTGGTAAAAGTTTAAAAGTCAGATTATCCGGTACCAAAGTTGGACTTTGGTCTGACTTCGCAACAACGGAATCTGGTGATTTGCTTGATCTCTGGAAAATGATAAATAATCAATCGACAATTGAGGCTGTAAAATCGGTAAGTAAATTTTTAGGCATAAATGAGAAATCATTCCTCCCTCGCCAAAAAGAGTTTGCTAAACCTAATCGGATAAAAACCAATAGCGCCGGTGCCGAAAAAGAATATTTAATTACACAGAGGAAGCTTACCCCTGATACACTCCAGAAATTTAAAATCGGATATCAACCAGGACGGTTATATTTGCCTTATATCAAGAACGACCAATTGGTAAATTACAAACTTTTTCCGATTACCCGCGAAAGACGTACGGATACAAAAACTGCAAAGGGTGCTGAGCACTGCCTCTTTGGTTGGCAGTCGATAGATGATAATATTCGCGCTATCACTATCTGTGAAGGTGAGATCGACGCAATGTCCGCTTACCAATATGGTTATGCGGCCTTGTCTGTGCCGTTTGGTGCCGGGGTTGGCCATAAAAATGATTGGATCGAAAATGACTGGACATTGCTTGAGCGCTTTGAAAAAATATACCTGGCCATGGATGAGCCGGGACAAAAAGCGGCCCGGGATATCGCCCGGCGATTAGGAATTCATCGCTGCCTGATTGTCAGCTTGCCATGGAAGGATTTTAATGAATGTTTAATGAAAGGTGTGGACAAAGAGGAAATTGATCTTAAGTATCAGGAGGCTGAATATATCGATCCGGGATATCTAAAAAATATTGATCATTTTACATCTGCGATACTCGACGAAATGGATAATTCCGGTAAAAAGGACTTCTATTCACCAATTTTTCATTCAAAACTTGCCAACTTAAAACTCTGGCCGGGAGAGGTTACCATTGTTGGCGGATTCAGCGGTTCAGGCAAAACCACCTTTTTAATGCAGATTGCTCTGGATACAGTCGCCCAAGGCCATAAAATATGCATTGCTTCGTTAGAACAGCGGCCACCAAAATATCTGAAAAAAATAATTCACCAGGCCGCATTAAAAAAGGATGTAATGCCCGAAACGATTCATGAGATCATTACCTGGTTGAGTGGCAGTATTTATGTCTATGATCATGTTGGGAGTGTTGATCGTGAGAATTTGTTCATGGCGATGGAATATGCACACCGCCGGTTCGGTGTAAAGTTTTTTATCATTGATTCCCTGGTCAAATGTGGTTTCGCGGAAGACGATTATAATGGACAAAAGATTTTTGTGGAATCACTGACTAATCTTGCGTTGAATTTCGGGGTTCATATATATCTGGTTGTTCATTCGCGGAAAAAAGATTCCGAGAGACGCCAGATTGGCAAAATGGATATCAAAGGATCAGGTGCGATAACAGATCTTGCATCAAATGTAATACTAATATTACGAAATAAGGAGAAGGAACGTCAGATTGATGTAGAAGGGAAATACAAAAATGAAGCGGATATGACCCTCATTGTGGATAAACAACGTGAATTTGGTTGGGAGGGTTCGATTCCATTTATGTACGATCCAAATTGTAATCAATATTATGACAATAAAAAAGGACCAATTAATTATCTAAACCATCTTCAAAAAAAGGAGTACTCATCATGCCAAGAGTAAAAGTAACCCCGTCGGACTATCGTCATTGCTTTAGCCAAACTGTCGGAAATATTAGAGAGTTGAAGCACTTAGTGAAAGACTATTATGAATATCTTATTCGTTTAGAGGATTCATTTTTTAACGAATGCGCAACAGAAATTAATTTATCAGATTTGTCTGCGTACTGGGAAAGAATGCTACTTCCCCAAAATGCAATTTTGAAAAACAGAAAGGTTAAAAGTAAATAAAATAAATTTATTAGATTGTATAATATACTACATCCAATATTTGTAGGAGCATAAATGTCGATACGTATTAAAGAAAATTACGATCCGGATGGTTTCAGGCGAGAAAAAATATATGAATTGAATGAACTTGAAATTTTATCTCAAAAATATCCGGATATCACTGAGTATATTGATGAGAAGATTGATGAAGGTGAAGATCTCGAAGTAATATTAGCTGATGTAAAGATTGAATTAATCAAACGAGGTCTAATCGATCCAGAGGATTAGCGATTTTACTAATCACCTGGTTTTATGAAATTCTATTAGACGTGGATAAATGAGTGGAGAATACTTTAGTGGTACTTGTCAAGATTAAGAAAACGATTTTCATCCAATCTGTTATTTCGAATGCATTTAGCGAAGATCGATTGACAAATAAAAACTTAGCGACTCAACTCGATATCAGCGAACAATGGTTCTATGTATTATTGTCGAGATATTGTGATGAAATAGAGAATGAGATATCTTCAATCCTGCAGATGGTTCGGATGGAAGCAATTGCTGCGTTGAAGAAAAAGTTGAGAAATCCTGATGTATCCGACAATACTATCGAAATGGCGCTACGTCTATCAGGAGATCTAAAATCTGACTCCTCTGAACAGGGCATAAGATCAGCAAGTCAAACAATTATAAATGTAGGTAATTTGGAGCCTCCCGAGATTGAGCAATTTATTGACAGAAAGTTACAGGAAATACGGACAAATAATATCCGAAAATCTCAAACGACGGGCTGAGTTGTATTCTCTGATCGAGAAGGATCAAGACGCATATGAAGCCGAAAAACAACTCGCCCTATCAAACATTTTGCGATTTTTCAGATATCATGCATGGACGCATGATCCACGAACAAAATATCTCACGCTCTATGGCTTGACCAAGCCCACGATTCCATTTCTTCTTTTTCCATTTCAAGAAGATGTGGTTTTGGATCTGGTTAATACGATACAGACTGGAGAAGATCGTTTAATTGAGAAATCAAGGGATATGGGGGTTACCTGGTTGGCAGTCACTGTTTTTCTGTGGTTCTGGTTGCAGCCAAATGCGGGAAATGATTTTTTGTTGGGCAGTAGGAAATTGGATTTTGTCGATAAAAAAGGAAGCCAGGACACTTTATTTGAAAAATTTCGGTATAACCTTTATCGATCAAATTTTTTACCCAAAGGATTCGATATTAATAAGCACGATAATGTAAGTTTTATTGCTAATCCTGAAACTGGATCCTTCATTCGAGGCGAATCAAACAACGCAAATTTTGGCACCTCAGGGAGGTACAAGGCAATTTTAGCTGACGAGTTTTCGAAGTGGGAAGAAACGGATGAGAGTGCCTGGACCTCCATGGGTGATAGTACATTGTGCCGAATACCTATCAGCACGCCTTGGGGATTGGGAAGAAAATTTGCACAACTCAGATTTTCAGGTGCTATCAAAGTAGCCACTTTACACTGGTCATTACATCCATTAAAATCTGTCGGTTTATATGAAGATGAGGAGGGAAATAAACGTTCTATTTGGTATGATGAAGAATGTGAACGTCGGAAAGATAATCCTTCTGCTAACATTGGCCAGGAACTGGATATCGACTACTTAAGTTCAGGTCAACCTTATTTTGATAATATATTAATTCAAAAACGGTATCAGGAATCAGTAAACAAACCGGTACAAGCAACAAGATATGATTTTGAAAGAATAAGTGAAGATGAAATTAACGTTTTTCCACATCCCAATGGTAGAATATTCATAACAAAGAAACCGGAAGATATAAAATACAATTATCGATACTGTATTGCTGCTGATGTTGCCGAGGGATTAGAGAAGGGAGACAATTCAGTTTTTTACATTTTTGACAGGTTAAATAAAGTTGATGTTGCCTGGTTCGCAGGTAAAATTGATACAGATGTTCTCGCACTCTTATTGGCCCATTTTGGTAACATGTATGATGAAGCGTATATAGCACCTGAAAATAATAACCATGGCCATGCGGTTATTCAGAAATTAAAAAAAATCTATTCTAGAATTATGTATGAGCGGAATTTTACTCAGCATATAGATATCAGTAACGAAAAACTGGGCTGGAACACGAACGTTGTGACGAGACCAATAATGTGTGCGGACTTACGTGAGGCGCTTAATCAAAACATTGATGGCATTCTTGATTTAGATTTTTATAATGAGGCCTTAACATTTGTTTATAATAAAAATGGTAAACCTGAAGGCGATGCAAGAAAAATGGATGATAGAGTCATTACCCAGGCCATTAAGTTTCAATTACATAGGTGGCTTCCTTCACCTGATAAAAAATTTGAATATATTCGCGATCCGTATGGTGATGATGATTATGGCTATAATAAAATGCCGGCGTATAATGAATTTTTTAAACTTCCGCCGGTTCCAAGACCAGATGGTGCGGCAGGTGCCTAATAAAAATAAGTCGAACATTGTTTTATCAATGGAATTAAACGGGCCAATTATTACAAATAATATAACAAGAACAATGGAGGATGTTGATTAGTGAACGAAACAATTAGATATTTAAACGAAAAACAGGTCTCAGAGATGACTTGCAGGTCTTTATCAACACTACGCAATGAACGCTCACTCGGACTGGGGATATCTTACAGTAAAATTGGACGCAGTGTACGCTATAATTTGGTTGATGTGATTAAATTCATGGAGTCGCGCAGAGTGGATACCATAGAGTCTTTGGAACTGAAATCTTTAAAAAGTTAAGCGGTGTCCTGGAGAAGTGATGGATCTACAACTTCTGCTGCCTTTCTCAAGGCTTCATCCCGCAAGTGCGCATATCGTTGTGTCATTTTTGGACTTTTATGTGTCATCAGTTTTTGCAGCGTATATAAGTCCACTTCTCCGCTTGACGCTTTCATTGAAGCATATACATGCCGCAGACCCTGCAATGGTCTGAAACCGGCCGGTAATTCAGCCAGTTCTTTGACCTTGTTTAACTTCTTTTTGATATCTGTCCGCTGCTTTCCTTCCTTTCCGGGAAAAACATATGCACTCTCTGTTTTATCTATCGATTTTAGAATCTTTTCTGCCTGACTGCTTAAGGGAATGTTCTGACTTGTGCCTCCTTTCGGATCTCGCAGCCTGATGTAACCTCTCCTGTAATCAATGTCGTCCCATTTTAATCTGAACAGTTCTCCTCTGCGCATTCCGGTAAAAAGTACCAGATGCATCATCTTGGCCGCCGGCATATTTTTATTCTTTTCAATGACTTTGATTAGTTTTTTAAGTTGATCAGGGGTAAGATCCTCTGTGACGATATTGTCTACCCGTGGCATTTCGATAGTAAAATTGATTCCCGGACAAAGTTGCTTTTTTTCACCATACCTGGCCAACCGTCTAAGTAGTTCCAGTATATTTCTGACCGTGGCCGGCTTCTTCTTTTTAAGGAGTTTAACGCGCAATCCATCCACATCGAAGGGGGCAAGTTCTCGCGGTTCTTTATTGCCAAAGTTGGGTTTTATATAATTATCGTAGCGGCATTCATCCTGAATAAGGCCTTTTAGTTGCGGGTTGCCCTGTTTGTATATCTCCCATATTTTATTTACGGTCACACGGTGATTTTTAGCCTCCTGGGCCGTTTTTATTTCTTTTCTGGACTGTCGCCTGCCTTCAACCCGATCGCCGCGGATACGGGCAGCTCTGGCCGGGGTTATATCATCAGCATACTGTCGGCCCACCTTTTCTTCAATTGTTTTACCGTCCTTCTTAAAGACGATATAATACACTTTTTCGGTTCCGCTCCGACCGATACGTGCAGACTCCCGATAGTAAACTCCCGGGTAATTTGTTCTGATACGACCGGCCATTATTCACCTCACTGTTTGGGGTATATTGAATTTGCCAGAATTGTGTTGTAAATTATATGCTTGATAAGTAAAAATGGTGGCGGGTATAAATCTGATTTTCCAACCCTATTTCCAACCACCTGATTGAATTTACATAATAACTGAAGTAAATTCAAGGAAATAGGAAGCCTTATAAAGGCGCGGTACTAAAGGGTTTACAGGAAGAAGAGGGAAGTCAGGGTAAACCGGAGGAAGCCTGCAAAATTGGGCTCATAACCCAAAGGTCGTAGGTTCGAATCCTACCCCCGCTACCAAGATAAGTTTAAGAATATCATTGTGGAAGGCGCCAATAGTGGCGCCTTTTTTATTTAGCTGGATCTATTCATACCGCAGCCCTTGGCTGCAATCAAAAAAAGAAGTCCACAAATTACACGAATTTTGACGAATTTCACGAATTATAAAAATTATTTCTCTGCGACTCTGCGCCGTGCCCGCCGGCTGGAGGGTCTCTGCGAGAAAATATTTTCTCAGTTTGTAAAAACTTTGCTAATCTCCCGAGGCGATTCGCTGAGGCGAAAAAAACAAAGTTTTTGGCTACAATAGCATACCGCGGCCTCTGGCTGCAAACAAATGGTATTTTCTATTCTGTCATTCCGTAGGAATCTTCCTGCTTGTCGAAATCATATCAGCAAGTTGGAAGATCCCTTCTGGATGACATCAAAACTTTGCTAATCTCTCAAGGCGATCCGCAAGGCGGAAATAATAAAGTTTTTGGCTACAATTATTCAGACTAATTATTAAATTTAGATGATTTAAAATATGTGTCCCGTATTTCCGGATTTCTTTATAACTAAATTTAAATATTAGTAACGTGTGATATTTATCATTTGCATTTTTTGTTATATATATTATATTATTAAACCTTTCAAACCGTGCGGACTTATGGGCGAAACTTTTCTGTCGATCATAAGTATATAAAATTACACAATTAAACAAAAATTGAGTTTCCTATGAGAGTGAAAATCCAATTTGAAGCCAGATTGCCAGTGGTTTTCAAAGAGGAAAATAATCAAGTCGTCGCCTGCTGTCCTATTTTAGATGTAGTGTCGCAGGGCGATGACAGGGAAGATGCAAAACGCAATCTTAAAGAGGCTATTTCATTATTTTTCATTACCTGTTACGATCATGGTACTCTAGACCAGGTAATGAAAGAATTAGGATTTACCTTCTCACCGGATATCACCCAAGATGAGGTACTGCCAGGCCCAGACAGTATTGACGTTCAAATTCCATTCATTAGCCCTGAACATAACACATTCGGATGCCACGCCTAACCCCTCAGCATTGGCGAAAATTAGCCAAGGCATATAAAGCCCTTGGGATTCAATTTAGATCGAGAAACAGCCGACCATCAAGTCTGGTGGAAAGATGGTCTGCTACGTCCGCTTATTCTACCAAAGAAAAAGAAGTCGGTCTTGACATTATTCAAAATAATCTAAGAACTGGAAAAATCTCCCGTCAAGATCTTCTCAAGTACCTGTAATCAATCCTCTTTTGTTGCTATTCTGTTGCTCGCTCCCGGCCTGTTGTTTCTAATCTATTGATTATCAATTGATGAGAATGAGAATATTATTTTTTAAACAGCATATCCCAGTAGGAAATTTAATAAAATATATGGTGATCAGCTATGAAAGAAATAAAATTAGACAATTTTGAAAAAGAAATAGAGAATAATGCTAAAATTTTGTTAAACTATAATGAAGCGTAAACAAGATAGGGTGAATAAATTAACTGAAATGTTGAGATAAGAAACGGCAAAAGTATTACCTATGCCCCGGTATAACGGCAAAAAACAGGTTGACAAGAATCCTGCGTTTTTGTAAATTCAGTCTAAACAAACACTTGGCGGCGTAGCTCAGCTGGTTAGAGCAGTGGAATCATAATCCACGTGTCCGGGGTTCGAATCCCTGCGCCGCTACTTAGTTTTTGATCTCTTTTATCTCTCTCCTTTAATCTCTTCAATGATTGATAAAGTTAAAAATTATATCCAATCCAATCATCTGATTACATCAGAAACGCAAACAGTATTTGTTGCGGTATCAGGCGGAATTGATTCCTGTGTATTATTAGATCTCCTCAGCCGCCTTAAATCTGACCTGGGATTTACGATTTATATTTTACATTTCAATCATAAAACCAGAGGTAAAGAAAGTGAGCGGGATGAGATCTTTGTGACAGAACTTGCGGAACAATATGGGGTTGATATTCGCCTTGGAAGGTTGAACAGGAATCTCAACAAATACACGGAGACGTCTTTAAGGGAAGAGCGGTACCGGTTTTTTCAAAAAGTACTCACATCGAAAAAAAAATCTGTCATAGCTACCGGTCATAATCGTGATGATAATGTCGAAACTTTCCTCATGCGCATGGCAAAAGGGTCCCGCCTGAGAGGGCTGATGGCGATTCGCCCGTCCCGTCCCGGCTTTATCAGACCCTTATTATGCGTATCCAGATCGGAAATCGAGTTGTATGTCCGAAATAATGCTCTGAACCATATTGAAGATACGAGTAATGCTGATCTCTCTATCAAAAGAAATCATCTCCGTCACCGCATCTTACCCTATCTCAGGGAAAATCTTGACAAAAATCTGGATCAGAGCATTTCCCGGATCATTCACAATCTTTCCCTGTATTACGATCTTTATGAAGAAAAACTGAGGGAAGCGATCCTGGAATCGGTAAAGAAATCCGGTGATAAGATCTCATTAAATCGAAAGCGATATCTGAATTATAACGAGGCTGTGAAACGGGGATTGATAGAATATTGTATTTCAAATCTCTATCTTGTAAATTACAAAGCTTCAGATAGGAATTTTATTATCTGGGACCGGTTCATCAGAGAGGCGCAGCCGGGTAAAAAAAACACCTTTCTGGATGACGGGATGGCCATCGCGGAACGGAATCGAATCGTTTTTGGCGATATCCCCGAAACCAGGCGTGACTCATTTCCACTGGACCTCAAAAGGCCGGTCACGGTTAATCAGAATATTACCATCACCGTAAGGGAGGTAAAAGCCGCGGCGGTCTCGATGAGTCATGATCGGAATGTTGAATTTATCGATGGTGAAATGAGCGGAAAGCATTTGTCCGTTCGATTTTGGCAAAAGGGGGATCGTTTCAGACCCCTGGGCATGAAAAATCGCAGAAAGCTGAGTGATTTTTTTATTGATTTGAAACTCAGTACGGCCTTGAAAAAAGAAATACCTATTGTCTGTAATAAGGATCAGATTATATGGATTGCCGGTTACAGGCTCGATGATTATTTTAAAATAACAGATGAGACAAAATTATACTATAAATTGGATATAAATAAGAAGAAATGAGTTTAATAAATAAAGATCAGGGAAAACTAATAGATGATTCTTACTCAGTTCTGATCTCAGAGGAACAAATCCATGAACGTCTGGCCATCCTTGGCAATGAACTGACAGAGGTATACGAAGGATCTGTTCCGATTCTGATTGGTGTTTTAAACGGCGGGTTTATATTTCTGGCAGATCTGATCCGTAATATTAATATTGACTGTGAGATTGACTTTCTGAGAATTTCCAGTTATGGTGATGAAAAAGAATCAAGTGGTCATATCAAAGTTTTAAAACCCTTAAGTGCTGATATTAAGGGCCGCCATGTTGTTGTGGTTGAAGATATTGTCGATTCGGGATTGTCGGTACAGTTTTTGTTAAAAATGCTTTCTGCCTTCGAACCGGCATCCTTGAAAGTAGTGACATTATTACGCAAAAAAGCGCGGATGAGAATCGATGTACCAATCGATTTTGTAGGATTTGATATAGAGGATAAATATGTTATCGGCTATGGGCTTGATGACCGGCAGATTAAAAGGAATCTTCGGGCAATCTATATAGTTGGTAATGAATGAGTAAAAAAGATGGAAAGGTGCATACATGCAGGAAAATAAGCACAACAGAAATCGATCGAATAAGGATCTGAACCGGAAGAAAAGGGACGATGAATTTCAGTGGAAAAAAGCATCCAAAACAGGTTTAATCTGGATAGCTATCCTCGTTGCCGCGATATTCTTTAGTACGCTTTGGCCCAGCGGGGGAGAAAGTACGATTCAGATATCTTATTCTGAATATATCCAGATTCTAAATGCAGATAACATGAAAAAGGGTGAGATTGTCGTCAAAGAGAATATATTGATCGGTGAGACAAAGGAACCGCTTCTCGTACCCGGTGATAAAGGGAAAGCGGTTACCCGATTTAAGACTGTACTTCCTTTTGTCGACGATGAAATGGTGAAGGAATGGAGAGAACGAAAGATCGAGATACAATTTATCAAGCCTTCCAACGAATGGACGGTTATTCTCGTCAATTCATTGCCATGGATCCTCATCCTGGTGGTGTGGATATTTATTGCCCGCCGGATGCAGGGTGGCGGTGGAACGAAAGGTATCTTTTCGTTTGGTAAAAGCCGTGCAAAAATGGTGACGGAGGATAAATCTAGTGTTACGTTTGCCGATGTGGCAGGGGCAGATGAAGCCAAACAGGAGTTACAGGAAATTATCGATTTTCTCAAAGATCCGCCAAAATTTCAAAGACTGGGTGGTAAATTACCAAAAGGTGCCCTGCTCCTGGGTCCTCCGGGAACCGGAAAAACATTGCTGGCAAAAGCAGTTGCCGGTGAGGCCGGCGTGCCGTTTTTAAGTATGAGCGGAGCTGATTTTGTCGAAATGTTTGTTGGTGTCGGTGCCAGCCGGGTTCGGGATCTGTTCGAGACAGGCCGAAAGCATGCTCCCTGCATTATTTTTATTGATGAGATGGATGCGGTTGGGCGGCATCGTGGTGCCGGTTTAGGGGGTGGCCATGACGAACGGGAACAGACTCTGAATCAGTTATTGGTGGAAATGGACGGATTTGATACAAAGGAAGGGGTCATTCTTATTGCGGCGACCAACCGTCCTGATGTGCTTGATTCGGCTCTTTTGCGTCCGGGTAGATTTGATCGTCAAATCGTGGTGGACCGGCCTGATGTCAGAGGGCGAGAAGGGATTCTAAAGGTTCATACTAAAAAAATCCCCTTAGCAAAAGATATAAATCTGGAAGTTTTGGCCAAGGGGACACCGGGTATGTCCGGAGCTGATTTGGCGAATCTTGTCAATGAGGCTGCACTTCTAGCTGCAAGAAAGAATCGTGATAAGGTCGTCATGGACGATTTTGAAGATGCAAAAGATAAGGCCATGATGGGTATGGAACGAAAAAGCCTGATAATAAGTGAGAATGAAAAGAAAAGTACCGCTTATCATGAGTCCGGACATGTACTGGTTTCACGCTTTTTACCCGACACGGATCCGGTGCACAAGGTCACAATTATTCCCAGGGGGCGGGCTCTGGGGGTAACTTCTTATCTTCCTATTGATGAAAAGCATAATTACTCCAGGGATTACCTGAACGCTATGCTGGCTCAATTGCTCGGGGGCAGGGCAGCGGAAAAGATCGTTTTTGATCAATTCACAACAGGCGCCGGAAACGATATTGAACGGGCGACCGAAATTGCCCGTAAAATGGTCTGCGAGTGGGGGATGAGTGAAAAACTTGGTCCTGTTACTTTTGGAAAAAAAGCGGAAGAAATCTTTCTGGGCAGAGAAATTTCACAACACCGGGATTATAGTGAGGAAACGGCGAAGGAGATAGATAGAGAAGTGCGCAATATAATCACTGATGCCCAAAATATCGCTGAAAAATTGTTGAATGATAATCTAGATTCTCTGCATAATCTTGCGACAACCCTGCTGGATTATGAAATTCTGGATAGGGAGCAGATCGATAAAGTCTTGAATGGTGAAAAGTTATCACCGAAAGTTGAGAAGAAGGAACCGGCAGAGAAGAAAAAACGGACAACGCGAAGCCGCAAACCAGCCGGAGAAAAGGGAGATTAGCAAAATTTTGCTGTCATCCTTAAAATACCAATAATCTATGCAAGAATTTCTATATTTTATATCCGGTGAGGTACCCGGAGGCATCTTAATACTCCTCTTCCTGTTGGTTGTAAGTAATCTGGCCCTTCGATTTCTTTATAAGAGTTCGAAGTTATTTTCCAAAGAAGAGTATCGTCGAAAAGCTGTCAAAATAAATATATTTTTCCTTGGTATCTATTGTATTCTTTGGTTCGTGTTCCGTCCCCCCGGTTTGCCGGAGCGGGTACTGATCCTGCCTTTTCAGAATGAGAAATCCTTAGATTATAACATAACAGCCTCTTTACAACATCAAATTTATGGACAGTTGAATAAAGACTATACCAGCCATCCCTGGGAATGGTTTTATCAGACTGTCAATAAAGACTCAATAATCTACCAACCCTACCGTCTCCGGATTGCCGAAAAACTAGAGACCGGGGTCGTCATTTCCGGACAAATCACCAGGAAGATTGACAGACTGGAACTTGATGTGATCGTCATCCGGTCAGATGGTACAGATCGAATAAATATTCAGGCGGCCTCCTACTATCAGGCATCTCAGGAAATTGTACAATGGCTTCTTAAAAATTCAGATCTGCTCAGCAAGAACTTCTTAAAAACAGCGGTTCAGGCGGATGAACAATTAATATTGAATACCCAAATCGAACGTTTATTACTTGACGATCAGTATGATCAGGTGATAAAGATGAAACCGGAAGCAGATTCAGAACGGGTTGCACTGTTGGCCAGGGCCTATCTTGACAAGGGTATTATGGAAAATGATGAAAAAGCATGGCCGTCGATACAGGAGGCACAGTTTTCCAACACCTGGTTTCGAAAACTGTACAATCTGATCATACCTTTTAGCCGGGAGGGGAAGGATACTGCGGAAATGAATATCACATTAGCCCGTATGTATCAACAGGTCGAGAATTATGAGATGGCCGAAATTTGCCTTGAGAAAGCGATCACTCAGGATAAGTATAACGCCCGTATTTATTATTATCTTAGTTTCTTTCATAAAAGCCGGTATCGGGAGAAAGGATTTAGAACCCGGGTAGATGTACTTGCCCATGCGGTTAACCTGGATCCGGGCTATTGGCAGGCAGTATATGAATATGCAAACGAGTTATATATCACCGGTACGGCTGCTGTCACAAATCCCAAGACAATAAAATCAATTGAATATCTTCGTAATTTCACCAAACTAAATCCAAATAATGAGAAGATACTCGCCTTGTTGGGCAGAATTCTTTTGCAATCCAAATATACCAGAGAGGCTATTCAGATTTTTGAAAAATTAGTTGTTTTATCAGGGAATTCAGCAATTTATCATTACAATCTCGGTATCTGTTACTTCAATATGAAAGATTATGACCTGGCAACAGAACAGTTTAACCGGGCTATTGAAATTGATGATTATCCGGATGCTTATCTGTATTTAGGCGCCATTCAAAGGTTCTATGGTAATAGGGACACCGCCCTGCGCTATTACCGTGAGAGGGTTAAAAGAAAAAGCGGAGATGATGATATTTATGCCAAACAGGCCATGCGCGGCATACGTTTAATTCTAAACGAAATCGCTGTGCAGGAAGAGCGGGAACTTTTAAATGAACCTGCGGCTGTTAAAAATTGAGTCTGCGCGGTCTGGTCCTTTCGCAACAGCGGTTTTTGGGTTGCCTGAGACAAAAAGTAAATGGTATGCTCATTGTCTTATTGAGAACCCCTCTGCTCAAATCGATAAGAAATTAAAGACTGTTCAAAATAAACACCCTCAACTTTTAAACATCATCAATTCAAAACACCGGTTTTTGCATTTCAGTTTTCCTGTCGATGAAAATTCTGATACCTATCTCCCCCCGTATATAGAAAAATTTTTAGCAGAGCGGGCGGATCGGTTCGGTATTGAAATTAAGAATTATATTCATCCGCGATATTTGCTAAAGAACGATTATGGATTAGATATGCGGGAAGTGCAGCTGATGGGTATTGTGAATGTAACCCCGGACTCCTTCTCCGATGGCGGCAGGTATCTTGATGTAAAAAATGCGTTAAGCCATGCCTTGCGCTTACAGAAGGAGGGGGCAGGGATTCTCGATATTGGCGGTGAGTCATCCCGCCCCGGTGCGGCTCCGGTATCCCTTGAGGAAGAGTTGAAACGTGTCATACCCGTGGTGTCAGAAATCCGGCAAAGATCAAAAGTATTGATCTCGGTCGATACAACCAAATCGGGGGTCGCAGAAAGAGCCTTGTTATCCGGAGCCAACTGGATAAATGATATATCCGGTTTTTGCGCTGATCCTGAGATGATATCTGTAATAAAAAGATTTCAATCTCCTGTGGTGATTATGCATATGCAAGGCGCACCGCGGAATATGCAGGATAATCCAGTCTATGAAAATGTTTGTCTGGAGGTTGATGATTTCTTTACCGAGAGGATAGCCATATTAAATAACAAAGGGATAGACAAAATTATTCTGGATCCGGGTATCGGTTTTGGTAAAAGGTTAGAAGACAATCTGGATCTGATCAGGGGGGCTGCGCTGTTCCGCCGGCATGGCTACCCGCTGCTTTATGGTACCTCGCACAAATCCTTTATTGGAACAATAACCGGAAAACCGGTTGAGGAGCGTTTGGCCGGATCTTTAGCGAGCCTGATACCGCTTTTGTTGAATGGAGTAAATATTTTAAGGGTGCATGATGTTTCTGCAACAAAGGACTTTATTCGTGTGTTGGCGAAAATTAGGGATTAGGGATTAGGGATTTGGAAGTAGGAATTGGGAATTAGGGATTGGGGATTTGTTAAATCATGAATAATTCATCTCTCAAAGGTTCAACGATTTTTATCCACGAATTACACGAATTAACTCGAATTTCTAAAAATATATGAATCCACTCTAAAAGCGGCATATTCGTCATACCGCCGCCAGGCAGGTCTGCATCTATAAATTCAAGAAAAACAAGAGATCCTGAACTAAATTCAGGATGACTATCTCGGTTTTTCCCTTTTTAGATTGAGCTCAAATATATTTTTTATACTTATAAATAAATATTCTAATTCGTGGACTCCTTTTTCTTTGATTGCAGCATTGCTGCGCTATGCTATTGTAGCTGAAAACTTTGTTATTTTAGCAAAATTTTGATGTCATCCAGAAGGGATCTTCCAACTTGCTGATATGATTTCGACAAGCAGGAAGATTCCTACGGAATGACAGAATAGAAAATACCATTTGATTGCAGCCTTG
>SDBT01004639.1_pt1 | contig 23271 bp, 22 predicted proteins | sample 2277101 | NCBI WGS metagenome assembly SDBT01 (sample SAMN10404973, study PRJNA504765) | marine sediment metagenome | isolation source: marine sediment core GS10_PC15, 103 cmbsf | place: Arctic Ocean: Southern Knipovich Ridge | collected 2010 | reverse complement strand
GATAAAGCAATATCCGAATATGTGGGCCTAATGATTGAATTTTGGACAATAAATGGAACAGGTGGTAACCCCCGGCGGCGCCGGGGGCTAAATAGGGATGTGGTATGCGAGGCATACCCTACGGGGTCATTGTTTTTTGCCATCCCTCTCGCCTTCGGCGAGAAGGCTGCCACACGTCGCGTGTTTCATTGGTAATACAAGGATCAATAGATGGCTGAGAAGTTAGTGATTGATTTGCATAAGTGCAGGGAGCAGGATATCTCGAAGATCCGGTGCTCTTATAAGCATCATCCGGAGAACAGGGGTTTCGATGCGCTTTTGGAGAAGATCAGCTTTGTGCTGATTTGTCGCAAGTGCGAGGCGGCACCGTGCGTCAAGGCGTGTCCGCAGGATGCCTTAGAGAAGGTCGAGGTTGAAGGTAGCGAAGACAGCGTTTTGAAGCGTGCGAATATGTTGTGTACGGGTTGCGGGACGTGTGCGATAGCGTGTCCTTTCGGGACCATCTATACGGACCTGATACCGTTTCCGAGCAGCGTTTGTGATGTTTGCAGGGGACGGCTGGCGCCGGAGGAGAAACCATTGTGCGTTCAGACGGCGGATGGAAGCATAGATTATAAAGAGGTCGCCGTTGAGGGTGATCTGGTGGAAGTCTTCGATGATATTGTTGTCAATGTGCCGGCCGGGACGCTTTGGCAGCCATTTTTGAGGAAAATCGGAACGAAATAAAATGAGCGAAGTAGCGCAAAATCTATTTTGGATATTGGTTTTTCCAGGCTTTGTGTTCACGGTGGTTTGCGGCCTTGTGGCAAGCTGGATTGTTCGCAAGGTGAGCGCCCTGGTGCATCACCGGATAGGGCCGCCGATCTTGCAGCCTCTGTACGACGTGATAAAGCTTTTGGGCAAGGAAACGCTGATACCGGAGGCGGCGCAGAAGGCGACGTTTATGGCTTCACCGTTGGTGGGATTTTCGGCGGTTTTGCTGCTTGCGACGATGCTTTGGCGGATAAGCTTTGTGCCGGGCAGTCCGTTTGTGGGTGATATTATCGTGGCGATATACCTTATGGTTATCCCATCTCTGGCGCTTATATTAGGGAGTTCATCGAGCGCGAGCCCTCAGGCATCTATCGGGACGGCGCGAGAGATGAAACTTGTGGTGGCGTACGAGCTGCCTCTTGTGTTGGCTTTTTTGGTAGTGATTATCAAGACGGCGGGCTTAGTGGGTGCGGATCAGCAATTGAGCTTAGCTGCGATAGCCCAACATGCACCGGTTTTGAGCATATCGGGAATGATAGCGTTTTTGTCGGCTCTGTTATGTGTTCAGGCGAAACTTGGATTTGTTCCGTTCGACATGGCTGAGGCGGAGACGGAAATAGCGAGCGGTGTGTATATCGAATATTCCGGTGCGCTGCTTGCGGTATGGACTCTGATGCAGGCGGTGATGTTAGTAGCGTTTCCGCTATTCTTAGTTGTGGTATTTTTGGGCGGATTCGGCGCCGGCGTGGGAGGGATATTAGCCGGTGTGGGGAAATATGTGCTTGTTCTTGTCTTAATAATATTAATAAAGAACACTAACCCTCGTGTGCGAATAGACCAGGCGATGAAGTTTTTCTGGTTTTATTGCGGGACGGCGATGGTTGTTGCGGTTGCGCTTGCGATAGTCGGTAGTGTTTTTAACATCGGTTGGCTTTAAGGTGTAAGTATGGACTGGAGAATTTGGTCATTAAAGAAGTCGCCGTGGGTTTTTCACGTGAACACGGGTGCGTGTAACAACTGCGATATTGAGATCGTGAATTGCCTGACTCCGAAGTTTGACATTGAAAGGTTCGGGATGAAGTTAGTGGGTTCGCCGAGGCACGCTGATGCGTTGTTAGTGACGGGCGTGGTGACGCAGCAGGCGGCTCCTCGATTGCGGGAAGTGTATCGTCAGACGCCCAAGCCTTGCGTGGTGTTTTCTATCGGGGCCTGTGCGTGTGACAAGGGGATATTTACAGACGGCTATCACGTTGTGGGGCCGGTGGACAAGATAATCAGAGAGGTTGACCCGGAAGCTATTATCATTTATGTGCCGGGCTGCCCGCCGAAACCTGAGGCGATGATATCGGGCGTAGTGAAGGCATTGTCAGCTTTATAATTTGGACAGGATATGAACTCTGAAGAGCTAAAACAGAAATTATCTGAGATAGAAGATAAACTGACGGGTATCGAAGAGACGGTTGCCGACAAGAGGTTTTACCTTCCGTGCGAGTCTGAACACATTTTTGCACTAAATAAGTTTATGTTCGAAGATGTTGGGGCGCGATTTGTGGTTGCGACGTGTATAGACAACGATGACTGCCTTGAGGTTCTTTACCACTATTCTTACGACCAGACAGGGTGCGTTATAACTATCAAGGCATTTATCCGCGACCGTGAGAATCCTGTCGTTGAATCAATAGCGACGTTCATACCGGCTGCTGAGTGGATAGAAAGAGAGATGTACGACCTTATGGGCATCGAATTCAAGAATCATCCTGACATGCGGCGTCTGATTCTTGCGGACGATTGGCCGGAGGGTGTTTATCCGTTAAGGAAAGAAGCGAAGCAATGAAAAAGACAATAAAGAAGACGGTTATTCCCGTTGGGCCGTTTCATCCTTTGCAGGAAGAGATGGAGTTTTTCCAGCTGACGGTCGAAGGCGAAACCGTAACAGATATCGACGTTCGATTGTCTTATAACCACCGTGGCATAGAAAAGATCAGTGAGTCGCTGCAATACAACCAGATACCACTTCTGGTTTCGCGGATATGCGGGATATGTTCTGCGTCGCATCCGTTGGCTTTTGTTCAGGCGGTGGAGGAGATTGCGGATGTGAAGCTTCCGGACCGTGCTCGTTATGTTCGTACGATAATAGCGGAATTAGAGCGTATCCACAGCCATATTTTGTGGGTTGGTCTTGCGGGCCACTTCATAGGTTATGATACGGTGTTTATGTGGGCGTGGAAGTATCGCGAGCCGGTTCTCGATTTGCTGGAAATCATCACGGGAAACCGAAACAACTACGGAAATTTAGTCATCGGCGGCTGCAGGGAAGATATTCCTGATGATCTTGTGCCGCGAATACTGAAGGATCTGGACCTGATCGAAAAGAAGATGGACATGCTTACCAAGGCGATCCTTGACGACCCTATTCTTCACGCTCGGCTGAAAGGGGTCGGTATACTGAGTAAGAAAGACGCGATAGGCTACGCTGTTACGGGTCCTACGGCGAGAGCAAGCGGAATTGATATCGATGTGAGACGTGACGACCCGTATGCGGCTTATAGCGAATTGGAGTGGAGCGTGCCTATACAGACTGAGGGCGATGTTTTTTCCAAGGCGGTGGTGCGACTTTTGGAGACGTTCGAATCAATCAAGCTGGTTCGCGAGGGTTTGAGAAAACTTCCAGGCGGGCCTATAAAGACGGAAGTGAAGGAGATACCGCCGGGTGAAGGCGTTGGGCGCGCAGAAGCGCCGAGAGGTGAGACATTCCACTATGTTCGCAGTGACGGCGGTAACAGGCCAGTGCGGCACAAGGCGAGGGCTCCGAGCTATGTTAATGTGCCCTCTTTTAAGGCGAGCTGCATCGGGCAAAAAATAGCCGATGTTACGATAACATTAGCGGCGGTCGATCCTTGTTACAGTTGTACGGAAAGATTGGCCGTGGTGGATAAACGGACGAACGAGGTGATATGCGACTATGATATGCTGCTGCGGTTGAGCCGTGAAAAAACAGACAGGATCAGAAAATCGTTCTGAATTTATGGTGAGTACATTGAGATTATTGGCTTTTTTAGAATGGATTCCCACATTCGCGGGAATGACATGTGGATGCTTTAAGCCGGAGGTTTTATAAGTTGGATAAAATCCTGCTGATACCGATTTTCGCCCCTCTCGTGGCGGGTTTTTTGCTTTTGTTTGTGCCGAGCACAATGAAGCCTTTGCACAAGGTGTTAGCGTTAGTCGGGGCGGTGTTAGGATTTGCGTTGGCCATCAAGATATTTGTTGCGCCGGGTGAATTAGCATACAGTTGGTCAATTCTGCAAATGGGAGAACTGAGGTTTGATTTGCTGCTTGCGACGAATCCGCTTCGCAGGTTCGTATTGCTTTTTGCGATGGGTTTCGGTTTCCTGATAAGCCTTTATACACTCAAAGCAGAACCGGCGAGTGAATCGAGTAACATATTCTACGGCTCAGTACTGCTGACAATCGGTGGGTCGGCGGGAGCGCTATTGAGCAATCATCTGGTCTTTCTGCTGATATTCTGGGAAATCGTGACGGTGTCGCTGTACCTGCTGATAATGACGGGCGGGAAAGAGTGCCGGTTTGCGGCTACGAAGAGTTTTGCAATGATAGGTGTTTCAGATGCGGCGTTTCTGTTAGGTGTGGGTATGGTGTGGGCGCTGTCCGGGACGTTTGTGATATCCGAGATAAGTGTCGGGACAACTTCGGCGGCGGCGATAGGTGCATTTTTGTTGTTGATGCTGGCGGCTATAACAAAGGCAGGGGCGCTGCCGTTGCATACGTGGCTGCCGACGAGCGGCGAGCATGCACCGGCATCGATAATGGCGATTTTGCCGGCATCACTCGATAAGCTGTTGGGCATTTATCTGTTAGTGGTAATCGTGAGTGAGATGTTCGTGTTGGAGTCGGGGGCGCTTAGCTTAATACTTGCGCTGATAGGCTCTGCGACGATAATAATCGCGGTGATGGTTGCGATGGTTCAGCACAATGTGAAGAAGCTTCTGTCTTACCACGCGATAAGCCAGGTGGGGTACATGGTTTTGGGGATAGCGACAATGACTCCGGTTGGTATTGCTGGGGGAGTTTTTCATATGCTCAACCACGCGATTTACAAGTGCTGCCTGTTTTTGTGCGGCGGTGCGGTAGAAAAAGCGACCGGGACGGTTGAATTAGATGAGTTGGGAGGTCTCGGCAGTAAGATGCCATTTACGTTTGTGGCCTGCCTTATCGCCGCATTGAGTATTTCGGGAGTGCCGCCATTTAACGGTTTTGTTTCGAAGTGGATGGTGTACCAGGGTGTTATCCAGATGGGCGGGTCGGGAAGCATGATGGTGGGCAAGAGTCTTTGGCCAATCTGGCTGACGGCGGCCATGTTTGGAAGCGCGCTGACTTTGGCGTCGTTTGTTAAGATCATACATTCGATATTCCTTTCGCGCAGGCCTTCGGACAAGGAGGATGTGAAAGAGGTTGGTGGATTGATGCTTGTTCCGATGGGCGTGCTTGCAATCCTTTGTGTGTTGTTCGGGGTGTTTTACCGGATACCGTTAAATGTGTTTATCTATCCAGCTCTGAACATAGAGCCGGGGACGGCGATATTCGGGACGTGGGACTCGGCGCTTGCGACGGCGTTTATTTTGGTCGGACTGGTCCTGGGCGGCGTGGTGCTGTTTGTGGGATTGGTGGCGAGGAAGTCGCGAACGGTTCGGACGTGGACGTGCGGCGAGATTATGGACAACGATGAAATGCGAGTATCCGGGACGCACTTTTACAAGACTATCTCGGAAATGGGCGGATTTAAGGGTCTTTACGAGCGGCAGGAAAAGAAATGGTTTGACCTTTACGACCTTGGCGGAAAGCTGGGATTAGGATTTTCGAGTTTTCTGAGGTGGCTTCATTCGGGACTGCTGCCGATGTACCTGACGTGGGTGATTTTAGGCTTGTTAATAATCCTGACAGTATTCGGTAGAATTTGGTGAGGCTGAATCAATGTTTTATATCTTTCTATTCTTTATGATATTTTTGGTGATCGCGGCGCTTATCGCAGTGCACACGGACAATTTGCTCAGTTCGGTGATTTGTTTAGGTGCTATCGGTTTCGGTGGGTCGTTGCTGTTTCTGTTCCTTCGAGCGCCGGATATAGCAATAACGCAGGTTGTGGTGGAGGTGTTGGGGCTGATAATCCTGATACGTGCGACGATTTCCCGGGATAAGACTTTTATCAGCGGTCAAAGGGAATTTTTCGGGATTGTTGTTTCAGTGGCGATACTGTTTGCGATATCTGCGATGGGCCTGAAGGCATTTGACGGGCTGCCGGAATTCGGGACCCCTGCTTTTGTAGCTGCTGGGGAGAGGGGTGGAGTTATTGCGTCAGAAGCTTATATCGAGAAATCTCTTGCTGATACCGGTGCAGCGAATGTGGTGTCGGCGGTGATTTTGGACTATCGGGCGTACGATACTTTGGGTGAGGCTACGGTGCTGTTTACCTCGCTTCTGGGTGCGGTTGTGATACTGAGGACCAAGACCAGGAATATACCGGAGACAGAGGCATGAAGGGAATGACAATAATAGTTAAGAGCATCAGCAGTTGGGTGAAGATGCTGGTTCTTCTGTTCGGGATTTATGTTACGATATTCGGGCACCTTACGCCTGGCGGGGGCTTTGCGGGCGGCGTGATTTTGGCGAGTTCGTACATTCTGCTGATGCTGGCGTTTGGCAGAGAATATGCCGAGGAGAATCTGTCGCTGGTGATTACTTCGAAACTCGATTGTGTCGGGGCGCTGCTGTTTGCGGCTATCGCGTTGTCGGGTTTTTTCTACGGCGCGGCAGCGTTTTTCTACAATTTTGCTCATCAGGAAATACAGGCGGGTAAGGTTGGGGCGCTGGACCTGGTAAGCGCGGGTACTATACCGCTGTCGAACGTTGCGATATGTTTGAAGGTCGGTGCGTCGCTGTTTATGATTGTCCTGATTCTTTCGGTATTTCGGGCGGATTCTTCGGCGGGTAAACGGGAGGTGAACTAATGCTGTATGCGATGTGCTTTTTCTTATTTGTGATCGGTCTTTACTGTGCTTTAGTGAAAAAGAACATGGTGAAGATCGTCATCGGTATCATGATAATGGAATACGCGGTGAACCTGTTTCTGATTATGTTGGGCTACCGTGCGGGGGGGGTTGCGCCGATTGTGGGCAGAGGTGAATTGGATGCGGTTTCTGGCATGGTGAAGTCATCGTTTGTAAATTCAAGTGTGGACCCGCTTCCTCAGGCGTTGGTGCTTACAGCAATCGTTATCAGCCTGGGGTCGCTTGCTCTTATGATTTCGATCTGCATCCGAACATACGAAAAGTACGGCACCTTTGATATCACGCAAATAAGGAGATTGAAAGGATGAATATACCGTTGCCCGTTTTTGTTGCTGTTCCGCTGGTAACGGCGTTTCTGCTTCCGATTTTCAGTGAGAAACGGAGGGCGGGTGCGACGCTGCTGGCTAACATTGCGACGGGGGCGCTGCTTGTTTTGGCGATTGCGTCTATCGGTCAAACGGAGGTGTACAGGGTGGGGAGGTGGCCGATTCCTTTGGGGATTAATCTTGTGCTTGACGGGTTGAGTGAGCTTGTTATTCTGGCTATCAGCGTGGTCGGTTTTGCGGCGATGCTTTTTAGCGCCGGGTACATGGAGCGGTATACGGCCAAGCCGAAGTACCTGAGTCTGTTTCTGCTTATGGTTGCGGGGATGAACGGCGTTGTGCTTTCGGGGGACATTTTCAACCTGTTTGTGTTTCTTGAAATTGCGTCGATAGCTTCGTATGCGCTGGTCGGGTTCGGGTGCGAGCATGAGGAGCTTGAGGCATCGTTCAAATATATGGTTCTGGGAAGTATTGCTTCAATGTTCATTCTGTTCGGCATCGGGCTTGTGTACGGTAATACCGGTTCGCTGAATATGGCATATATATCACGAGCGATTGCGGGGACGGGGCTGAACAGGGGTCTTGTATTTGCACTTGGTTTATTTATAGCTGGTTTCGGTTTGAAGGCGGCGCTTGTTCCGTTCCACGCGTGGCTGCCTGATGCGCACCCATCGGCGCCTGCGCCGATATCGGCGATGCTGTCAGGTGTGCTGATAAAGGCGCTTGGTGTTTATGCACTGGTTCGTATAGTTTTCAATGTGTTTGGGATAACGATAGAATTGGGCTGGATTTTGCTTGTGTTGGGTGTTTTGAGCATGGTGGCGGGCGCGTTTTTGGCGATTGGTCAGTGGGATATGAAGCGGCTTATGGCGTATTCAAGTATCAGCCAGTTGGGATACGTGGTGATGGGCATCGGTCTTGGCGGGGTTATTATCGCCAGGGGCGGTGATAAGGCGTGGGCATCGCTGGCGATTCTTGGCGGATTGTTCCATTTGGTGAACCATGCTGTTTACAAGTCGTTATTGTTCCTGACGAGCGGGTCGATTGAGATGTCAACGGGGACGAGACGGATGGACCAGATGGGCGGGTTAGCCAAGGTGCTGCCGATAACGCGGGCGACGTGCACGATTGCGTCGGCGTCTATTGCGGGCGTTCCGCCGTTTAGCGGATTCTGGAGCAAGCTGATACTTGTAATCGCGGCGGTGCAGGCGGGGTTCGTATGGCTGGGCGCGGTAATAGTGTTCGTGGCAGTGCTGACTTTGATAATGTACCTGAAGGTGCAGCGGTATGTGTTCTTAGGAGAACTGCCGGAGAATCTCAAAGACGTGAAAGAACAGCGCGGCTCGATGATGTGTGCGATGATTGTGTTGGCGTGGTTGTGTGTGCTGATGGGTCTTCTGCTGCTTGTGCCTGGAGCGAAAGCGATGGTGCTTGACCCGGCGGTGGAGGTGTTGGTCGAGGGTATTTCGTATTCGGGCAGAATAATTGCAATGCCGTAAAAGAAGGTGCAGTATAATGAGACGACTGGTTTATTTCGTTTTGGCTTTTGTTATCTGGGTGCTACTGTCGTGGCCGTTTGTTGACGGACGAATAGACGTCCAGGTGGTGATTGCGGGAGTGATAGCATCCGGGGTCGTAGCGCTTCTGTTCCATGAGGTGCTGCCCCAGGAGCACCATGTGTTTGTTTCGCCTACGCGGATATTGTGGGCGTTGGCTTATATACCGGTATTTTTCTATTATGTGATCCTTGCGAATTTTGATGTTGTGTATCGAGCGCTTCATCCGGCTATGCCGATTAATCCGGGCATTGTGAAGATTAAGACGAAGCTTAAGACGGAGGCTGGGATAACGGCGCTGGCGAATTCGATTACGCTTACGCCGGGGACGTTGACGGTGGATTTGACGGACGACGGTTTTTTGTATGTTCACTGGATTAATGTGAAATCGACGGATACCGATGAGGCGACTAAGATGATCGCCGAGAAGTTTGAATATTTTTTAGAGAAGATCTTCGAATGAGCGAGGCAAGTCCATGATAACAGTGTGTTACATCGGTTTAATGATATGCTGCTTTTTGTGTTTGTACCGTATCGGCAGGGGGCCGAGCGCGCCGGACCGGACGGTGGCAATTGACATATTGGGTATCGTTGTGGTGGGGTTTTGTGCGTTGATGAGCCTGGAGACGGGGAAGGATTTCTACCTGGTTATCGCGTTGGCGTGGGCGTTTTTGAGCTGGATAGGTACGATAGCATTGTCGAAGTTTTTGGAAGGCAGAGGTTTTGATGAGTGATATTATAGGTTCCATTTTAATAATTGTCGGTGTGCTGTTTAATATTTGCGGGTGTATCGGATTGGTTCGGTTCCCGGATGTATATAACCGCCTGCAGGCGGCGACAAAATGCGTGACGTTGGGGACGGTGATGCTTTTGGTAGGCGTTGCGGTTGTCAGCGGCATTGGTCCGACGGCGGGCAAGGCGGTAATCTGCGCGGTTTTCATATTGGTAACTTCTCCGACGGCGGCGCATGCGATAGCGAAAGGGGCGCATGCCTCAGGTGTGAAGCTGTGGGACAAGAGCGTTGTTGACAAGTACGCTGATGAAGTTGACGGCAAAGGGTGATAAAGAACAAGAGTAAGTAGAAAATCGAAAATATTAACGCAGGAGCCCAAAATTGCGTTGGCCTAAACTAAGAGAATTAAAAGAAGCTGTAACGGTAGTTTTTTTTGCCCCTCGATTTACGACTCGTTTTCCGGCGGAGCCATGTGTTGTGCCGGAGAGCTACCGCGGTAAGCCGGAATTTGACCTGGATGATTGTATCGGGTGCGGTGCGTGTGTGAACGTTTGCCCGACGGGTGGCGGGTGCTTGAGCCAGGTGGAGGACCTTGAGGCGGATGTGCCTGTGAGGAAGATCACCCTTCACTACAGCGCATGTATTTTTTGCGGTAACTGCGAGGACAACTGCACAACGGAAAAGGGTATAAAGCTGTCGAATGAATGGGACCTTGCGACGTTCGATAAGGAGGAGACGACGGAAACCCACGAGTTCGAACTTCAGATGTGCGAGAAGTGCGGTGCGGTTATAGGGACAAAGAAGCACTTGGTTTGGATCGCGGAGAAGTTGGGGCCACTTGCATATACGAATCCATCGATCCTGTTAGCCAAAGGCGCGGATTTGCTGGGACATGAGGCGGGGGCGGTCGAAGCCGAAGGTGCGGTTGGGGGCGAAGGAGCAGTTGGGGCGAAGGATTTTATGCGCATATTGTGCCCGAAGTGTAAGTGCCGGTTGAATATTCGGCTGTGATGCGATGGAGACAAAGGATAAGCTGCGCGAGCAATTGTGCAAAATCTGCGAGCGTAAGACGCTTGTCGTTGGGATAGGTAATACACTCAAAGGGGATGATGGGGCGGGATGTATTGTTTGTGAGCAACTCAAAGACACTTTTGGCGGCCTGGTGATAGATGCGGGTACAGTTCCGGAAAATTACATTGGGCCGATTATCGCCAAAAGGCCTGATGTTCTTGTTGTTGTCGATGCGATCGATTTTGGGGGTCCGGCGGGGGAGGTAAGAATATTCAAGCCCGAGGAGCTAAGTTCTGCGGCAATATCTACGCATACACTTTCGCCGCGGCTGTTTGTGGATGTGGTTTGTAAGAGTATTCCGGTGGAGGTTTGGTTTGTCGGGATTGGGCCGGGGCAGACGGCGCTGGGGGAAGGCTTAAGCAAAGAAGTCGAAGAGGCGGCGAAGATGGTTGCGGGGATACTTGCAGAGGCGCTTGAGAGAAATCCTAAGCACTAAACTCTAAATCCTAAACAAATACAAATAACGAAATTCAAATGCTCAAAATTGGTGAATTGTTATCGGATTTGCCACAGTCGCCGTCGCCATCTGCCGTCGCACGAGGCTATGGCGGGACTAAAGGCTATGGCGGACCAAGGAGGGCACAGAGAAAAGAGAGATTTTTAGACACAGATTTCGCAGATTAACGCGGATTTTTGTTTTGGCTTCACCTGCGCGGTCTTGAAAAACCGCTGAGCAGTCAAAATCGCAGACTGCTTATTATGCGAGCATAAACACAGCCTGCAACTTCGACTGTCGGCTGACGGGCCCCTTCGGCTACTTCGACGTAGCTCAGCATAAATACGCTCAGGGCAGGCCAGCCGGGGTGATACACAAAAACGAAAAGTGCCCAGCACCAAACCCCGCACTAACTTTGTGAGGAAAGTAAGGGCGGGGTAAACCTTTTTGGTGCTGGATAAACAAAGGGGAAAAAACGTCCCTTCGGCTACGCTCAGGATAAACGAACATCCCTTCGGCAGGCTCAGGGTAAACTCAACGTTCAACGTCGAACATCGAATGTGGAATCGCTTCGCGATGTTGATTTAATAGATCCCTCCGCTCCGCAAACCTCCGGTTTGCTCCGGTCGGGATGACACATGTGAGTTTTGAATTTGGGACAGGCTAAATACGCCCGGCAGGATTCGAACCTGCGACCCCTGGTTTAGGAAACCAGTGCTCTATCCTACTGAGCTACGGGCGCACGAAGTTTTAAGCCCTTCGTCAGACCGATTTTTGCATGAGGGATAAACCGGTCAATCATCGGGTATCATGATAGAATGTTTTTTGTGTGCGGTCAAGTTACAAACGGGTGGTTTTGAGAAAAGGTGTGAAGGTCGATTTGGCGAGCGGATTAAGGATTGGATTTGCAGGTTGAGTGTGGTATTTTAGTGCGGCAGCTTTGGCAGTGCAACGGAGTTTTTAGGCGTCAGAGACATTCGCAGTTAAGTGCCGGCTCAATTTATGCAGATTCGTAAAGCAAGAACTAAAACCGGTCATTTGGGGCCGGCAAACATTGTAGCTTGCGCGTGCTTTTTCATATCGGGATTCGTCGGCCAGGTGTATTTCGAAAAAGCGGTGCAAATCGACCCGGAGCAGCCGGCTGCGCACTTCGGCATGGCTAACGCGCTGTATATGTTAGGTCGGTATGATGATGCGGTGAAATCAGCCGAGAAGGTGTTGGCTTGGGCAGAATCATCCGGACAAATGGATATGGTTGAAATAATCAGTAATCGTCTTAGGTTATACAAGGCCGGTAAGCCTTATCGAGAAAGGGAATAGGGAAGCAGAAAGAAACGTCGAACATCGAACGTTCAACGTCGAATGTGGAGCCGCTTACTACTTCGCTCTTCGAGCTACGAAGCACAAGTCGCGGGCTATTAAAACAGATTCCTTCCCGGCGCACCGGGACTAGGAATGACCAGTGTTATTTTTTATGGGCTCTAAATTTAAGACTGTATCTTTAAGGAAGGAAGCGGTAAATGAGCGACATTTATAATACCCGTCGTGACTTTTTGAAAACAATGGGCCTTGGTGCGGCGGCGCTGGCAACGGTTCCATCGATGTTAGCTGCTGGTAAGTCTTTGGAAAAGCGGCCGAATGTGATCGTAGTGATGACCGATGACCAGGGGTATGGTGATTTGGGGTGTCACGGCAATCCATACGTCAAGACGCCGAATATAGATAAGCTGGGCGCACAGAGTATCAGGCTGACGGACTTTCATGTTAGTCCGACATGTTCGCCGACGCGGGCGGCACTGATGACGGGCAGGTACTGCAACCGAACGGGTGTGTGGCACACGATTATGGGGCGGTCGCTCCTGCGGGCCGACGAAGTGACAATGGCTGATGTTTTTAGCGCGAGCGGATACCGTACGGGGATCTTCGGTAAGTGGCACTTAGGGGATAACTATCCATTCAGGCCGCAAGACCGCGGCTTCGGTGAATCGTTGGTGCATCGGGGGGGCGGGATAGGTCAGGGCATAGATTATTGGGGTAATGATTATTTCGATGACACATATTTTCGCAACGGAAAAGCTGAGCGGTTCAAGGGTTATTGCACGGATGTTTGGTTCGATGAGGCGAAGAAGTTCATTGAATCTAATAAAGAGCGGCCGTTTTTCTGTTATCTTCCAACGAATGCGGCCCATGGGCCGTTTTTTGTGGCTGAGCGATACAGCAAGCCATATAAGGACAAAGGGCTAAAGTTCTCTCTTGCAGCGTTCTATGGCATGATAACGAATATTGACGAAAATATGGGGCGATTGATGGGGCGACTGGATCGGCTGGGGCTTTCTGATAATACGATACTTGTTTTTATGACGGACAACGGTGGCGATCCTGCCGGCTACGGGGCCAGATATAAAGGGGGTATGCGTGGATTTAAGGGCTCACAATACGACGGCGGGCATCGTGTGCCGTGTTTTATTCGGTGGCCGGGCGGAGGTCTTGAAGGCGGGCGCGATGTCGGCTTGCTCACGGCCCATATTGATTTGCTTCCGACGTTGATTGAGCTGTGCGATATGAAGAAGCCTGGCGGTGTTAAGTTTGATGGGATGAGTCTTGCGTCTTTGTTAGCCGGTGGGGGTGCGGAGTGGGCCGAGCGGGTATTGGTTACGGACTCGCAGCGTGTTGACCATCCAATCAAATGGCGGCAAAGCGCGACTATGACGGACCGGTGGCGATTGATTGACGGGCGAAAGCTTTACGATATCAAAGCCGACCCCGGGCAGGAGAATGATATTGCAGAAAAACACCCGAAGGTTGTGAAGAAGTTGCGGGCGGCTTATGAAGAATGGTGGGATGACATATCCGAGCGTTTTGATGAGTACTGCGAGATTGTGATTGGATCAGAGGAGCAAAATCCGACGTGTCTGATGAGTCACGATATCCACGGACAGGTGGTGTGGAACCATGAGCAGGTCATGGAGGGGGCGCGAGCGGACGGTTTCTGGGCGGTTGAAGTTGCCCGGGCGGGAGTGTATGAATTTTCACTAAGGCGCTGGCCCGAAGAGGTGAACAGGCCTATTAGTGAAATTGTCGGCGCGCACGATGTAGAGCCCGACTACGAGGTTATTACTGCGACGGATGCGAGGCTCAAGGTTGCGGAGTTTGACGAGACGAAACCGGTCGGAGCCGAAGCGGCTGAGGTGAAGTTTAAGGTACGATTAAAGGCGGGCAAGACTCGTGTGCAGGCGTGGTTTGTGGATGGTCTGGATGATGGCAGGACATTCGGTGCGTACTACGTTTATGTAAAGCGTCTGGTGTAGTGTTAGGTGTTAGAGTCGCAGCCGGGGCGGCAGGGGGGGTGGTAGTTGTATTTTTGGGGGGAATTTGATACCTTATTGGTTAGCCTTTGGTTAGGTGAAGTCGTTTGTGTCAATCGTGTAAAAAGAGAGAATGAAAGAACGGGAGTATGTGAATATGGACAGGCGGGATTTTTTGAGGATATTAGCGGGGCTTACGGCGGGGGTGCATACGCTTGGCGGATGCAATCTGAACGGGCAAACGAAAACGAGTGATCGGTTAGGTGAACTTTTGCCGCAGCGTTTGCTTGGAAACACGGGCGAGGCGGTTACGATGTTGGGTGTCGGCGGTCACCATATTGGCGGAGAAATGAGTGACCGAGAGGCGCAGGCGACGATCGAGGCGGCGATAGAGGGAGGTGTTCGGTTCTTCGGTACGGCTGAGGGCTATCAGGATGGTGAGAGCGAGAAGCGCTACGGCAGGTATCTGACTCCTAAGTACCGCGGGGAGGTTGTGTTGATGACGAAGGTCGAGCAGAAGGATACGGCTTCGGCGATGAGGAGTCTGGATGCATCTTTGAAAAGGCTGCGGACGGATTATCTGGATTTGTGGCAGGTTCATACGCTCGAATCCGTAGAGGATGTTGATGAGCGAGTGCGGGGCGGGATATTAGAGGCGATGATGAAGGCGAAAGAATCGGGCAAGGTGAGGCATATTGGTTTTACGGGGCACGCGACGCCGAATACGCATACGCGCATGCTTGCCAAGACCGATATATTCGAGACGTGCCAGATGCCGATTAACGTTTGCGACCCATCGTATAAGAGTTTTATCCTGAACGTTTTGCCGATCCTTGTGGAGCGTAAGATGGGCGTGTTGGCGATGAAGACATTGGGCGAGGGTGGATTTTTTGCGAGGAGTGGGTCCGATGACGAGGACCAGCCTGCGAGACGTGCGGTTGTGCCGAACAGGCTGAGCGTTAAAGAGGCACTTTACTTTGCGTGGTCGCTGCCGGTAAGCGTTCTCATTACCGGTCCGGACGATGCGGACATGCTGCGGGAGAAAATCGTGCTTGCTCGGTCGTTTACAGACATGAGCGAAGAGCAGCGGATGTCGCTGATTGAGAAGGTTGCCGACATTGCGGCTACGGGGGAAGTTGAAGATTATAAATACGGATAGTCGTGATCTTCTACGCTCTTTTATTTTTAGTAGATTTTCTGCCTGATGCCATAAAAGCTAATCACTTTTTGAGAGAGAAATAGCAACAAGAGAATAAGATTATGAAAAAGCCAATTATAATTGGAATATTGATAATTGTGATTGTGATTGTGATTTTGGCAAAAGATTCTAAAAAGCAGGTTATGCCTTCTGAGCCATCGAATGCCTGGAACTCTATACAGGAGAAAACCGACGAAGAGAAAAAACACGTATATATAGGTCAATTTATTTTTGGCGGTCAACAAGACGTGGAAGACTTCATAGAAAAAACCGCCAGCACGCCACCGATCGTTTTTTTTGGAGTCGACTGGGTCAATGACGAAGATTTGTTTGCCGACGACCAAAATCCTGCACCAGTCAGCCCGATAGACAAGGATGTGATCAGCTTTCTTAACAGACTTTCTGACATGGGCTCCATCCCAGCAATTGTCTGGTCAATTCCTGTGCCTATGTGGGATTTAGACCCGGATAAAATCCATTTAGTTCCTAATATCCCACGCATTCTCGATGGCGAATTTGATGATTATATAAGAACGGTGGCACGCCAGTTGAAAGAATACGGCAAACCCATCATGGTGACGTTCCTGGGGGAATTCAACAATCATGGCCAACTAAGTTTTGGTGCAAAAGGATTTGAGATGCCTGAATTCGAAGACGTCAAAGACCTCGTTGGAAAGTATGGTGATCCTAAATGGCCTGATGGTCCCGAACGGGTTCGCGATGTATTCATTCACGTAATCGACATATTCCGACAGGAGGGGGCAAACAACATCAGCTGGTTCATGTATGGAGGTACTGATTGGCTGGTTAAGAATATGACCGATGATAACGGGCATGTAGAGTGGTGGTCACATCCAAAGTATTATTACCCCGGCGATGAGTATATTGATTGGGTGGGTAAGAGTGTACACTTTAGGACGTTTGCGGAATTCACAAATCGCTTTGAATCTGGGTATGATGCCTGGGGTGAAGTTACACAGAAGCCATTTTTCATTCCCGAATTCAATTTCGCCGAAAAAGCGAAAAGCCGGGGTAAGCTCATGCAACGGATTTTTCTGGATTATCTGCCAACGAAACCACGATTCAAGGCTGCAACCTTTATGCACTCTCCTGCTCTTTTGCAGGCCGGTATTGACTGGGGATTTCCTTTGGGAGGCAAGAAGGGTGAATTTCCAGATGAGATACAAACATGGAAAGAGGTAGTCATCAAGAATCCTTATTATCATAGTCGAGGTGTAATGGAACAATCCCAATAAAAAGGGGCCCAAAAATGGATCGGCGCAGCTTTCTTAAAACGGTCGGCGCCAGTGCAGCTTCGCTCTGTTGAGATTGACTGACTTGTATTAAACACGATTTTGCCGTTGCAGGTGGCGGTAGCGAAAGTATAATGTCAGGCGTTCGTGAAGTAATGGAAGAAAAAGCGTCAATTCTAAGAAGGGATGTGTTATGCAGTTAGGTGCCTTGGATATCGGCGTATTTGTGGCGTTTTTCGTCGTCGTTGTCGGTGTCAGCATGTACAAGAGCCGGAGGGGAAAAACGGGCGAAGACTATTTCCTTGCGGGTCGCAGTCTGCTTTGGCCTTTTATAGGCCTATCGCTGATAGCGGCCAATATCTCGACGGAACACTTTGTTGGGATGGCGGGCCAGGGTGCGGGAGTTGCCGGTATGGCTATCGCCAGCTATGAGTGGATAGCAGCGATTACGCTTGTCTTCGTTGCGATATTCTTTCTGCCGAGGTTTCTTCGAAGCGGCATCTTTACAATCCCGGAATATCTCGAGTACCGCTATAATCCAGCGGCGCGGGCCATCATGGCCTTCTATACAATGGTCATCTATATTGGTGTTACCATCTCAGCGGTGATTTATTCGGGCGGATTGACGCTACAAACTATATTCGGAGATTTGGGTAACCACCAGCACCTGTTATACGGCATATGGGTAATAGGTGGAATAGCAGCGCTATATACTATTTGGGGGGGGCTCAAGGCTGTGGCGTGGGCGGATTTGTTTCAGGGGTCAGCCCTGATTATCGGTGGAGCAATTACGATGGTTCTGGGATTCAAAGCGATCGGGGTCAACAATTTCTTTGAGACTAACGCCGACAAGCTTCACATGATACTTCCGAAAGGCCATTCTGTTCTGCCGTGGACGGCACTTGTCATTGGCTTGTGGATTCCGAACTTTTACTATTGGGGTCTGAATCAGTATATTACACAGAGGACCCTCGCCGCGAAAAGTCTCAAGCAGGGCCAGCTCGGCATCATCTTTGCGGCGGGTTTGAAGCTGATTATACCGTTCATCATTATTTTTCCGGGGATGATGTCGCTGCAGCTTTACGGCAGCCAGATGACAGGGGAAAGTGGAACCGATGCGGCTTATCCGCTGCTTATCAAAAACCTCGTGAGTCCGGGAATCAGGGCGTTTATATTCGCGGCGATAAGCGGGGCAGTGATAAGTTCCTTGGCCTCGATGCTGAACTCGGCATCGACAATATTTACGATGGACCTGTTCAAACGGCACTTCAAAAATGATGCATCTGACAAAACTCTCATATGGACGGGCCGAACGACTACGGCGATATTTGTGGTGATAGGTATGTTTATAGCCCCGTATCTGGGAGATGAAAGGTTCAAGGGGATATTCACTTACATCCAGGAATTCCAGGGTTACATCTCACCGGGCATTTTGGCTGTGTTTGTTTTTGGCATGATTTTCAAGCGTGCTCCTGCTGCTGCCGGTGTTACCGGTTTGATTCTTACGGTGCCGATTTACGGATTTTTGCAGTTGCAGTTCGGCTATATTGCGTTTTTGAACCGGATGGCGATAACGTTCGTTATTATTCTGATTGTAATGGGCATTATAACAAAGCTTAAGCCGTTGGCGGAGCCGAAGGTTATGCCGGTGAGGGAAGAGTTTGATATGCGGCCGGCTCCTTCGGTTGTGTGGCTCGGTGCCATCGTGATAGCGATTACGATCGTGCTTTATATCATATTCTGGTGAGATAGTTAAATCGGCTATTGTTTTTCGAGTCTGATAAAGACAGTAGAGTCTTGGCGGTGGGCGGTAGTTGTGTCTTTTGCCTCAAGATAGATGTTTGATACGGCTTCCTTATAGCCGGGGTAAGCGGCGTGTAGAATATAGTCGCCGGGTTCTGTTAAGAAGTATATCCCTTGGCTCGATACTATAGCAGGTTCGATTTCGCCGGTGGCCCCTTCCAGCCAGACGTCTGCTCCGGAAAGCGGTATGCCGTTGTTACTAATAACCAGTGTATGCAATGATGCAATTGGTTGATCAAACAAGTTTGAGATATCTAAGTCGACTGTTTTTGTTTGGCCTTTTAGAAGATCAAATTTTGCCAGAGTACTTTTGTCATACATGAGATTGCCGCCAATCGAGTATTGGCCGGGGGGCAAATTTTCAATTTTGAAAGTGCCTTCTTCATCGGGAATAACATACGCTATGACCTTCTTGTCCTGCCTCCACATAACCAATCCCTGCTGAGATTCACCTACAAACTGCCCGAGCACCCCCGCCGTGTTCTTGCCTATTTGCAGCGAGACTTTAATATCATCGCTGCTCGCTTTAAGCTCGACTTCTTCGCGAAATGTTACGCGATCGGTTCGTATAAGACTCACAGTGTATGTGCCCGGTGGTACGTTGCTTATCGCATATTGACTATCTTCGTCAACCAATTCTTCAACATCACCTATTCTTTGGCCCCACAGTTCTGCTTGCTCCTGTAAATAAATTTGAATGCCATCTAATGTTGTATTAGGATCACCGGTGTCTATTGAAACAAGAATCCTGGCGGTCTGTTCGGGTATTAAACCAGTATCAATATCTTCTGTTCCTACGTCAATCGTTGCGATTTTACTCCAGTCATTTTGTTTCTGAAGTTTGTAATAATAAATTGCATATCGCCCCGGAGGCGCCCCGGTAAAAGCAAACCGGCTATCATCATCGGTCATAGCATAACACATAAAAACGCCAGAGTTAGGTGCGCTGATGTCGCCCAGCAGAACCTTGTTGTTTGTTAGGGGGTCTCCATTAACAATGACCTGCCCGCTGACCGTTGGTTTTCCCCCAAAATCGAGCTGTAGGGTTTTTCCATTTGCAGGAAGTATAACCCTTCGTATCACACCAAGACTGCTCCCGGAATTACTTCTGCGGACATGGCACATCTTCTCAGGCAAACCTGTCGCGCGATAGAACCCGGCTGAGTTGGTAACGACCGTAGCTAATCGGCCAGCTTCTTCATCACTGCTGCCACCGTATCCGCTTGAATCCTGGAAATAGAGCGTTACATTCGGCTGAGGCTGGCCCTGTACGTCGTAAACATAACCTTCGACTGTTCCGCCGCTGGTCAGAACTATCTCGATATTCTCTGTCGTTTTGCCCTCGAAAACTTCAATGTCTGTGAGTATTGCAAAGCTGTAGTCAGGATGAGTAACCTTAATGCTCTCAGAGCCGGCTGCGAGATTTTCCAATACAAATTCACCATTAGTTGTGTTAACCGCACCATCTTGAGAAACAAAAACATCCATTTCAACCTGCTTGCTTCCACTTGCCCTGGAATGTGGAATAACTTTTGCCATGGAGATCGGCTCACCCGCCTCGTTAATAACTTGTCCTTTGATAGCGCCTCCACGAGTTAATTCTATTGTGACAGGCTTATTTTCGTCCGTATTAATTTCTTCGCTCCAGGTCCATGCGAGCCCATCGGCAGCAATTTGAACCTGGTAAACTCCCGGGCCAACAGCTTCGATATCGAAACTACCCTCTGTATTATCGAACTGGATCCAGCGGTCTGCCTGAGAGTATCGAGCCCCGCGCAATATTCTTAATTTTCTCGCTCGTGCTTTGAATCGTTCTACCGGCTTACCCGTATCAGCCCTTACAATAAAGCCGAGCAACCTTGGCTTTTCGGCATATTGTAACTGGACTTGAAGATCGTTACTTGGAGCGGTGACATTTTCAATGACCTTTTCCTCCACGTTCAGTCCATGAAACCTCAATTTATAAACACCAGGCTCAAGTGAATCTATCGTAAAAGTGACTTGTTCTTCCTTTTTGTCACCTATATCGTAAGAAAACAACCGCATGTGAATATTGCGGCGGCCGAGCTTGGGGGAACTGGCACTTATTTCGATGGAAATGGGGTGTTGGTCACCTGCAAAGGTAATTATTCCATTTATAGATGCCAGCGAAGCCGGCGATTTTTTTGGTAGCGTGATGGTAAGAAAACCATCTGTTGGTGGCAACTTAGTCTGCATTACCCTAACTCCTGTCGAAGAACTTTCTCCAGACGGAATACGAACCTGAATATTGTATGTTCCTGGAACAATATGCTCGAAGGTAAAATTACCATCCGGATTGATAAGGGTTCCCAGTGGACTCTGATTACTGTGCCACCAATCCGGATAAGCGAAGATATTCAAACCATCAACAGGGACACTATCTGCATATTCAGCGTAGCCTTTAACAGCTACACCCTTTTTCAGAACAATTTGAGCATACTCAATAACCTCAGGGTCAGTGAGGCTGACTACCAGTTGTGCCGGTGCATAATCGGATTTAGATTCTGTACGATAACGTCCTGGCTCGATTTCAGTAGTCCTTTTGAAGATAGAGTGTATTGCGGTGATAAGATAGGATGTATCCGTCGGTTCAAATGCACCAAGCAATGCTATTCCCTCATCGTCGGTTTTTATTTGCTCACCAATATCAGGACTGCGTTCCTTGATCAACGAGCTGCCACTGAGCCTTACATTTTTAATCGGTTCGCCCAGTTCGTTGACAACCTTAATCTCTATTTGACAGGCCCTGTCGAGAGTAAGATGCTTGACAGCTTGTGAATCCATGGCAAGGTGAACGATCGGGAGCTTGTTCCGATCTCCAAGTCCAAGGTACGCCGGCGAGCTGGTTTTTATTCGATAGTTGCCATCCTCACTAATATCATCAAGATAATAGAAGCCATTCAGGTCGGTTGTTGCTGAGTAAACTCGCCTTTTTGAAATCTCCACTTTCACATTGCTAATCGGCTCACCGGTTTTCGCCTCGGTAATTAGGCCACTGAGCACACCTTGTGGTTTGAATTCAAACTTAACCTGCTCATCTGCTTCTTCTTGCGTTTCGGCAGCGACAGCCTCTGCTTGTTGCCTGCTCATCCTGAGCATGATTTGATAGATAGCATTAACAAACGGGTTATCCTCCTCGGGGCCGGTCCATTCTTTTCCCGCATTCAGCAGCGGCTCGACCGCGGCAAAATCACCTATCTGCGCGAGATAATTCGCTGCAACTATTTGGACCTCGGGGTTTTGGTCCGAGAGCATTGCTGTTAATCCTTTGATGTTGCCGGTTTCAAACATGGCAGCGAGTCGTTTGAGGTCTATTTCACTCGCGGCTTTGGCTGCGTCGGTCTTTTGGGCAACAGGAGCTGCATCCGATTTTTGCTTATCGGGTAGAGTTTCTTCGATTCTGTCCTTCGGCTGGGTTGCGAGTTGTTCTTCTGGCTTTGGCGAAGCTGTCAACAGCCAGATCGCACCGGCGCAAATGCCAATTATTAAGACGGCTGCTGCTGCCAGCTTAGCGGGATGCTGGAGTAGGACGGTTTTCGGTGATGGGCCGGCTGAATCTTTGGAAGATATTTCCGCAGCTTCGGCGGCCAGGTTGGCCAGGATTTCTTCCTTTTTATCCTCGGGCAACTCTAACTCCGGCCTGACCGCTCTTAAGAGCCTTTCTATGTTACGTTCGAGATGGTCTCTGTTACCCATCGGGCCCTCCGGTCGTCGTGTCAGGATTGTTGAATGATTTTTCAAGCCTGAGGAACGCGGTCTTAAAGGCCTGACGCGCTCTATACAACATCGTCTTAATTGCGCCCTCGCTAACGCCCACTGAAACAGCTATCTCTTTTGGCGGTTTTAATTGGTAGTAGTATTGCTTGAGGACGTGCTTGTAGTTGGCGGGGATATTTGCAAGCGTCATCTGGACGAGTTGGGCGGTCTCTGCCTTTTCAATCACCTCATCGGGTAATGGCTCAGTTGCTATCTGTTCAAAAGCGGTTAAAAGGCCGCTGTCGATGTCCTGCCAGATTGTATCGTAGGATATTTCTCTGCCTCTTTCGCGAAGTGCGCGCTTTATGAAGTTTTTACTGAGATAGGTCAACCAGGTAAACATGCTTCCGCGATCGGGGTCATATTGAACGATGCGTCTTGAGCCTTCGAGAAAGGTGTCCTGTACAATATCGGCGGCAAGGGCAGAGTCCTTTGCGACGCGATAAAAGACAAATGTATAGAGACTGTCGGCATAGGTGTAAAACCATTGCTCAATGGCCTGGGCGTTGCCTCTGGCGAGCCTTTTTAACTGTCTTTTGCCAAATAGTGTGTTCATCTCACTATATAGTGTACCCCAAAAAGGCTTTGGTTACGCAGAAAACAGGATTTTCCCATGTTTTCGGGCATTTTACCAGAATATGGGTATAACCGCAGCAGGCTTTTGATTCGCATTTTTTTCGATTCGGTCATAGGTGATTTCGGTTTACGGCGGTAATTTCATCAGTTTTGGCGTTTTTGAGGCAGGACTTCTCAGGTTGGGGGCGTATATCTAAGCTGCTGGCAACGGGATTTTGAAGCGCAGCGGCCGATTCGGCCGCTGCGCTTTTTCAGATGTGCTTGTAGTGTCATCGGAACAGATAATCAGCCATGAGAATCTGCTCGGGCAGTAAGCTGTTCAGACAGTCCTACTGCTGGCCATTTTCGGGGCGATCGGCAAGTTTTGCTTTGATAAACTCACCAATCTTTGCGCCCTGTTC
>SDBT01004638.1_pt1 | contig 23274 bp, 21 predicted proteins | sample 2277101 | NCBI WGS metagenome assembly SDBT01 (sample SAMN10404973, study PRJNA504765) | marine sediment metagenome | isolation source: marine sediment core GS10_PC15, 103 cmbsf | place: Arctic Ocean: Southern Knipovich Ridge | collected 2010 | reverse complement strand
AATTAATCCAATTCAAAATTCAGGATAGCCCAGGGGGGACTTATTCCTTAAATAAGAATTTTATTAAAGTTTGAACCCCCAACATCTGGCTTCGCAAGCCAGCGCCCTATCCAATTAGACTACTGGGCTATATATATAAATACAAATTTGGTCATTTTTAATAATTAATAATCTTCTATAATAATTACCTAATATTCACTTATAATTAAAAATATGTTTAGTAATTATTGCGTAATTTTTGATATGGATGGTGTATTAATAGATTCTGGTTCTCTCCATTTCGAAAGTTGGGTAAAAATAGCAAAAGAAATGGGTGTAAAATTTTCGAAAAAGTTTTTTGAGCAAGTTTTTGGACAGCAATCAACAACAATTATACGTAAATTAGTTGGTTCAAAAGTAGATCAAATTCTTGTAGAACAATGGGCGATTCTTAAAGAAAATCATTATCGTGAAATAGCAAGGAATAAATTGGAACCTTTACCTGGAGTAATCCAAATTTTAAGTGAATTGAAACGAGTAGGCTTCAAATTAGCTGTAGGCTCAAGTGGTCCTCCTGAAAATGTTGCATTAACTTTAAATACTCTAAATATTACAAAATATTTTGATACGATTATTACCGCAGCTGAAGTTGAGAAAGGGAAACCCGAACCTGATGTCTTTTTAATTGTAGCAAAAACTCTAAAAATTAAACCTAAGAATTGCCTGGTCATTGAAGATGCTCCAGTAGGAATAGAAGCAGCTAAAAGAGCAGGTATGTTATCAGTCGCCCTTACAACAACACACAGTAAAAAAGAACTCTCTGGTGCTCGAATAATAATCAGAGATTTATCTGTAATCAAAATAATAGAAATTATAGAATTATTCAATATAAATTAACAAAAACTTTATTTTCTTGCGAAGTAGGAAATACATTAATATTTGAATTTTGTGAGGTATAAATGATGAAAATAATTAATAAAGATATAAATGATTTTATAGGAAATTTCCCATCTAAAACATTTGCTGACGGTAAATGTCACCTGATTGGTGCATTTGGAAATGTTGGTGTTGTAGAAACAAACGACGGTCTTTTAGTTTTCGATTTAGCAATTAAACAATACCACCGGCGCATACTTAAAGCTCTTCGAGAATTTTCAGGCAAACAAATAAAATATATTATATATTCCCATGGTCATTTTGATCATTGCTTTGGATACAGCTCCATTATTGAGGAAATTAAGAAGAATGGGTGGGAAATGCCCCAAGTAATTGCTCATGAAAATGTATTAAGGAGGTTTGAAAAGTATAGAATGCTAGATAAATATCATGCATGGTTAAATAAAAACCAATTTGCTTCAATTGGAGCTAAAAATAGTCCCGCTGTTTCCGCTCAAGAAACACTTAATCCTACAATTATTATTCATGGAAATGAGAATTACAATTTAAAGTTTGGAGGTTTTACTTTTGAGCTTTATCATGATAAAGGAGAAACAGATGATAGTTTATGGATGTATTTTCGAGAAAAAAAAGTTTTGTTTACAGGAGACTTGGTAATTCATCCTACTTTTCCTAATGTTGGTAATCCAAATAAAGTTCAACGCTACCCAAAACAGTGGGCTTTAGCTATGGAAAAGATGTTAGGAAAGAATGCGGATTATATACTTCCTGGTCATGGAAGTCTTATTGAAGGTAAAGATAATGTTAAAGAAGCATTGTTAATCAGAGCAGAAGTTATGCATTTTGTTCATGATGAAGTAGTTAAACGAATGAATGAAGGAAAATGGTTCGAGCAAATATTCCATGAGATGGTTGAGATTTACCCCAATAGATTTAAAAACCATAAAATGATAAGACCTTTATATGGGTGCTATAGATTTGCAATTCATGCTGTATACAGGCTTTATCATGGTTGGTATGACACAGGGAACCCAACTGATCTTTTTCCCGCTAAATCAGAAGATATTGCAAAAGAATTTTTAAAGATTAATAATGAAACTCGATATCTAGAACATGCGAAAAAATTATTTTCTCAAAATAAACATGCTAAAAAGCTTCAATTAGCGTTACACATTCTCGATATTATAATTAAAGGAAGTAATGCTAAGAAAAAAGAAATATTAATAGAAGCTTATACATTAAAATCCACAATTCTTGCCAAAAAAGCAAAAGAAGAACCATCGTTTATAGTAAAAAATAGCTTACTGAATGGTATTGAATATATTAAAACTAAAATAAATGAATTAAAAAAATTAATATGATTTAGTTTAATGCAATAATAGCTAATAGAAGATAAATAAATAAGTTGAATCATTGGTATGGAAGATAAGGAAATTAAACAAATTCTTTGGTTAAGTGGGTTGAAAAACGCCGTTAAATTTGATGGAAAACCAAATAAAAAGGCAATAATGGGAAAAATTATGGCTAAGAGACCAAACTTAAGATCTCAAGCTAAAATTATTATCCCTATTTTAGATCAAGTTATTGATAAAATTTTAAAATTAAATTTAGAGGAGCAAAAAAATAAACTTCTAGAATTAGACCCACATGCATTAGATAAAAAAGAATTGAAGGATGAAAAAAAAGATTTACCAGAATTACCTAATCTTTCTAATTTTAATAAAATTGTTATGCGTTTAGCTCCATATCCGAGCGGTGCTTTACATATTGGCAATGCGAGAATGGTTGTATTAAATCATGAATATGTTAAGAGACATAACGGCGAACTTATTTTATTCTTTGATGATACAATTGGAAGTCCAAAATCTTTGAGAGATAACCCTAAAGCAAAATATGTTTTACCTAATGCTTACGATTTAATAAAGGAAGGTTTAGAGTGGTTAGGAATTAGTTATTCAAAGGTATATTATAAAAGCGACAGGTTAGAAATCTTTTATAAATATTGCGAACAATTAATTAAGGATAATTTTGCTTATGTTTGCTTTTGTTCTGCTAATATATTTAGGGAAAAATTTAAAAACAAAAAGAAAAATTGTCCTCACAGAAATCACTCAGTTGATAAGAACTTAGAAGAATGGAACGCTATGCTTGATAAAAAATATCATGAAGGTGAAGCAGTGGTAAGACTAAAAACTGGTATGGTTCAAAAAGATCCTGCTGTAAGAGATCAAATAATTATGAGGATTTCCGAAGCAGAACATCCAAAAGTTGGCATAAAATATAACGTATGGCCAATGTTAGAGTTTTCATGGGCGATTGATGATCATCTGATTGGAGTTACGCATATTTTGAGAGGAATTGACTTAGTAAAAGAAGATTTCATTGAAGAATTTATATGGGATCATTTCGAATGGAAAAAAGCTGAATTTTTGCATTATGGTAGGATAAGTTTTGCTAACATGAAATTAAGTAAAACAGAAGCTAGGAACAATATTCAAAACGGTGTTTATAAAGATTGGGACGATCCACAGACTTGGAGCTTACAATCACTTAAAAAAAGAGGTATAAAGCCTGAGGCTTTAAGCGAAGTATTATTAGAACTTGGTATGTCTTTAACCGGGATCAATTTTTCGGTAAATTGGTTGTATTCAAAAAATAAGGATATTATTGATGATATTTCGAATAGATACTTCTATGTTGAAGATCCATTAAAAATAATTATTACAGGGATACCAGTTCAAGAGTACATCGCTAAACCACTCTTACATCCAACACATCCTGAAAAGGGGAAAAGAGAAATCAGATGTGTTGTTAAAAATTCTCAATTAACTTTGTTAATATCGTTTAAAGATGCCAATAACTTAAAAGTAAACCAGATTATTAGGTTAAAAGATTTAATAAATATTCAGGTTAATTCTATAGATTTAGATAAAAAAATTATTAAAAGTACTTTCCATACTAAGGAATTAAACAGAGATTTTCCAATTATTCAGTGGGTACATGAAGAAGAAAATATTAAAGTTTCAATTTTTAATCCTAATGGGTCGATCTCGTGTGGGAATGGTGAGATAAGTCTTTTAAAAATACCTATGAATCAAACTATTCAATTCGAGAGATTTGGTTTTGTGAATCCCATTGAAATTAAAGAAGATTGTCTATTTTGTTATTTCACTCACTAGATTTTTAATCTAAAGTGCATATGAAACTTATCTATAATATTTTATGCAAGAAAGCCAAATTAAATCATTTTTCAAATAACACATTAAAATATTTTGATTTTCTAAAAAACAGAGGATAAAATATTAATAATTAAATATTAGTTTATAATTCGGTAAGAATAAATTTATATATTTATTAAAAAGGACATTCATCTTGATATTGTATTTACCTTGTAAAGAATGTGGTAGTGGTTTACCAATTATAAAAGGGTCAAAAACTCTATGTCCTTATTGTGGGTCAAAAACATTATATATGGAATCAATATATTCTTTTAAACATTTTTTATCAAAAATTTTAAAACTTGTATCAATAAGAAACAAAACTCGCTTAAAAAATAAAGAACTTGAAAGAAGAAAATACTTAATTAGATCATTTTTTAATAAACTTAATTTTGATTTCAACGAATATAGGCATCTAATTATAACAAAACTGGACAATATCAATATAGATCCTTCAAGACTTTTTAATCTGATTCGATCCGCAGGTAATTTTGAGATTATATTAGAGAATTTTTTAATTCCCTATTTGAAAGAAGATAAAACCCTAAAAAAGTATAAAGAATGGAAAGATCTTTCTTTTATAATTAATAAATCGTTATTAGGATTATATTATAGTTATTTGGCAAAGAATTCAATATATATCGAGAAATGTGTTAAATATTATCAACTCGTTGAGAAGAACTATAAAAATATCGTAGATTATTGTAATATATCTAAATTAGAGAATAACGACTCAAAATTATATAAGAAAAAGGAATTATTTCTAATTCTTATTGAGTTTGTCACTATATTGCAAGATATTTTAAATAGGAATCCAAAATATTTTTCTAATAAATTAGAAAATTTGCGTAAAAGATTGAATAAAATTGACGAAAAAAATATTCAAATCTATAATTTATATTCACAAATAGATCGTGTATATCAATTAGAACGTGATACTTGCCATTTGTTAGAAAAAGTAAAGGTAGATAATCCCTTTTTAACTTCAAGTCCTTTGGAAGAAAATGTAATATTCAATACGGAAGAAAATCTAGAAAAATTAAATAATATTAGAGATTGGATTAAGATTATTTCTGAGAGATATCAAAAATATCAAAGAAATCTTTTGAAATTGCATTCAGGGAAATTAATTAAATATCTAGAATCATATCGTACTGAATTTATAAATTATAAAAACAAGAATGTAACAAAGTTTAATGATTTATTAGAAACAATGATTACAAAAGCTTTAAATATCTATAATCTTGAAGCACTTGAAGTTTTAAATACTTTAAGTGATTTTATACAAATAGATATATTTAAAGAGAATATTATTGAGAGATTTGAAACGGAACATAATGGTTTAATTAAACTAGATGATCTCCTAAAAAATTTTATTAATAATTTGTCTAAAAAACCTTTACTTCGAAATCTTGAATCAGAATACTATGAAAAACTAATTTCACTTATTTCTGGCAAACATACAGAATTTGATAAACATATTTTAAAATATATTAACCATATGTTTCAAGAGTTTGAAGAAGTGAGAAATAAAAAAGTGTTATCTTTAGAAGAGCAAAGAAATCAATTTAGTCTAGAGTTAAAGCCAAATCTTCAAAAACTCATTGACTCAAGTTTTAACTTAAATGAAAAAGTGTTACCATACCCTCTTTTTATCGATATTAAAATACAAAATAAGAAATTAAAAGTAAATAAACCTGAATTTATTAGTCTAGTAATTGAAAATCCAAATTTGACTGATATTAAAGATATAAAGATCTATTTCTTCATGCCAAACTCGTTCCAATCAAAATTAAAATTTTCAAGTATCAAAAAGTTGAAAGTAAATGAACTAAGAATAATAAAAACAAAAGTTATTCCAAAAAAAAGAGGAACTTTTCTTTTTATGGTCATGGCTGAATATCAGCATGTTAACAAAACTTTTTGGATGCCATCAATAAAACTTGAATTAGAAGTTGAAAAAGTTAAAGAGAATCTTAAACTCAGCTATTATCCAAAAATAAAGGCTAACACTTATAATAAAGGATTTGAACCCACTAGATTTTTAAAGTATAATAGAAATCAAATTACATAGTTTAATTAAAATGTTATTTTTCTAATGTAAAGCTTTTAGTATTTTAATTTCTTTTTGTAAATTGACAATGGACGATAAAGAACTTCAAGATGAAAAAAAAACTCCAAACTCTACTAGTTTTGAAAATAAAAAAGAAATTAGTGAATTAGGCTGGTCATTTTGCCCTGTTTGTGCAAAAGAAATTCCAAAAGTTCTTAATCTTAAATATTGTATAAAATGTGGAACTAATCTTCAATATCTTAAAGAATATAAAAGATTTAAACCAGTATCAAGGATAAATCCGTATGTTCAAGATTCGTCATATGCGCCATATCCAACGCCAATGATTCGCTATGGTACTGAAAAAATATTAGATGAAAATATTCTTAATACTAAAGAAAAAAAATTATGGGGAAAATGGGATTCAATTTGGTTACCTCTCGTTGCTTTTCTTGCATTGAATATTATAACTACTGGTTTTTTTTTATTATTAATGTTTTTTACCTCCGATATTAGTATCTTATCAGAATTAATTTTAAATCCATATTTCATTATCCTAATATCCTTTTTTGAACTAATCTTTATCATTTTCCCAGTAATGTATGTGGGCAAATACCTTCGGAACCCAACTTTAGGAAATCGATTTGCTTTATTAGGATTCACCTCAAGAGGTTATGATAAATCAGCGATTTTCAAAGAAATCTTACTTGGAATTCTTTTTGGAGTAATAGGAATATTCCTAGTGTTATTTGTCTCGGTAATTACTGAAATTATATTAGAATTAGTTTTTAGCGTAGATATTGTATATAATATTAATAGTGATACAAGTGATGTTGATATTATTATCTCATCATCAGATATCTTTAGTATAATTCTTTTTTCAATTATAATGATTTTAATTGTTGGACCATCTGAAGAAATAGCGTTTAGAGGATTTATGCAAAAAGGATTGGTGCGGAGAACGGGAAATTATTGGGGTCTTATCATTACTGCATTAATTTTTTCACTCATTCATGTAATTGGAATATTATTAATTATTCCAGAATCACCTTTAGATCTTATAATTTCGTTTCTTCTTACTTTTTTTCCATATTTTGCGATTTCAATAATGTTAGGACTTCTCTATCAGTGGAGACATGAAAATTTGATTACGGTCGTAATAACTCATGGAGTATATAATGCCTTAACATTAATCATTACTTTTATCTTTTTTGGCAGCATATTTTAATTTTTAATGAGTATTCATTATGAATATCCTTCAAAAATTTGAATCAAAAATAAAAGATAAGACCACTAATATAGGAATAGGATTGGGGAATTTGGAGATTCAAAATCGAAAAATCCTTAAAGCCAATATAAATTTTTTGAAGAATCATAATTCAAAAATTTTTTTTATTAGCAATAAATCGTCAATAGATTTAATACGTAATCAAAATTCTTATAAGAAGTTAAAATCACATATTAATCTAATTGAATGTGGAAATCCAGAAAAAAATATTTTTGAGTTTTTAGATAATAACGTGATCCAGGCTTTAGTTAGGGGTTCTTTTAGTTCGAGTGAATTCCTAAATAATCTTAAAATGTATTTCAAAGTTAAAGAAGTCAATAGAATAGCATTATTAGAAACCATTGAAGGTCATCAATTTTTTTTTGGGCCAGTCGGTATTGACGAATGCAATGATCTAAAAAAGAAACTAACTTTTATAGAGCTTGCTTTAAATGAATTGGAATCTCTCAATATATCAGCAAATATCAGTATTCTTAGTGGAGGAAGAGAAAGTGATCTTGGCAGAGACAATATTGTTGATAAAAGCATTAAGGATGCTAATAAAATAATTGAATTTATGAAAGGAAAATATCCTGATTTAAATATATCTCACGATGAGATATTAGTAGAAAAAGCTATTAGTAATAAGTCAAATTTAATCATTGCACCTGATGGAATTTCAGGTAATCTGATTTATCGTACACTAGTTCATTTGGGTGGAGGAAAAGCATACGGAGCCATCTATATGGGATTAAAAAAAGTTATAATTGATACTTCTAGGGTTGCTGAATTATCTGAAATTGAGGGAGCTTTATTACTAGCTTTGGCTTTATCGAACTAATCTTTAATTTTTAATTACAATTGTACCATTGTTAAATTCCTTGATTAACGATGAGAAATCTTTTTCTTCTTCTGAACCATTTAGAAAGGCTAGAATATTTTTCAATTCCATCATTCCTAACATTGCTTAAATTAACGTTACAATTCCTCCTACAATAGAAATACCCCTTATTAATTATCTGCGTCTTGTAATTTACTTCTTTCTATATTATTCTGCAATTATAACAATTTTCTATTAAAAAGAAGATCTACAAAACTTAAAAATTCGATTGAAATAATTTTTAATATCTTTATTGTTAATATATAATTGTTTACTCATGCTTTCAGAACAAGTGCAAATTTTAGTTGAATCACTATTAGGAGACTTATCTAAACTTAAAAAATTTGTTAATAATTTTATCGCAAAAGAAACCTTGAATTTAATAGATTCTTTAAGTTATAAAGAGAGAATCGAGAACTATTATTATTTAACTCTTTCAAAATTTCTCGCTTTAAGAAGATTCGAAGAATTTAATGAATTATTTAACTATTCTGATAAATTTGAGATTTTCATTGATGTTAAAAAAATTCCATTCAGATTTAAAATTATTTCGGATTTACATCTTAGGGGTATTCAAGAGGGGCGAATCGGGGATATTTTTGGAGTCATTAGATTTTTCAATCGATATAATTTATTTGATAGAGATTTTTCTAATGAAGAACTAAGATTAATCGAAAATCTCAAAAAAGATAAATTAATGGTTGCTAATTTAAAGGATTTGTTTGGAAGAGTATCAAACTCATTAATTTTTTATGCATGTAAAATCATGCCTTATGATCTTTATTTAATTTATGTTGATGATGTAAATTTTATTTTAAATAATGAAGAAAGATCCTATTTAAGAGGTACTTACAACCTAAATTTTTTAAAAGAATTTACTAATAGATATTCAGTCTATGGACTTAGTGTAGAGAATTTGGGAGATTTACAGACTTTTATTGATTATTGTAAAAATAAGTGTTTGATAGCTCGCAGCTCTGCCAGAATGGCGAATCTGCAAATAAGAATGCTTAACTCAATTACCGGGGAGGCTAAAAAACAAGAAACAATTAAAAATTCCCAGTTTGTAAAATTATTGTTTAACAATAAAATACACTTAGTTTCAATTAACAATATCCTAGAAAACTATGATAAAATCTTAGATAATAAAGAACAAAACAATTATTATAGTTTATCGATGGTATTGCTAGGAGGAATTGGACCACAAGGTCATGGTTTTACATATTCTACACCCCGAGGAGAAGTAGTAGAAATATGCAGCGATATAAAGGAAAATAAAGCAATAATCATAAAATACAAACAATTTCTTAGAGATCAGTTTTTATCTAGAATAAGAAAGGAATTGTTGCATAAAGGGATTGATGAGATTACAGTCCAAGAACTACAAGAATATCTCTCAGAAACCATTAATAATCATGAAAAAATAAACTTTTTTAAAAAGGACATGATTGTTGATCATATTCACAAATTTTTAAATAAATATCATGAGATTTCGCCCGACGGTGAATCAGAACTTCTAGATTTGATAACTAGAATCTCAGATGCAATAAAAATTATTTTAAGACCTATAAAATTAGTCGATCAATTTAAATGCAGAATGGATTTAGTCGATGAAAACATTTTAGAACCCACAGAAATAGCTAAATTGACAAGTTTAGAAGATAAATCTCATTTTGATATTTTAAAGGAAAGGTTTTTCTTTCAAAACGAAATTAGTTGGTTTTTCAAAGGGTATTCTAAGGAAATAAATGACCTTCAGAAAAAATTTATTCCCTTCTAAACTATTTATGAAAAAATTGATGGGAGAGGTAGATTTCGAAATTTTTATAGAATCTTTTTGGTATGTTAATTGCAAAAAATTAGGTTCTTAATAATGGGAGGGGAGAGTTTTAATATAAAAATTGCTTTTACAATATTATTTAACTATGCATTCATCACAATTTCAAGCACTCATTAAAACATTAAAATCGGGATACATCTCAGAATTCATAAACCTAGTCGATAAATTTACAGAAAATAACCCCTTTTGTCTTCCCGATTCAATAAATAATGATAAATTCAGAACCAGTCTCGAAAGAACTTATTATGGTGCTCTCTCCGAATGCTTGGTTTCTAGACGATTTGATGAGTTTAGCCAATTATTTAATTATTCTGACAAGCTAGGAATCTTTATTGATGTCTCTAGTATTGATGTTGTGGGAATTATTAGTAAATTACATGTAGACGGTATTATAAGTAGAGATATTGGTAGAATTTTTGAACTTGTTAGCTTTTTTAATAAATACAACTTATTTGAGAGAAATTTCACTGTAGAGGAATTAAAAATAGTTCAAGAAATAAAAGAAGATGATAAACTACTTATTACCACATTAAAGGATTTATTTGGAAATGTCTCGGATTCATTAATATTTTATGTCTGTAAAATAATGCCACACGATTATGTAGTATGGTTAAACGAACCAGGATTTGTAATTGATCCCAATTTTTTAAAAAACTGGACTGACTTTTTCTCAATTTATGGTTTAAGCATTAGGAATTTAGGGAGAGTAGAAGATTTTATAAAAAAGGTTGAAACTAAGCAAAGTGAGGACATTATAACTTTAGAATTTAACCCACGCTACATTTACAATATATTTGGAGATCGTTTTTTACGTGAATATCATGAAATACATCTTGTTTACCCAGAGATTATCATTAAAAATAAAGAAAATATCTTGAACAAAGATAATTATAATTTCTATAGTTTATCAATGGTTATTTTCGGGGGATTAGGCCCAGAGGGTTTTGGGTTCACCTATTCTACTCCTAAAGGCGAAGTTATTGAAATTTGTTCCGATCAAAAGGAAACCGAAGCTATAATAATACAGTTCAAACAGTACCTAAAAAGAAAATTTTTAGATAAGCTTGAAAAAGAAATGGACAATTTAAATATAGTTTTCGACATTAGAAGAAAAGTCATCAAGTATTTATCAGATGTTATCAATCCCAAAGATTTAATTAGTTACTATAATAAGAATTCGATTTTAAGAAAAATAAGAAACTTCTTGTTTCAATTTAATGAATTTCAGAAAATAGACGAATCCGAAATAGAAGAAATCCTGAGAGACATTTTTATTGCAATTTCAATAATTCTTAAAAGAGTCAAACTTAAAGATCAATTCATGACACGGATGGATTTAGTAGCTAACGGTAAATTAAAATCTGAAGATATAGCAAAACTCACAAGTTTAAGAGGAAAATCCCATTATGACGTATTACGGGAGAGAATTTTCCTCCAAAATAAGCCAAAATGGTTTTTCAAAGACTATCCTGAAGAAATAAAAGATTTAGAAAAGAAATATCGTAAAATAGTTGAAAGAGAATATGGGGTTAAAAATTAACACCACTCTTTTCCTAATAATTTGAATTATATTAATTTATCAAATAACATTGGAAATGACTATACACTTCCAGCAATAACCAATATTTATGATTAAATAAAATGCTTTAAAAAATCTGAACTCTCATCATTTTCTTAATTTTAACTTTCAAAATAAAATAAATTGGTTTTTAGAAAATTGTAATTGTTATTAGATTTCATTTATAATAGACTAAATGAACTTTTATAAATATAAATTTTAAGTATTTAAATAGGTTAATAATTAATAGAGAAATTTATGAAAAGATTAATGGGAGAGGGGGGATTCGAACCCCCGGCCACTCGGCCTCTGTAAACCATGGCAAAGCGTTGGTTTGCCCCAGCCGATTCTATTTGGTAAGATAAATTCTGACCAATGTATCATACCAGGCTAGACTACCCTCCCTTTAAGAAATGGAGCTATCTTTTTAAAAGGTATACCTATCTCATCTCTCTTTAAAGAGATTAATTAAAATTTAAATAGGTAATCTTATTTATATGCCTGTATAGATAAGAAAAATTAATATTCTAAAAAAGTTTTGGCGTTAATAATTGAAGTTTTTATTTTTCTTTTAAAAATATTGAATAATATATAGTAAAGAAAATATTTATAAAATCAAAGTGAATAAAATGATTACTGAATGGTTGAATACATCCGAAATAATAGATAAAAATGCAAAAAAACCATGTCATAGACTTGGATGGTGCCCTTACGGTAAATTAGTGGAAGAATTTCCGATAAGAGAACACATTAACGATTTTACTTGCAAAGTTTTTCATCATGATTGCCCTATTTTTTATCATTTCCCCCTTCTGAAAATTAGTAATGAGATTTTTTAATTTTATAAGGTTTTAACTCTATAATTATAATAAGGAAACCAGAAATAAAAAAGATTTATTAGTGAAACAAGAATGATAAAAAAGAAACGAATAAATAAAAATACTATAATTACATATTTGAGGGATTTAAATGATTCAATTTATCATTTCCTCAGTTATAGCAGGAGTAATTCTCTTCCTATTTAAAGAAGAAATATATCCATTTTTGAAGAAAAAACTCCAAGAACGGAAAGAGGCTAGAAAGAAAAAGCCACTGCTATATGCTGTACATAGTAAAGAAGAAAGACCTTTCTAACCAGTATTAACTTACTTAGAGAAAAAAATCTTTTAATCTCTCTTTTCTTTTTTTTTAATTTTTATCTTCTTATAATATCTTCCCCATAGTGCCCCCTCCTGAAAAAATAGGTAGGGAATGAAGATTATATATAATTAGTTATTTGTTTAACATTTTCAAGATCATCTACATAACAAAATGATTGTGGTGGACTGAAATTAGGAATAATTTTTTTAGGTTCAATTGGTTTTTTAAAAAATTTAAGTTCAGAAATTCTAATAGCCAAACCAGAATTCTTATCTTTGAAATATTTAAAAAAATCGGCTTGATTAATCCCAGATACATCTTTAAATTTATTCCATAAAATTTTAGGATGATCTTCTAGAATCTCTTTAACAAAAAATCTTGCAACGATTTTTTGAACAGGTGCACTGGAGTATATAAAAATTTTTTTCAATTTATCTCGATTTTTTACACTACAAAGAGATTTTCGGAATTCATATCTTTTTGTTCCATTTTTTATTTCTTCTACATATTTTGGTTTAATTGAAAGTAAAACGTTCATCAATACCACCTAAAGATTTTATTTTTTGATATTCTTTATGCCCAATTTCAGTAATTGACTGAGGAGGTCCAAGAAGGATCTTTTCATTTAATAATTTTTTATATTGTACAGGTTTTTTAAAATGGAAGTGATGATTAAATAGAATCACGGTTGTAGACTTTTTAGAAATTTCTTGAATTTCCGCATAGGAGTATACTGTACGCTTACCGACAATTGAGAGAATTTTAGTAGGATCTTTCATATCATACTTAATATTTTCTATTACTCCGATAGATAATATACTTTGGACATCTTCAGAACGATAGAATAATAGGATATCCCCTACATTCATTTTTTTTGAAAATGAGTGACTTAGATATGCTTTTTTAATAGTATTACCCTCAATTATAAATTGTCCTATATATTCATTTATCGTTGTCTGTCTTTCAGGAAAATCTGTATAGAGACGATTAAAATATATAGGTTGAATAGGGATAATATGTTTTTTAACTTTAATTCCATCATAAAGATTTGGATAAAATTTTTTTGATATTTCAATCGGACTTAGATCTTGGATATCTTGCTCTTCAATTTCTAACTTTTTTAAAAAAACATCTTCAGGAATATCTGTCCAATTTTGTTTTATGATAGAAACTTTATTAAATCCATATTCTTCAATTAAATCGACTAAATAATCAATTTCTTTTGTAAAATGTGTTAAATATAATTCGGATATATTATTTTTAATGGCTAATTCAAAAGATAGTTTTAACAATAATTCCCCAATTTTATGACCTACATGGCTTACTTTCATAGTTGATATTTTAAGACGATTTTTTCTCTCTAAAGGAGGTTCGGATGGAACAATCTCATCCTCAAATTTATATATTAATATAGCTCCTAGAGATCCATTATTTCTTATATAGGCCCAGCATTCCCTACCAGCCCGCGATTTTCTTGCAAACCAATCAGTAAATTCGGGATAATCTTCCCGAAGAGAATCAAAAAGGGGATCATTAATATTTAAATTAGCCATAGTCGTTTTATGGAGTGCTGGAGGTAATTTAACATCTTTAGGGAGTTCTTTTTTAAAAAGATCTAAGGCTTCAATTATATTGAGGACTCTCTCCTCTAAATTAACTTTTTTCGCTTTTTTATGAATTCCTAAATCCTCAGTTATTAGAAAATTAACGGCATTTCGATAAACAGCAAGAAGTAAGAAATCATTTATTAAATCATTATCATTTTTTGGAGAACCAATAAGATCTAAAAACTCTAAATTGATTTTTGGATCTGGACTTATTTCTAGTGTGTTATACGTTTTAAATTTAGATAAAGTAATTTTTTTACGTTGAACATTAGTATCTTGATTTATATCTTCTATAGATTTAGGATGGAGTAATATTTTATAATCTAATTTTTGGATGATTCTCATTAGATTTTGTAGATCTTCTTGAATTACCTTATTATTTTCCCTATGAATAATTATATTCGTATCTAATAATATTCTCATAAGAAATATCTTGAAAGATTTGTTTTTTTCTTTATAAAGAAAAAATATTACTTTAATTCCTCACTTATGATAATAAATTTGTTATAAAGCTATTTAAATATTATGAGAATGATGATAGTATTTTAAAGGATAATTTTATGATTTAATACTAAAGGTAACGACAAAAATGATTAAATAAAAGAGATTCGTAAATTATTATTATTTTTAATACCGTCAAATAAAAATTTTATCCTTGTACCCAGTAAAACTAGAAGAGGAATACTTGTCTTCCCATCTATCGATGGAAATTTATATCATAATGTGATGATCATAAACTTTTTAGTGACACGATCTGCCACAAGAAGTGAGTTTCTCCCCAATCAGATCACATTCAGTGAGTGATGAAAAGATCCGATTCGTGAGGAAAGATGATGCACACATTTTGTGTGCAGATTTTTTTTACCCAAGTCTGAAAAGAATTCTCCATATTGACTGAAACAACAGGTTAATAAGGATAAATTATCTTTATTTAATTAAAATTTAAATTAAATATTTTTTTATAAGTTAAAATAATTAGAGAGGTAAACTTTAATGGATGTTTTAAAAGTTAATGCGGAAGAATTAGAAAAATTACCTGTTGAATCTTTATTAAACAAATTTACATATAATCATTGTAAACCAGGAACTGGCAAGACTAAGAAAATCCATCAAATCTTAGATTATTGTGTGGAAAATCAGCTTAAAGTAATGGTTTGCATGCCTAATCATAATTTAATTAACGAATTTAATGATTATAAAACATATAGTTCAGTCCATTTTTATGGAAAGGATTTTTCAAATTAAAAAATTAATTTCTTATATTCTACTCATAATCCTTTTTAAATACGTTTAGATGGAGATTCTGCTCATTTTTCATTGAAATTGAGTGATAAATCGAATGGATTATTTTAAATCAGAAATTAATTGATTTAAATATCAAAAAAGCATATAATTTATTCTGATAATTTTTAAATTGTTTTGAGAGTTTTCTATATTAGATTTTATTTTCTTTTTTGATAAATTATCTTTTGAATATTGGTTTCAATAGAGGAGATAAGTCAGGGTTCATATCATGCGTTCCAGAAAACCATTTATTATCTTTTGGCCTCAATATTTCGATGCAAAAAGAAGCCGGAGTGAAGGTAGACGTCTTCCTAAAAAATTTGCGATAGACAAGGTAAATATTACAGATATTGCAAAAGCAGCAGCGAATTTAGGATATAATGCTGAAATTGAGAGTAATTATCGATATATTAGAACTTGGTGGGAAGCATCTGGAAGAGTTTTAATAAATACAAAAGGTAAAAAGAAATCTAAAGTAACTCTTGAAGTAGCAAAAGAAATTAGAAAGTTACACTCAAAATCTTAAATTTTTATCATGCATGAATTCGCATTTGCTATGAATATTTTTAAAGTTGCTGAAGCTACAGCACTTAAATATAAAGCAAAAAAAATTACTGAGGTATTACTTGAAATTGGTGAATTGACTCTTATTGTTCCTGAACTACTCCAACGTTCATTTGAAATGGCTACTCACGGTTCAATAGCAGAGGGAGCGAAATTGACTATTTCGATTATCCCTGGTAAAATAAAATGCCGACAATGCGAGAAGATCTCAGAAGTTACTATAACCGAGGAAGCACAATTAACTGGACTTCAGTTATTTCAATGTAAACACTGCAAGAGTAAAGATACTGAGATAATTGAAGGAAGAAAGGCTAATGTTAAAAATATTAAAATCCAAGAATAAGTTTTATTCCTTGAAAAAAATATTTTACAAGAAAATCCTATAAGAATTTTATAGAAGTGAATGAATATCAAAAAGACTTTTTAAATAAGAATACCGTTCAACACTCCATGCTGACCTGGACGACTGCTAACTTTTACTTTCCCTAATTCGGTCTGGACAATAGCTCCTTTTGTTAAGATATGTCTTCGGTTCAAATCTTTTGACGCTGAATTGCTTTCATATCGTAATATTTTTATTTTTGATGTTTTATTGTTACTTAAATCAGTAACATTGATAAGTTTAGTCGAAAACAATTTAAGTTTAATATTGCCCCCCATTATTCTTAGTTTCTTTTTTTTCTCTGTGCCTATCACTGTATCAATTGTTGGGCGTTCAAGTTCTCTCTTCCGCTTCTTTCTAAAGTGCTTATATTTCTTTCCAGTATACTTTCTTCTGCTTCGGGCTTGAGATCTTGCCATAATTATTAAGAATAAGAAATTATATCTTTAAAATTTTATGTTTCTTATACTGTTTATCCTATTAAAAATATCATCGTAAAAAATATAGATTGAAAAAGAGTGTATTTTTTTAACCCCCTATTGTACTCGAAAAATAATGTTCTCTTCCGTGGTATTCCTTCACTTGTGGAAAAAAACTCTCGTATGAAAGATTAAAATAGTTCAAGAAGCCTTTAGGCTATTGGATAGGGAGTTCGGGTTTTAGCCCTCATAAATAAGGCGCATAGATGTAAACTTCATGTATGAAAGTATATTAATATTTTTTAATAATTTTAATAATATCAATAACCTTATTAGACCTTTCTAAAACTTTATAAACGAGAAACAAATCTAATATAATAATATTTTACTATTCTAAAGGAAGAATTACGTTAGTAAAAAACATTAATCTTTTATTTAAATAGATACTAAGAAGAGAGAGGAAAAAATATGGCACGGGAAGTTATACCTGAAGTAGATAGAGAATGGTCAAAAATTGAGTATAAACGACGTTACACAATGCCAAAACAGAAAGATCGCCCACCATCTCCTATAGTAATGGAACCTAATGAGGATATTTTAAATGAGCTCCTTAAAAGATCAAATGAAATCATTAATGATGCAATTACCAGAGAAAAGAGTAAAGGTACTGGACATGCAACACGAATTACGACAGATAAAATCGTAATGGACCCACGTGTTCGGTGGAAATGCAGAATTCCTATTTGTTTTGGCTATGGGATGACCCTAAATTGTCCTCCACATAGTCCAACCACTGAAGAAATGACAGAAATTGTAAATAGTTATAAAGAAGCAATTTTAATAACTTTTAATCCACCCCCTAAAAATGCAGTCTTTCCGGATTATCCTATAGCTTCTCCTGGAGATATAAACTTATTAAATCAAATGGTTTGTAGAATTGAAGCAGATGCAACTTACTTAGGGTATTATCTAGCAATGGGATTTAAAGGTGGGCCATGTTGTGGTTGTGGATTTCTTTCTCCTGAATATCTTAGGGATTCATTTAAAAAAAACAAATTGCCTCCATGCCCATCACTTAATGGAGAAATGTGTCCTCAATATCTAAAAGCGCGACCTGCATTAGAAGCTTGTGGAGTTGATGTTTTCGCTACAGCTATTAAATGTGGGGAAAAACGTGCTTATGTTATTAATCCTGAGCATTCAAAAAAAGCTGTACCTTACGCTGTTTGGCATGGAATTGTATTAGTAATTTAAATGTTTAGTTACAATAAATAATAAAGAAGTGAATCTTAAAATGCAAGAAATTAATACGGAAAGTATTGGAATATCTGAAAATGATGGTTCCTTTATTAACAAAATAATCGAGGCAGTATGTTCATTAGATTTTTTCTCAATGAAAGAAACAATCAAGGAAGCTGTTAACGCAGGAGTTTCAACTATAGATATCATAAAAAAAGGTGTATTAGAAGGACTGGAAGAATCTGGTGAAATGGGTCTTATTTTAGCAGCAGAAGCTCTAGCTGAGGAAATGCCAAATATCGATGAAGAGAAACGGAAAAAACTTGCTCAAGAGCGAAATTATTCTGGAAAAGTTGTTGTTGGAACTATAAAGGGAGACATTCATAGTTTAGGCAAAAATGTCCTAGTTTCCATCATGAAATCTTATGGAATGGATGTAATGGATCTGGGTGTGGATGTGGAACCTGAAAAATTTTTAGAAATTTCTCAATTACCTGATGTTAAAGTCATTGGTATATCTTACCTTCTTTCTTCTGCGGAACCAGAAATAAGAAAAGCTTTATCTTTATTGAAAAATGGTAATCAAAACAATAAAGTAAAAGTTATTTTAGGAGGAGCCGCTGTAGTGAAAGAATTTGGTAATGAATTAAACGCTGATGCTCTTGCACCAGACGCTTTAAAAGGTGTTGACATTATTGATAATTGGTTAAGAAATCAGTAATATCAAAAATTTATTATATTATTCTATTTTTTTTTACAGAAGCGTTTTTCAAAATTAAAAAATATTTCTTGTTAAGGAGAGTTATTCAAGTGGAAAAAAAGCGGTTTACTCTAATTTTAGAACCGATATCAAAACGAATAAATGTGGTAGAAGGTTCTACTGTTTATGATGCAATTCTTGCTTTGAATTTTACTATAAGTGCATTATGTGCAGGGAAAGGAACATGCGGAAAATGCATAATTCGTGTATTAGATCCAGACCAGGAGATTTCAAAACCTTCAAATAGAGAAATTGAAACGTTAGGAAATGATAAAATTTCAGAAGGCTACCGTCTCGCATGTCAAACTAAAATATTTGGAGATTTAAGGGTTTTTTTAACTGAAACATTAATTCCAAAGGGTAATCGAATTTTAGTTGATGCTGATCTAGAATCTCTCGGAATTAAAGAAAACTATAAGATACAACCATTTATAACATCAAAATTTTGTAATATCACTTTTGCTGATTTGAATAATCCGAGAAATGATTTATCCGGTTTAATTGAAGCAATTTTAGACAAAAATGATCACTTTAAAATTTTTGAAGATAATATACCACTTCACATCGATGATTATCTTTATAATATTGTAAAAAAACTTCCATTTTATATGAGAGAAAAAAATGGGAATATTACCGCTTTTTTTAAGAGAAATTCAAAACTTGATATGTGGAAGCTATATGACATTGATTCTGGAAATGAAACTGATAACATTTTTGGTTTAGCTGTTGATATTGGAACAACAACTATAGTCGGATACTTAATTCATTTAAATTCAGGAGAAACAGTAGCAATATCTGCAATGCTAAATCCTCAAGTAATTATTGGTGAAGATTTAGTTTCCAGAATTACTTATATTATGAAAAATAAAGCAACTGAAAAAGCTAAAGAATTAGTTATTAATGCTATAAATAATATACTTGAAACTTGTTGTGATAAGGCGAACATTAGCATTACTAATGTTAAAGATATTTCGATTGTAGGGAATACTGGTATGCATCATATATTTTTTGGAGTTCCATCTCAATTTTTAGCAGTCTCACCATATGTTCCAGTATTTAAAGCTCCTATTAATATAAGTGCTGGTGCTCTTGGGTTAAAGTGTAATCCGAATGTAAATATTTATTCTCCTCCTGTAATTGCTGGTTATGTAGGAACAGATACTATTGGTTGCATTACATCGTCTAAAATTAATACATTCGATAAGTATTCTCTCCTAATCGATATTGGCACAAATGGAGAACTTGTACTGGGAAATAAAGATGGGCTTGTTACTGCTTCGTGTGCTGCAGGTTCTGCCTTGGAGGGCGCCCAAATTTCATGTGGTATGAGAGGTTCTGAGGGGGCTATAGAATCTGTTTTTATAGATAGAGACACTTTAGAACCTTCAAATATCGTAATAGGAGATATTAAACCCCTTGGATTATGTGGTTCAGGACTCATTGACATTGTAGCCGAAATGTTAAAGTCAAAGATCATCACTCGTGCTGGAAAATTCAATTTTAAATCAGAAAAAATAAAAAATCATCGACGGATTGTTAAGAAAGAAGATGGATATCATTATATCATATATAAATCTGAATGGGATAATGATGATTATCAAATAGGCGGTGTAGGAGAATCAGTCAATGAAATAACAATTTCCCAGAAAGATATAAATCAGCTTCAATTAGCTAAGGGAGCTTTCTTATCAGCGGCAAACATCCTGCTTAATATGGAAAATAAAAACCAAAACGATATTGAACAAGTGCTTTTAGCGGGTGGCTTTGGAACATATATTAATAAAGAAAATGCTGCCTTTATCGGACTTTTTCCTGAAGTTGATTCTCATAACATTTTTCAAATAGGAAATGCAGCAGGAGCAGGAGCTAAATTGTATTTGACAGATTTTGAACAGAGAAAGTTTGCGAATAAAATTGCATTTGAAACAAAATATAGAGAGATTGCTAATTCACCTTTATTTCAAAAAGAATATGCGTTGTCTCTATATTTTCCTCACTATAATTTTGATAAATTCCCTAATCTTAAAGAACAATATAGTGAGATACAAGTACTATTAAAATAAATGCTTGAAGAAGATTATTAATCTTTGGAATAAAGAATGAAATATAATATGTTTGTGGAGCATTTGTTATAATATAATAATTTATGATTAAAATTATATTAAAAAAAAAAAATTCTCACAATAAAATTTTTTACTATAGGATTTATTAATTTACATTAGTAAAATAATTTTAAAATTATCATGAAAACAGGAAAGGGTAGAATTTCAAAAAAAAAATCTGGTAATCGCGAATATAGTAGTGTTTGGCTTTATATTCCAAGTAGAATATCTAAAGATAGTGCTTTTCCCTTTAAGGATAAAGAAGAAGTAATCATAGAATTAAAAGGAGGACGTCTAGAAATTCGTAAAATCTATGATCTTCATGTCATCACGGAAGCATTCGGTATTGAAGACGCTACCATTCCTAAAATAATAGAAGATAAAGCTTTACTTAATAAAAATTTACCCTTTTTATATTTCCGGGAAAAAATATATTCTTATTATGAGGTAAATCAAATCTCAAATCGTATTGCAAATGGAATTTTAAAATTTAACAAAAAATTAGAGGTTAAAAATCCTAAAATTGCGTTAATATTTCCAAATTGTCCAGAATCTCTTTTTTGTTGGTTCGCTGTTGCAAAAACAGGTTGTGTATTAGTACCAATAAGTTATTTATTTAAAAGCGATTTATTGGAATTCGTACTAAAAAACAGCAAAACTGAGATATTAATCATTGATTATCAATATTTAAACAATATTGAAGAAATTAGTGATCGTTTAACACAAATTAAAAAAATTATTATTCGAAATGCTCCAAAGGGATTTAATTTTAACAATAGATACATAGATTTTCAAGAAATCTTATCGGATAATGTTAAGAACCCAAGTATGGATATAAAAAGTTTTCATCCGCTCGAAATTTTATACACATCTGGTACAACAGGGAAACCTAAGGGTGTCTTATTTAGAAATTATTTCACTTTATCGGGAATTAGCGTAGGAAGGGAATTAGAAGATCTTGGATTTAATCATACGCCTCATAAAATATATTGCCCATTACCTTTATTCCAAGGATTTCCACGATACTACGTAATTATTCCTGCACTCTATTATAATGCATCAATAATAATAGCGGAAAAATTTAACGTAGAGACTTTTTGGAAAGATATAGATTATTACAAGCCTAATGGTTTTTGTTATTATGGTGCTTTTTTATCTGCATTAGTAAATCAACCACCAACAAATATAGATAGGAACCACTCAGTTAAATATGCTCTTGGTGCTGGAGCATTAAAAAAGGTTTGGGAAACCTTTGAAAGAAGATTTGGCATACAAATAATCGAATCCTGGTCTCTAGTAGAAGCAACTGGACTGACGATCAATAAAATTGGATCTAAAGGTGGAAAACTAGGATCCGTAGGAAAACCTGTACGTGGTTTTGAAGTGAAAATTATTGATTTAGATGGGAATGAATTACCCCCTGGAAGAGATAATATTGGAGAAATTTGTTCAAGAATGAGACTTCCTTTTGAATTAGAATATTATAATTTAGAGCTAGAGAATCCTTCTAAAATAGAAGAAGATAGATGGCTCCATTCAGGTGATTTTGGCTATAAAGATAGGGAAGGTTATGTTTACTTCTTAGGAAGAAAAAGTGATATGATTCATCGGAATGGGGAAATATTCTTTGCAGGAGATATAGAAATAGTCGCAAATTCACATCCTCTTATAGTCGAAAGTGCTGCATTTGAAGTTCTTAATGATAACTTGTCTGAAAAAGAATTAAAATTATGTGCTGTAATCAAAAAAAAAGCGTCAATAACTTATGAAGAATTTTATAACTATTTAAAACAAAATCTAGCATATTTCATGGTTCCAAGATATTTAGAATTTAAAGAAGAGTTACCTAAGAATGCTAATGAATTTATTCAAAAGTTTATCCTAAGAAAAGAATGGGACAATAAAAGTCTAAGAAAAAATGCTTATGATGTGAAAGCGAAACTATCTTGAACTACCACTAGCTAAAGCAAGTGGATTCCTAATTCACAGAAAATTGCTCCACAAGATTCATGAATCGTGCCGAGTCTAACATTTTCTCCAAAGGCTTGACATTCCGTCGCTCCGACGGTAGAATTCTTTTTCTTG
>SDBT01004637.1_pt1 | contig 23275 bp, 23 predicted proteins | sample 2277101 | NCBI WGS metagenome assembly SDBT01 (sample SAMN10404973, study PRJNA504765) | marine sediment metagenome | isolation source: marine sediment core GS10_PC15, 103 cmbsf | place: Arctic Ocean: Southern Knipovich Ridge | collected 2010 | reverse complement strand
CGCAGACACCATCAGTGTTTCAGGATGCTCAGAAATGATGGTACTTCAGGATCAGGTGAAGAAATGAGGCATTATTACCACAAATTAGCACCAGATTAGCGCAAAATCAGCCCAAAATCAGCGAAAAGTTTAACGGCGTTATATTTGCTTTCCTCTTAAGTCAGCGCCATTCGGTCTATGGGTCTATAGGGAATGGCACTGCCTTAAGGAAATGCTATAGAGTATCCTAACACAAAGGCACGAAGTCACTAAGGCGCTAAGTAGGCTTAGGGCCTCAACCCCGTAGGGGTGTCATGTTTATAGATGTGACGTTTCCATTAAGTCCCAAGCCCCGTAGGGGGCGACATGTTAATACATTGGGAATATGTCGCTCCTACGGAGCTTATGTGTTTTTGGTGTTACTCTATCTATAAACATGACGCTCCTGACGGAGCTAAGAATCTGCTATGGATGACCATCACTTTTCCTTAAGTCAGCGCCATTCGGTCTATAGGTCTATAAGGTCTATCAGTCTTCTTCTTCAAACAACTGCGCTGTGAAGATAGTAAGCTCTGTATCCTTATCTTTCCATGCGTCTTTTGGCAAACGTGCCTTATCATAGCAGAGGTGTTCCAGAAAAGTCTCCTTGTCCCAACCTGTTTCAGTGGCTACTTGCGGTAGAAAAACTCCCTGTCTCGAGCCTCTCCGCACGATCACGCCGTGTTTTCCTAACTCGATCTCATCCGCGCTCTCGACGCGACGGGGTATTGATAACACGGAAATTTCGATATTTATATCCTTCATCTCATCCATAGAGACTTTGGGAAACCGTGGATCCTGAACTGCCGCAGCTACAGCCATGTCAGCCACAGTATCACATAACGGCTCAATGCCCACTATATGGCCGATGCAACCTCTTAACACCCCACGTTTTCTAAGTGTGACAAAAGCTCCCTGCTTCACCTTCATCCGCTCATCGCTGGTTTCAAGTTTTATTTTCTTTCCGGTTTTCAGATATGTTTCAATAGATTCACGAGCTAACTTCAGCAGCACCTCCTGTTGCTCCTCGTTTACAGGGGCGTCTAACGCTCCACCAGAATCTTCCTGCTCCGATCCTTCAGACCGATGTAACATTGCAGCCATATATCCCACCACCCTATCTTTGTCGCCTATCACAGGAACGTCGCCCGAATTGGCATATTTAAGGATTTTTGTGGAATCAGCGCCCAGTTTTCTCGCGGCATCCACAACCACCAGCACCGCCCCAATACCACACGGAGCATAAGACTTCCTGCTGGTACTTCTACTCAGATATTCGTCCATCCGCTCTCTAATGATTTCAGGTTTTACAGTCTCTATAGCTGATGACATAACCTTGTCCACTTTGACAGCCTCGTCATAGGATAGAAAATGCGACATATCGGTGCTGGCGATCAGAAGCACTTTCTTGCCTTTCAGAGCATTCACTAACGCCGTCGAAAGCATATCGCAGTTCTGCTTACTATGATCCCACATGAGAACAGGTACAATCTTGAGTTTCGATAGCGTCCGCTGTAAGAAAGGGAGCTGATTCTCCAGAGAGTGCTCCGGTGCATGTATCCTGGGCTGAAATTCGATAACCTCGTTCGCGTCTATCAACAACTTCGCCGTCTTGCTGTCCACCTCCACGTCTCCCAGAGGGTTTCGATACACTCCGCCTTCGTACACCGATGCGCCGGGGAACCTGTAATTATGGCTTGATCCCACCAGCACCACCGTATCGAATTTCATGCCTTCGATCTGTTTATAGGCATAGGCCGCCACCTGACCGCTGAACGCGTACCCGGCATGTGGAACAATGAGAGCCACAATTTCACCATCCACAGGCTGTTTCTTCACATTTGCCAGATAGCTATCCACTGTCTTTTGTAGTTCGGAAGCAGTGCTGGAGTACCATCGCCCATCCGCATGGGTCGCCAACCGCACTCTGACTTCTTCGTCAGCCTTGATCTCTTCATCCGCGCGGCTGCAACCAGCGCAAAATATCAGCAACCCAAAAACCAGAAGCCATCCCCAAAACACCCTATACATGAGTTACCCCTTATCTCGATGCTCAATACCAGCATCCAGCATCCAGTATCCAGCATCCAGCATCCAGCCCATCATCACAGTCTGACAATCTCGCCTTTTATGCCTTCAGGTGATGTTTCCAGTATGCCGAAAGACATGAAATGAGCAAATATGGTATCCGTAGGACTGCCGGGATTGAACAGCAATACACCATCAACGACTTCATTGTGAACTTGATGTGAATGCCCGAAGATCACACAATCCACGTTCTCCGATTTAAATTCCTCCAACACTCTTCTGGGTAATGTGTGCGTGTCACCCCAACCGTGGATGATACCAATTTTATAGTGATCCACGTTAAGCACTTCCCTCTTTGACAGTTGATTTTTCACTTTCTTTGTATCCATGTTTCCAGATACAGCAACAACGCGATTTATTCTCCGCAGATCCTTAAGCGCATCAATATTCTCGAAGTCTCCCGCGTGGATGATAAAATCAACCTTCGCGAGCTGCTCAAGGAGTTCTTCGGGCAATTGCTGCACCTGCTTAGGAACATGGGTATCGGAAACAACGCCTATTCGCGTTTTGAATGACCGATTTCTGGACTTGCGAGACATGTTATCACTCCTTTACAGGACACAGGCTATTCTGTATTTTCTGGTTCAGGCTTTGAGTCCTGTGCTTCGGATTCTGCATCATCAGACTCTGTTGGCTCATCTTCTGTCTCAGGCTCTTTCGCAGGTTCATCCTCGGCCGGTTCATCAGGCTGTTTCACCGCGCGGAGGTAGCCCATCCTCAAATTATATAACAGATTTTCCAGCATATTGCTTTCTGGCGCAGTCAAATTACCTTTCGTTTTATCCTGGATCATCCCCAGTGTATCTATGGTATGTCTCGCCAGCATGAGGTTCTGGATCAATTCACCCGTTTCGGGATCGCGCATTCCCATATGTATAAGCGCAGTATTATACAGCCCGAAAATAAAGCTCTCAAAATTAACCGGCGGAAGCTCCATCGGTTGCTGCTCCTCAGCCGTTTCTTCACTACTTTCCTCTTGCTCCTCTGCTTGCTCTTTTACTTCATCTTTGTTCTCTTGAGCCATGCCTCATCCCTTTCTCAAAGCCTATCCGAAAAACATATTCCTTGCGGTTTATGGAATAACCTTGTTCAGCGGATACTCAATAATGTCCTGCGCACCTGCGCGCTTCAGTTCAGGAATCAGATCCCGCAATACTATATACTCATCTACAACAGTATCTATCGCGCACCAGCCGGTGCTCTGAAGGGAAGAAACAGTGGGCGCTCTCATGGAGGGCAGTATCTTCAGAACAGCCTCCAGAGCCTCTGCTGAGACATTCATCTTTAACCCCACTTTTGACTCAGCCACCAGCGCCCCTTCCAGCAATATGGCCAGATTCTCCAGTTTTTTTCGCTTCCATGGATCCTGCCACGATTCTTTGTTTGCGATAAGTTTTGTTGTTGAAACCATTACAATATCCACAATTCTCAAATCATTTGCGCGGAGTGAGCTTCCTGTCTCAGTCAGTTCTATAATAGCGTCAACCAGATAAGGCACTTTTACTTCCGTAGCGCCGTATGAAAACTCCACTTTGGCATTAACACCATTTTCTGCCAGATACGATTTGGCAACCTCCACCACTTCCGTCGAGATGATCTTCCCTTCCAGATCCTTCACCGACTGGATGTCAGAATCGTTCTTCACTGCGAGAACCCACCTGGCAGGTAGAGATCGCTGCTTTGAGTAGATCAACTCAGCAACTTCCACAACATCTGCATTTCTCTCCCTGATCCAATCCTCGCCTGTTAGACCTGCATCCAGAACGCCCTTCTGCACATAAGGGTAAGCCATTTCCTGAGGTCTGACGATCATGACCTCTATCTCGTCATCGTCGATAGCAGGATAATAGGATCGCTCGCTAATCGCAATGTTGTAGCCAGCTTTAGCAAACCACTTTATGGTGGATTCCTGCAAGCTACCCTTCGGTATCCCCAGTTTCAGCTTCATTTTCTTTCCTTTCCTCTACAATAAATTTAACCTTCGAGACACTGCGCCTATCAGCTTCAAGGACTATTATCCTCAGGTTTTTCCACGCAGTTTCCTCGCCCGCCGCGGGGATTTTGTCCATCTGATCGATCACAAAACCAGCGATAGTCTCATATCCATGCTTCGGGATGTCTGTTCCCAAACGCTCATTGATCTCATCTATCTCCACTCTACCGTCGCATTCGAGAGTTGATTCATCAAAACCATCTTTCGCGTGAACCCACTCGTTCCTTATTTCACCAACGATCTCTTCTACGAGATCCTCTATAGTAATCATGCCGGTCACGCCGCCGTACTCATCCACTACAAATGCCATAGGATGGTGACCGCGCTGGAGTTCCTGAAGTGATGTGGTAATATGCTTCGATTCCGGGAAGTATATGATATTATCACTAATGAACTGGTTTATGTCTTCCGCGCTATCAGTAGAATACAGGACATCCAGAACATTCACAAGACCTATAATATTATCCACTCTTTCATCATATACTGGAAATCGTGAAAATCTCGTCTCTGCCACCAGATCATAAAATTCTTCCAGACTGGTATTTTTCTCAATGGACATAACATCGATCAACGGAACCATCGCGCTTCCTATGATCTGTCGTTCCAGATCAAATACACTATGGATCATTTGCCGCTGTTGTGGCCCAAGCAACCCCTCTTTTTCGCTTAGTCTGGCAAGAAATCTCAATTCTTCCTTCACCGTAAAAGGTTTGTGGCCGCTCCGCCTGCTAAATATTAGCGCAAGAGAACTGGACACCTTTGTTACGACCGTTACTACGGGATAAAGCACAGTCGACGCCCATTTCAAGAGCGGAGAAATAGTCAAAGCTATGGAGTTAGCTTTAGCTCTGCATATAGACTTCGGTATTATCTCCCCAAATATCAGGATAAACGGCGTCATTGTGAGGGTTGTAATTGTTGCGATTGTAGTTTCAAGCCCTGTCTGATCTGTAATGTAGCGCGATCGCAGCAGCAGATGTGAAACTACAATACTGGCCAAAGTGGTTGCCGCTATAGTGGATATATTTGTTCCAACAAGCGTCGTTCCCAGCAGGCGCTCCGGCTTTCTGAATAATTGGCTTGCCAGTCTTGCCCGGGTATCACCGCGATCAGCCAGTGCTTTGAGGCGCATTTTGTTAGCAGAGATAATCGCTGTTTCCGACCCGGAAAAAAACGCCTCCATAATCAGAAAGCAAATAATGGGTATAATGATTAGTAGAATTATCATCTATAGTATCCAGCATCCAGCATCAAGCATCTTCCTCGCTGATGTTATCCTGGTTTTTTCTTATTATGATTTCCGTAACGCTCTTTCTGGTCACTTCCGATATCTCAAATTCCAATCCGTTAGCAGAAAGCACCTCTCCGCGGTCAGGTATTCGACCGAAGAGGTTTATTACGTAACCTCCAATTGTGTCTATATCCTCTTCCACAGACAGAGCCAACGACAGCTTCCTATTCACATTTCTAATACTTGCCCTTCCGGAAACCGCTGTGGAGAGATCATCCAGGACGCGGAAATCTTGCGATGGGGCATCATATTCGTCGTCGATCTCGCCTACCACTTCCTCTATCAGATCTTCCATTGTTACCAGGCCAGCGGTACCACCATATTCATCCAGCAGTATAGCCATTTGGACTCCCTCGTCGCTAAAATCCTGAAACAAGTCAATTGCTGTCCTTGTTTCAGGGACGAAAAACGGTGGCCTGATCAAAGTATCCTTACCGCCCTGCCATATCTCCTCGTGCTTCAGCCGAAACTCTTTGATGGTCATATCGCGAATATTATGATGACGCCACATGACGAAATCTCTAACGTAGGCTATTCCGCATATATCATCCATGTCATTTTTATATACAGGTATCCGAGACTGCCCCACTGTGTGCGCAAGATCAAGCGCCTGCTGGAGGGTTGAATCTTCGGAGGTGCAGATCATTTCCGTTCGCGGCGTCATAATCTCGGCTGCGGTGATATTTCTCAAGTCGAAAATGGTATTGAGCATCTCCTTTTCTCCCTGCTTGATGTATCCCTCCGCCTCAGCGATATCCACCATTGCCTTTAGCTCTTCCGTGGTAAGCCTATCCTCTACCGGTACACTGTTGCCTCCCATGAACCTCATCAGGAAATTTGTCACAACTCTCAGTGTTATTCTCAACGGGAAAATCAGCTTTGAGAACAACTGTATTGGATATGCAACGAGTCTTGAAATAGTCTCTGAATTATGTACCGCAATAGTTTTCGGCGTTACTTCACCGAATATAAGAAGCAATATCATTGTAACGCCAGCAGCTACACCAGCAGCCACGCCAGCGCCTTTGTTTCCCAGGTGGGTAATGGCAAAAGAAGCGATAAGGCTGGCAACGGCCACATTCACAAACATATTGCCCACAAGAATAGTGATCAGCAACTTGCGCGGAGTATCCAGAAGTCTGGCGGCGATCATACCGCTTCTGACAGTTCCCTGCCGGAATCTCTCTCTCTGAGTCTTACTCAATGAGAAAAGAGCAGTCTCCGACCCAGAAAAGAAGGCAGATAGGAACAACAGAAGTCCCAGACCCGCTAGATGAAGGGCTATAGAAATGGCTCTGTCCATGCGCCAAACCTTTGAATTTCCTGAATCCTATGTTGTGTGGATAGGACGATTACATTATAACCCAAATGGAGTCGATATGTCAATTCATACGAGTTTTTCAGTTAGAGAAGCAAAGTCTTGGTAGGGGCGGGTAAACGGTCTTTGATTGGTAAATCAAAGACCGTTTACCCGCCCTACAACTCTACCCATTGCATAAGTGAAAAGGTCGTAAATTCACTGAATTTTGAATTTTCTCTTGACAAACTGATCCATGCTTTGTATCATAATCCTTGAACGTGTCTGGAAAGATAGTGTATATTACATAATTGACAGTTAACTTCGGAGGGGCATGCAAAAGATGAGAATACAAAGCAGAAGAAGAGGCGATGTTATGATTCTCGACATCCAGGGTCGGGTGGTTGGTGACGCCAGCCTGGATCTGAGACGATCTATCAACGGTTGGATTGCTGAAATACCTGATGATGAGAAAGCCAATGTAATACTCAACCTCAGCAAAGTAAACATGATGGATAGCTCTGGTTTGGGAGTGCTCGTGTCATCCTATACAACGGTTCAGAAAAAAGGTGGACGACTGGCTCTGGCGGGATTGGGCAAAGGATTACAAAATTTGATTGCCATTACCAAACTGACCAGAGTTTTTGATATATATGAGGATGAAGACGCAGCCATCGCTAGTTTCTAGATCTCTCAAGAATAGGAAGAGCTTGATGCTTAAGTCTGAGAGGTGAGGTATGTCAATTTTCTATATCTCACCTCTTTCCTTCGAGTTTTTCTATACCCATTAAAGGCTTTTGCATCGGGCTTTCTATTCCACATCCTGCCATTTTTTTATTGCGTTAAGGAACAGTGTCAGAAATCTGTCGGCGTCCACATTAACGCAGATACGAACATTTGATTCGCTATCGCGCAGCCTTGCAGGTCGCAGATCTGCCACTGTCATGCCGGATGTTATCTTTCCCTGTGTCTCCACCTGCATATAAATGTCCTCAGTTTCCACAAGACCGGGATCGATAGCCACGCCTACAGCCAGCAGGTCATGTATATGGCAGCCTGAGATACCATAATACTCTTTGTGGAAGTCCATATAGACGCCGCTAATATCGCAGATAAACTGGGATAATCGCGTATTGAGTGGCTTTATTTCCGCCGCCATGCGTGATTTTTCCAGCCACACCTGATGAGTGACATCCAATCCCACGAACGTGATTGGAAGTCCTGAATTGACAACCACATCGGCCGCGTATGGATCAGCATATATGTTGAATTCAGCCACAGCCGTTACGTTTCCGGGAACGTTGAAGGCGCCACCCATGATTATGATCTCTTTGAGCTTTTTCATGCCTTCCAGGTTCTGAATGATAGCCCTGGCGATATTAGTTAACGGGCCGGTAGGGATCAGGGTTATCTTATAGGGATTCTCTGCTATCAGAGATAGTATTACATCCACAGCATGATGGGATGAAACAGGATACAGCAAAGGCTCAGGGTAACGCTTCGTGATTCCATCGCTACCAGTGAACCTGTCCAGATCGCCCAAACCATCCCGGCCATGTACTTCTGTGGCGGTAACAAGCGCGCCAGCTTCTCCCCTGGCTACTATAGGCGGCACTTTCGGCCTCAATATCTCCAGAATTCTCCGCACATTTCGTGTGCATAGGTCTACATTTGTATTCCCGCCGACCGTGGTTATAGCCTCCACCATCAACTCCGGCGAGAGTATCGCCAGGATGATCGCCAGAGCGTCATCCACGCCCGGGTCCATATCCAGAATAACGCGTTTCATTTGATAGCTCCTTGATCACAGCTACATTCTATGGTAATTTAGAAAAAGCGAACTCGAAACTGCATTAAGGATTCGTAAAACCAATCTGGAGGAAACACAATGCTCAAATTCTCTGTACCTACCGATTCCCGTGTGTGCTTCAAAGACATCACAGCCGACGTTAACCGATTGGTGAAAGATAGCGGCGTTGAGAGCGGGATCTGCTGCATTTTTGTTCCTCATACCACGGCGGCGATCACTGTAAACGAAAGAGCAGATCACGATGTTGTAAAGGATGTAGCTATGGCACTGAACAAGCTCATACCCTTCGACGACGACTATCGCCATTATGAGGGTAATTCAGCCGCTCACGTAAAGGCTACCATTGTAGGTTCATCTGAGATGCTTGCTGTGGAAAATGGAGAACTGGTTCTGGGTACCTGGCAGGCAGTCTTTTTCTGCGAATTCGATGGTCCCAGGCGTCGCAACGTTCTGCTGAAGGTCATATTGGACAAATCCTGAAGCAGCGGATTCAAATTATAGCGCAATACTTAACTTGACTTTGTCACACTACTTTGTCACACTAAATCGCGACCCCGTCGTAGCCCAACTTTCTAAGTTGGCAATCTGAGAATTCGGCGTTAAAAGCCAGGATAGACTATATGCTACGCATAAAAGACAAATGTCATTTGACATACATAAGAGAATCTTGGGCTACAGATAAATTTGACAAAGTAGTGTTAGTCAGTTTTGATCATATCATGTGCCAGTCTGCAATCTAATACAAGGTTATCATATGAGGGGGTTATCTCTTCGCCCGGCTGAACAATCAGGAATTCATCTTCGTCCCATTCGCCGTCAATGAGTTTTCTGATAAGTTTTATATCTCCCGATAGCTCTTCATATTTCCAGCCTCTTTGCGCTGCGATTTTCTTCACCTGTTCCCGATAATTCAGAAATCTGACAAACTCAAGATCGATAAAGGCAGCGCGAGAATAGTTATCCACCCAGGAGTTTTCAAATTCCATTAGATACCTGGCGTTATCCTCCCCATACTTTTTCACGTATTCCTGATATTTCTTCCCCAGTCCACGACCATCCTGAACTTTTCTCTCAACTTTGCTGCCCGCGCGCTCCAGCCAGCCAGAGGTGTAGTAGTATGTTCCCGGATTATCAGTGAAATGCTCCCTGTATTTTTCTTTTGAGCCAAGAAAAAATGTGACGCAGTCATGCGCCCTGGGCACAACCAGTGGAATGCCTCGGGCCTGAAGCCCTACTATACCATTGCTGCACAGTCCGTATCCCAGAAGGATTCCCTCGTACATACTCTCGTCAGTTTCGTCTATTTTCTTCTGCACATCAGAGCGGAGTAGATCGGGATTATCATGCAAACCTCTCTTCAGGAATTCTATGCTGATAACATTCTCAGAATGGGCAGCGCACAGACAGATTTCCCTGAACAAAACTTCACATGCGATAACCTTCAAGCGCATTCAAATTCTCCTCTTTCGTGCTATTCATGCTCCAGCCAAACTAACCTCTTGAGAAAGCGAAAAGCCCCGGCAATGCTGCCAGGGCTTTCGCGATCAGTTTTGCTTTAATCAGCTATACAAGGGTTACATTCGAAGCCTGCAACCCTTTTGGACCCTCGATTATGTCAAATTCTACTTCTTGACCTTCCTCAAGAGTCTTGAAGCCTTCTGCCTTGATAGCCGAGTAATGAACGAAAAGATCATCACCGTCACTGCGTTCAATAAAACCGAATCCTCTCCGTTCATTGAACCATTTGACTCTTCCCCTGCTTCGCAACTGACACCTCCTGCGTAGAAACACATATTATAACTACTGGGATAGCGACTACAAAATCCCAACGACCTATAGGTCGGACCAGGCCGCTATCTAACACCAAAACCAAGGATTTTGCGAGCCTTAGATCGAAGCCGCAGGAGGCATTTTGGAGCTTACTGCAGCCACAAAGAATCTAAATATATCTCAACAAAAACCCAATATCCACATTAGCATACTATAGCTGTCCCAATCTGTCAAGCATTTTCTGCGTTCTATGACGGGATTTGACATTCAGATACTTTTTCTACTATAATAGATTTATGGTATTAGTGAGCGTACAGGTTTAGAATCACAGGAGGAGATTTATGCCCAGGCAGATAATTCTGGCTTCGGCTTCACCCCGCCGCCGCCAGTTGTTAAAGCAGATAGGTCTTACTTTTCGTGTAATACCAAGCCACGTAGATGAAGATGATGCCGTCCGTCATGATCCATTGGCAAACGTACAGGCCATCGCGCTGCGTAAAGCTCGTAGCATCGCTGACAAAATGGAAGATGGGATCATCATTGGAGCAGATACTCAGGTACTCGTGGACGGCGAAATTCTTGGCAAGCCTGAAAATGAGGCGGACGCAGTGCGGATGCTAACTAAGCTGAGTGGGAAAGAGCATCGGGTGATAACCGGAGTGGCATTGGTAGACGCTGAAACCAATTTTGAAGAGACATGGTGTGAGACTACGCTGGTTATTTTCCGGGAACTTCCCGAGGATGAAATCGCCGATTATGTGAATACCGGAGAGCCTATGGGCAAGGCTGGAGCATACGGAATTCAGGGAAGAGCGGCAGCTTTCGTTGAAAAAATAGAGGGTTGCTATTTCAACGTCGTAGGGCTGCCGCTAGCGAAACTAGCGCAGAAGCTCAGGAACTCGTGGCGATGAAAGACTTGATTTTCACGTTAAGCCTGAGCTTCTGATACCACGTATCAAATATTTTTCGCTGCTTCTGCTGGAGAAGTTGGTTGCGAAGTTCCTTCTTCTCCTCTTCAGCCCCCGCAAACTTCTCACTGTCGAATTCCTCCTGACCAACTAACTGGATAATATATACGCCATTCGAGCCTTCGAATGGTCCCGCAATCTCATCTATCTCCATAGCAAAGGCTTTTAGCATAATCGTTTTTGAGTTCAGAGAAAACGGTTTGCCGCTCATATATCCATTGCCTGAAAGAGCGAAAGGCTCCGATTCGCCGATTTTCAGGTCATTTTTCTCAGCGAGTTTGTCCAGACCATCGGCGGGATCGCGTGTCGCCATTATCTTCTTCGCCGCTTCCATAGCCAGCTTGCGGGCTTTTTCAACCCTCAAGTCTTGCAGCATACTATTCTTTACATCTTCCAGTTTGGGCAACCCACCAGCCTTCTTGTCCACAAGCTTAAATATATAGTATCCGAGAACCGCATTATTGGGTGTTTTTATTTCCACGAGATTGCTGATTTCCTCCTTTTTCAGCTTGAAGGCTTCCTCAGAAATATCTCGATATGTATAGTATGCACCCACTTTGGGAATGGTCTCGGTCTTTGAAAACAGGCCGGTTTCCGTTATCTTCAGGTTCAGCTCCGGGTTGGCGTCAACTGCGATCTGGAGGTCTTGCTCTGCCATTATGTAATATTGAATATCATCCGCTTTCTGCCTTGCCTCCTGCACAGCCTGTTCTTTTTTCAGTTTCCTAACGATCTCATCCCTTACTTCCTCCAGTAGCTTGGTTCTGGCGGGTGTTTTGCTCTCAACCTTGAGAACATGGTAGCCATAGTTAGTTTCCACCACACCACCTATATCACCCACCGGGAGGCCAAAAGCCGCTTGTTCAAATGCTGGCTCCATCTTCCCGCGCTCAAAGGATCTCAGGTTTTCGTATTTGACCTTAAACGGTTCTTTATTGTATTTATCTGCCAGAGCGGATAATATCGCGGCCGGGTTTCTGGCTTCTTTCAGGATTTCTTCAGCAAGGGCTTTAGCTTTCACCTTGTCTTCCTCGGATGCACTGGCGCCAGCCTCGACAAGAACGTGAGAGGCTTTCACTTTTTCCGGCTCGGAATAATCCTTTTCTCTATTCCTGTAGTAGTTAGCAACACGTTCCGAACTTATATCAATCGTGCGCTCAAGTTGCTTCGGGTCGATTTTGATGAAACTTATGCTAACCCTGTCCTGAGTTTTATAGTTAAGCATATTCTCCTGGAAGAAATCATTCAACTCCGCGTCATCAATCTCTGCTTTTTCTGTGAAATCTCCGTATCTGGTTTCCACGTATTTTATTGTCGCTTTTACATTCCGTTTCTTGTATTCCTGTTGGATCTCAAGATCAGTTACCATTGCAGATTGATTCAGCAGATCCTTAAGTCGGGCGATCCGAAGACCATTCTCAACTTCCTTTGAAAAATCCTTGGGGGTGATCTTACCATAAAGCTCTAGAGCATCACTATACCTATCGGGATCAAATACCCCATCTGGTCTGGACATTAAATAGTATGGATATGGCATAACGCGCGAGCGCACCTCGGTCGGTACCCAGTATGGAAATGCTCTCTTCCCTTCTTCGATTTCGCCTTTGCTGATGTAAATATTTCGCCTATCCGCCTCCTGAAGCAGAAGGGCATATTTAGTTATACTTTCTATCGCCATCGCTGTAAAATCTACGTTAGCGGTATAGGTATCGAAGTTTTCCCCATGCTGCTGCCGGGCCAGAGCAATGTTGTTTTCCCTTATCCGCTTGTATTCATCTATTTTCACGTTGTAGTTGCCGACTTTCATTATAATTCCAGCAGATCTGGCACAACCGGGCATCTGAACCAGAAGCCACAATGGCATAATGTTAGTAATCCAGTTCTGCCCAATAGCGCGGCCGCCCATTAAGAACAATCCGCTGGCAAAAATTATCGCAACAAACCATATAAGAAATCTAAGCTTTGTCCTGAGAAAATTCATCATGGCGATTCAATCTCCTTCTGAAGAGTCTATAAGGTTCTTTGTGTGGATATAATGATAACTTATTATGCTCTTCTTTTCAAGCTTTTCTTCCAAGTCCTTGTATATAGCTGTTATATAGTATATGGCAAGGAATCCGCCAAAAAATCAGCCCATCGGGAATTTATACTTGACAGAATTGGTTGTGTTTAATATGATTGTGATGTGCTTCTTTTATGAAGTTATGTTTGGAATAGGCCGAACGGAGTCATCACTTTTTTCTGCTTTGCACACTATAGTGGAAAAGAGGCGCGGAACACTGAGAAGAAATCACCATTGGGCTGGTAGGCTCAGGTTTCATATATCACGAAGAGAATATCGGATATGAGTAGGGAGGCCATTATGAAGAAGATATACATGGATCATAACGCCACTGCCCCGGTTCATCCAGCGGTCGTGGATGCTATACTACCCTATTATAGGGAGGCCTATGGAAACGCCTCCAGTGTACACGCATTCGGGCGCGAGGCGCGAAGTGCTATGGAAGAGGCGCGGGAGAAGATAGCGGAGTTCATAGGCGCACAGCCCAGAGAGATCGTATTCACCAGCGGCGGAACCGAGGCAGATAACTTCGCCATCGCGGGAGTGGCATACCAGAATGCAAAAAAGGGAAAGCACATCATCACCACGGCTATCGAGCATCCGGCAGTTTTGAATACGTGCAAGCATCTGGAAACGCATGGCTTTGAGGTTAGCTATCTGGGAGTGGATCGCTATGGTATAGTGGATCCGGATGATCTGCGTGAAGCTGTAAGAGATGATACTATCCTGATAACAATAATGCACGCCAACAACGAGATCGGGACAATTGAGCCGATGAAGGAGATTGGCGAGATCGCAAAAGAAAAAGGCATAGTCCTGCATAGCGACGCGGTGCAAGCCGTAGGCAAAATCCCGGTGAACGTTGATGAGACAGGGGTTGATCTCATATCAATGTCAGCCCACAAAATATACGGTCCCAAAGGGATCGGAGCGATGTATATGCGTAGAGGGACGAAGGTAGAGCCACTTATCCGGGGTGGGCATCACGAGCGAAATCGTCGCGCTGGAACGGAAAATGTCCCCGGCATAGTGGGATTTGGCAAAGCTGTGGAGGTAGCCTCATCAGACTTAGAAGAGGAAGGGAAACGTCTGTTTAGCCTTACGGAAAAGCTAAGAACAGGACTTCAGGATCAACTGGAGCACGTATACGCCAATGGTCATCCTACAGAGCGATTGCCCGGGACTATGAATCTATCATTCGATTTCCTCGAGGGCGAATCCATTTTGCTCAATCTGGATATGAAAGGCGTTGCCGTCTCAACTGGTTCCGCTTGTACTTCCGGCTCGCTGGAGCCTTCCCATGTTATGACAGCGCTCGGGATACCTGTAGCGACAGCGCAGGGAGCCATCAGGTTTTCTCTCGGCAGGGCTAACACAGAAGCCGACGTGGACTACGTGCTGGAGGAACTGCCGCCCATAATACGACGTCTCAGATCAATGTCGCCGTTGTATGCAGATGCGACCAAAGGCAGGACAGCATCATAAACCTATAGCACCGCAAACCCATAAATTTCCTCGCCAGATCAGCATATTCCTGCACCTGATCAGAATCACGCTTTGTGAAGCCCCAACCACCACTGTGCCTATGGGTTTAATATTTTTATAGGCAAGCGATAACTGAAACCAGCCAGGCATAAAATCTCCGCCAATAGTAAGAAGAACAGAACGCAGATAGCAAGTGTTATAGTCCGGAAAGCGGATTAGCAGAAATTGACTCTTGAATACCGCTATCAATGTTTGTATACTGAAATAGCTTATTAATCCTTGCCCGTTATTCTAATGGAGGAGTGAAATGAGTAACGATCATACAGCTATATTTGATGAATTGTTTAAGAGGCAATACAGCAGTGCCAGGATCGGTGTGTTCGGTTGTGGATGCTGGTTTTACTGGGATCAATTCAAGGGATTAAAAGAAAAGCTAGTCGGCTATCAGGATTATTTTGAGGAACGGCTGCGCCAGAGCGGCGTCGATGTCGTCTCCGGCGGGCTGGTTGATACGCCGCAGCTTGCAGCAAAGACGGGCGATATGTTCAGAAGTCAGGGCGTAGATTTTCTGATCTGCTACATGAGCACCTATGCCTTGAGCAGCACGGTGCTTCCCGTTGTGCAGCGGGCGGGCGTGCCCATGATTATCGCTTCACTTCAGCCCAACAAAGCAATGGATTATGCGCATGGAACGACGTTTATGCAGCTTGAGCATGACAATCAGACCAGTCTGCCAGAAGTCTGCTGTGCCCTGCGCCGTGCTAATATCGAGCTTGCCGGAATGGTGGTAGGCACGCTCTATGATGAGAAGTCGTGGAATCGCATTTTTGACTGGTGCAAGGTCGCCAGAGCTTATGCCGTCGTGCGGAAAGCGCGCATTGGAGTCATGGGGCACGTCTACGAGGGGATGCTGGACATGAATTCTGACCCAACCATGTTTGATGCCCGGTTCGGTATGCACTGTGAACACATGGAACTGGACGATCTTCAGGTGCGCGTGGACGCAGTGACTGAGGAGGAAGTAAAACGTAAGATCGAGGAAATCCATGCCATCTTCGAGTTTCCGGAGTCGGGCGCTGATCCCATAGCAGGACCGGCTAAACCAGAGGACGTGGCATGGTCGGCGCGGGTAGCCTGCGGGCTGGAGCGGCTGGTTCAGGATTTTGAGCTGACCGGTCTGGCTTACTACTATCGCGGACTGAATGACAATGCCTACGAAAGGCTTGGTGCTTCACTGATCATCGGCTGTTCGCTCCTCACCGGGCAGGGCATTCCCATCGCCGGAGAACTGGACATCAAAAACTGTGTCGCGATGCTGATCGTAGATCGATTGGAAGCTGGCGGCAGCTTTGCCGAAATCCATCCGTGCGATTTTCAGAGCGGTATTGTATTAGTCGGTCACGATGGCCCTCACCACATCGCCGTAGCCGAAGGCCGTCCGGTGCTGCGCGGCTTGAGCGTTTATCATGGCAAACGTGGTTCCGGGATAGGCGTGGAATTCCAACTGAAAAACGGCCCTGTCACATGCGTGGGATTGACGCAGACGTATGATGGCAGATTCAGATTCGTGGTTGCCGAAGGCGAATCGCTTCCCGGCCAGATACCGCCTACAGGCAACACCAACACACGCTGTTGTTTTCCGCCGGACGTCGGCACTTTCATCGAGAACTGGAGCATGGAAGGCCCGACGCATCACTTCGCGCTGGGCATAGGGCATATCGCCAATCTTATAGAGGATTTCTGCCGGTGTTGGGGTATCGAGTGTGTAAATGTAACCGATCCCGGCTACAGACGAACTCAGTATATTCGTTAGGTATCCGGAGAGCCGGAAAGCCAGAAGGAACCAAAATCCATAGAATGGAGCGAAAATGCAGATAAAAAGGAACATAACCTATGCTTCACAGCATGGTGAGCGCGGGCAGTTGGATTTATTTTTTCCCGATCAGGCGTCAAACTGTCCGGTAGTGATGGTGATCCACGGCGGCGGCTTTCAGGCTTTGAGCAAGGAGCGCATGGACGGCGTATCTACATTCATTGCAGAGCAGGGATGGGTTGTTGTAAACGTCAACTACAGATTGCTGCCAGATAATCCGTTTCCGGCTCCGCTGGAGGATGTCCTGAGTGCCTATCAATGGATTCTGGACACGGATCGGGAAGATATGCGCCGCCAGGACAGGACTCGTATATCGCTCTTGGGCGCATCGGCAGGCGCGTATCTGGCGATGGCAGCAGGCTTTATTCTGGGTCGTAAGCAGGTTCGATCAATTGTTTCCATAAGTGGCCCTGCCCGACGTCGCCGATCAACTGAGGCGTCGCCTGATGCGGAATTAGATCCGCGTCTGCTCCGTGCGCCTATGGAATTGGTAAATCCGGAAGCTCCACCGCTTCTGTCTACCCACAGCCGAAATGACGAACTGGTAAATCCGGAGGAAGCCGTTGCCATCGTTGAAAAGATGCAGAAAGCCGGCTGCCAGGCGAAGCTCTATATGTATGACGGGCCTGGCAAACTGCACGGTATCTGGCGCAACGAGGAGGAGCAACCGTTGAGATTCTTCCAGCACCTCGAGGATGCAATCTCGGCGTTTCTCAGTGAAACACTGTGATCAGGTTTCGGTTTGGCAATCGCATAGGAGGACGAAACGGTGAAAGCCAGAGAAGAGAAAACAGTCGCGGTCATAGGCGCATCTAACGACCGCTCCAAATATGGCAATAAAGCAGTGCGGGCCTATCTGCGTATGGGATTCAAGGTCTATCCGGTTAATCCGAAAGAGGAAACGGTGGAGGGACTGAAATCTTATAGTTCGATACTGGATATTCCGGTGGAAATAGATCGCGCGACTCTATACGTGCCGCCGAAAGTGGGAATGAAGATCATTGAGGAAATAGCTCAGAAAGGGGTTGGGGAGATATATTTCAACCCGGGTTCAGAGAGCGATGAGCTGGTGGATAAGGCGCACACACTGGGCCTCAAATCTATTCTGGCTTGCAGCATACTAGCCGTTGGGCTGGATCCGATTCTTGATATTCCATCAGTATAGGGAGGGCAATAGATAATGAAGGGCAAGCCAGTGATTCCGCCTGTGTGTTTGTCTGCCACTTATGAGTTTGAATGCACTGATGATCTGATCGATGTGGTTCAGAACCGCAGTGGCTATATCTATTCGCGCTGGGATAACCCAACAGTCTGCGAGGCGGAGAAGGCGCTTGCTGCAATAGAAGGTTACGATGACGCCGTCTCGTTTGGCTCTGGTATGGCGGCGATCACGACCTCGATTCTGGCATTGGTGGATAAAAATAGCCGGATCGTCGCCATGCGTGAAACTTACGGCGGCACGTTTGAGTTTATTAACAAGTTCCTTCCGTCACTGGGTATTGAGGCGGTTGATCTGGGTTGTGATGAAGTGGATTGCTTCTACGCCGAGTTGGAGAAAGGTGCAACCATCCTCTATCTTGAAACACCCACAAACCCGCTGCTCCGCGTTATTGACGTGAAGCCTCTGGCTGACTTTGCGCACGAGAAAGGCGCTGTGGTCATACTTGATTCGACGTTTGCATCGCCGGTGAACCAGCGGCCAATAGAGTTGGGTGTTGACATCGCTATTCACAGCGCCACGAAATATATCGGCGGCCATCACGACATCACTGCCGGATTTGCCTGCTGCAACAAAGAATACGCTGAAATGATCTGGGAATGTCGGAAGATAATGGGCGGGATACTTGACCCTATGACAGCCTTTCTCGCGCTCCGGGGGATGAAGACTCTTGATCTGCGCGTAAACCGACAGAATGATAACGCTATGAAACTCGCCCAATACCTGGTGAATCACGAAAAGATCCAGGTTGTGCATTATCCGGGCCTGCCGACACACCCGGATTACCAGATCGCCCGGAAACAGATGAAAGGCTTCGGCGGGATGCTGAGTTTTGAGATTCGGACAGATTTTGAGGGAACAAAGCGGGTTATGGACAGTCTCAAAGTTATCAAACTGGCCACCAGCCTCGGCGGAGTGACCTCCCTCGCAACACAGCCGGTTACCAATACTCACGTCGCGCTCTCACCGGAGGAACGAAAAAAGACAGGTATCAGTGACAGTTTGGTGCGCATCTCCGTCGGAATTGAGGACGCGGAGGCACTTATTAAGGACATAGAACAAGCTCTTAATTCTGCCTGAAATATATCCGAATTTGCAGGGAGGAAGTTCCGAACTTTCGTCCCTGGATGGCCAATATCCACACAGTCGCGGTGGATTTCGACTGGTTTCATGTACCTGACGACGCAGTTCAGCGCAACGAAGAATTCCTGAGTATAGTATTTAGTAGTGAAGAACCTCGCCAGACTATACTGGAAGTACCGGAATCCAAGCCACAGCCTGTCAAATCTTACGCAGGGGACGCACCTTTAGAATAGGAAGAGGTGCTAAACTTCGTTCACTCCGTTCACCCCTGGGAAAGAGTGGCTGGCGCCAGAGCTGCATTAGTTCAGGGAATCCAGCTTCCTGATGAATCCCTCAGAAAGCTCTTTGGCAATGATGATGCGGATACGAAATGGTCTGGTATACAGATTGCCATGAGGAACTCAGCGGGAGATTCTTTTGGGGTTCGTGACATAGCAAACCTGCTTGTTGAGGACGATGATTATGTTGTGGGACTTGGCTATCAGCTAATAACCTTTGGTGCTATAGAAATCTCAGGAAAGAGTTGAGGTTTTGGGGATATAGCGTCCGTAGTACAGGGGCTTGTCCCCGTCGCAAAAGACGCTCACAAGGGGCTAGACTACGGAGCGATTCATGATGGCAACTCTTTCCTGAAATTTCTATAGTTTAAAAAAGTCATGAGATCATGTATACTTATGCTGATATAACTCAACATTAACATAAGGAGATGATCCCATGTTCTGACAGTGTTGACGCCTTCTAAAAAAGCCAATGAAGAAGATAACCGGCGTCATAAGACGACTGTAGGCTGGACCATCCAGATGATAAAGCAAGTAAGTCGCTGGCTGGTGAATCGGAGCATAATTCTGGTAGGCGATGGCAGTTTCGCGTGCATACGTTTAGCACACACATGTATCAAGCTTGGTAAGGTGGCGCTCATCTCTCGGTTGCGGTTGGGTGCCCGGCTGTTTGACTTCCCTTGAGCAATTGCTGAAGTGCCTGGCAAAAGAGGCCCTAAGCCTCAGAAAGGCGAACGGCTTCCCAAACTGGAGAACCGGGTTGATGATCCAGAGCAGGATTGGCAGGAAACTGATGTGAAATGGTATGGCGGAGTCACCAAACATATCCGAAGATATGCTCTATTTCCTGCTCAGGAATGGGAGGCTATACTAGACTTACTTGCTGCTGCAGCGTGAAGTGCCAAAGTCGAGTTTACGGGGAATTATGAAATGGCAATGACCAAGTATTATGCGATTGTAGTGCCGGGTTTGGAGAGAGTAGCATGGAAGGATATTCGTGCAAAGCTCTATGACGTACAACTCATCGCGGAGGAAAGCGGCAGGCTTTTGTTCGAGTATTCCGGCGCTCCCCGGGATCTGCTGTATCTGAGATCGGTGGAGAACGTATACATCCTCATCAGGAGCATCCGCGGCTTATCCCAGAGCCGCAAATCCCTCGGCATAATCTTCAAACAGGTCGTGAATGCAGATTTTCAGGCGGCTTCTATGATCCACAAAGAGGCGCACAGGAGCAAGGGGAAGAAGAAGCTTACCTTCAGAGTCGTCTCTAACAAGCTGGGAAGGCACAATTTCAGGCGCGTGGACGTTCAGAAAGCCGTAGAGAAGGCAATTTCAGACAAATACGGATGGCGTCTTACCCGGCAGGATCCCATACTGGAGGTCAGAATCGATCTGGAGGAAGATCAGGCGCTGCTGGGATTCAAACTCTCCCGCGAGACAATGCGTACCAGGACCTATAAAGTAGTCCACCTGCCAGCTTCTCTGAAACCAACGATAGCATACTGCATGGTGCTGCTTTCAAGATCCACGTCAACGGACGTTTTTGTTGATCCCATGTGCGGTGCGGGAACAATAGCCATCGAGCGCGCACTGGCCGGAGCATACAGGAAAGTGATCGGCGGTGATGTGGAGGAAAGCGTGGTCAGAGCCGCGAGAAGCAATGTGGATGCCAGCCGCAGATCGGTGGATCTAGTCGTGTGGAATGTATCAGCCATCCCACTGAAAGATAACACAGTGGATCGGATCGTGTGTAACCTGCCCTTCGGAAAGCAGACGCGTTCCAGTTTTGGAAATCAGAAGCTGTATGCGAATTTCTTCAGGGAGGCAGCGAGAATATCCAGACCCGGTGGGAGAGCCGTTGTGCTGACCAGCGATCGGGAGCTGGTGAGCGAACTCATCCGCAAACATCCATCCATAAACATGGAAAGATACTTGAGGATAGATCTGCTGGGCATCAGGGCATATATCTACGTTATGAATATCAGGTAGAACCTGGGGGCGCAGGCATCCTGGCTGCATAAGTGCCCACTCCGCTTTCCTTCATCTTCCGGCTTTCTCCGCCCCCTGGCATACCTGCGGCGCGTTTTATCAAGCTCTTGGGTGAGCCTTTTCGTAGACCTGCTTCAGTCTATCGGCGGTGACGTGTGTGTAGATCTGGGTTGTGGAGAGACTGGCATGACCAAGTAATTCCTGCACGGAGCGGAGATCAGCGCCCGCGTTGAGCATGTGAGTCGCAAATGTATGCCTGAGCGTGTGGGGTGTGATCTTCTTTTGTATACCAACTGCCGCCGCGTATTTCTCAATTCTGCGCCGTATGCTTTTCGCATCAGGTATTCGGTTCCCACGCTGGCTTATGAATATCGCCTGGGAAGCCTTATTACATCCCAATTCGTGCCGCCGCGCCAGGTAATTATCCAGAGCCGCCAGAGCAACCTTACCAACAGGGAGGATTCGCTCCTTTTTACCTTTACCCCGCACCTTCACAATTGCGCTCTGCCTGTCCACATCGGACAGATCCAGCGCCAATAGCTCACTAACGCGCATACCGGTGGAATATAAAAGCTCCAGGATCGCCTGATCCCGTAAGCCGATAATGGTTATCGTATCCGGCGCTGAAAGCAGCGATTCTACTTCAGTTAGCTCCAGAAAGTCCGGGAGCTTCCTTTGCGCCTTTGGCGTTGCCATAGCTTCCGTCGGGTCCACATCCAGATGCCCGCGCCTGCATAAATACCTGAAGAAGGATCGGAGGGATGAAAGTCTCCTCAACACCGTTGAGCGGCTAAGCTGTCGATCCTGTAGATTCGCGAGGTAGCTTCGTATCGTCAGATGATCGATCTCGTCCATAGGTGGCAGCGAATCACTTATGCTCAACAGGAATTGCTTGAAATCCAGTAGATCCGCCCGGTAGCTGGCCGTGGTATTCTGCGAGTAATTGCGCTCGATCTCGATATATGATATGAATTGGTTGATATGGTCTTCCATCTCAACGTGCCTGCCTTTTCCCATAAAAGATCGCTATTCTCGGATTGGTCTGTAGCAGTCTATCACTATCATAACCATCATATACGCCAGTATTCCACCATAGGCGCTTCCGAAAAATATCAACAATAGCCGGGAGTAAATGAGAAAGCCAAGTGTATGGAACAGCGTAACTATGGCTGTCCAGATAATAATCTGGATTTTTAAGCTGTTTTTTCCTCTGGTAAAAGCATATATCCCGGCCACGCTGAACACCATGAATATATGCCCCAGATGGTGAATATGCGCCTGTTTGAGGTATGTGTAAAACAGAGCAGCCTTTGCCCCTTCCATTGCTTCTTCCGGCACTCCTGCCATCGGATCTGCGGCTCCTGACCCACGCCACACAGGTGACTCCACCACCACCCATAGAGCCAGCAATAGCCCCGCCGCTATCAAAACCATATATGAAACAATGAATATCTTTGCAGGAGATGGAAGCTGACTCAGGCCTTTCTCATTCATGAACACACACTCTCCTTTCTTTTGCTCCGGTGTAAATGCAGAATTGGAAGACCCCGCCTATCAACGATAGGCGGGACATTCCTGTAACCGAACCCAAGAGAGAAAAACTTAAAAATCCTGGCTCTTCCGGCTTGAGTGTGGTAGCGATCAGCTTTCAGCTTTCAGCTTTCAGCTATCGGCTATCAGCTTATTGCCTCACAAATTGCATCTGTTGATTGATGAGTGCTGCTAAAGCGGAGGCAAGCTTCCGCACTCCATAAAACGGTATTTGGCAACTTTTGGCCAACTTTTTGCTGATTTTTGGCAACTTTTGTGGCTAAATTGCAAAAATAACCCTATTTTAACTGCAATATTTTTTTTTGGGTGATAAAAACTCCTGAAACACTGATTATACCTGCGTTTAGAAAGAAGTTAGGTATACCTAAAAGTTGAACAAAAGTAGGCCAAAAGTAGGCCAAAAGTTGTCCACTTTTTACTTTTTTTTCCAAAAATCTCCGAAATCTGACAAAACATATACAAAGCTGAAGCAAGCTTCAGCACTCCAAAATAAAATCTGA
>SDBT01004636.1_pt1 | contig 23277 bp, 19 predicted proteins | sample 2277101 | NCBI WGS metagenome assembly SDBT01 (sample SAMN10404973, study PRJNA504765) | marine sediment metagenome | isolation source: marine sediment core GS10_PC15, 103 cmbsf | place: Arctic Ocean: Southern Knipovich Ridge | collected 2010 | reverse complement strand
ATTTGCAGCACAACCTGGGCTTTGAAGTCCGGCGTGAATTTGCGTCGTTTTGTCATTGTGGATCCCTTTCCTGGAGTCTAATTCCTGTTTAGCATACTGTCCAGTTTTTGGGGTCCACTACAGTCCTTGACTTTCGCTCACGAGATAAATTACATATAACGACGGTTAGAGCTTCTTCTTAAACTTCCAGTTGCCCTTTTACACATATTTGGTGAGTACAAAAAGAATGCCGCTACCCAAACGCCTGAGGATTCATGTACCACACATGGTGTCTACTCATTTTTAAGATCGGGCAGCGGCTAAATCATTGTAACAGAGATACAACCTCATCACACAAATAACTATAGGCTCATATGAGTTACCATAATCCCAATAGAAAAAGCACTAACAACGCAATTTCAAATGTTGCCATAGCGACGAGGATGCTCATTACAATTCCCCAATACCAGGGAATATCAGAGCTCATAAACTGTCTGAAATCCTTCGATGTCAGCACCTTATCGCTATTAGCAAGCCTGAGTATATCTTGTAGGAATTTCAAGTACTTCCGCCACCTGTTCGCTTGCTCAGATAGTCCTGCACTTCAAGCAGCATCTCAAAAAAGCCGGCCCGATCAACGGTCTTGTCTTCTAACTCCTCCAGAAAATAAATGATCCAATTGCTCCAATCCTCAGGATTAGGAATCAATTGCGCCAAGTCGCCTGCAGTGACATTCAGTGCTTCCCGCAGGTCATCATTCATGCTCGTTTGATTGCCCCTTGCTTATATGAGTAGTCAACGCGAATATCCTTGTTAGGAGAGTTAGGGTGGCCCCCATATTTAGAAGCAATTTGTGATAGTAATCTGTCCAACATAATGGATAAAGATGACACACATCTTGCTCCTTGATCAACAAACAATAAAGACGATTAAAGAGATCAAGGAAATGAAATAGAAATTTATTGTAAAGCTAACAGAAACTGAACGAACACAACTGAAAGAACTGATTTCGGCTGGTGAAGTGCCAGCCCGACAAATACGGAGGGCTTACATCCTGCTCAAGTCAGACAGCAATGAAGGTGGTCCCAAATGGAAGTACCAAGCGATCTGTGAAGCCTACGATGTCTCCCAGTTGACTGTGTATAACGTGCTAAAGAAGTACATCGAAGGCGGTCTGGAAGGAGCCTTCCTTCGTAAGAAACAAGACCAGGTGTACGAACGACGTACACCTGATGAGCAGACTTTATCCCGGGAAGCTCAAGCTTGGGTGAATGCGCGAAATACTAAAGTTGTTAAGGTTGATTGGCGGTTCTCTACCGCCGACGCTCGTATCAAACTAAAACGTCTCTATCCTAAGATTCACGACTGACAGACTACTAGTTTAATAATCTAATACAGAGTATGGATTGTCTCCAGCCATTACACGAATCTCAACCGGATTGAATCCCTCATTGGAAAGCTTTTGAAGATACTCGCGAAAACCTTGAACGGGAGGGGGTAAGCTAGCCAATCCAAAATCCGTAGTGAGTACAGTCGAGTCTATCCCAACACGCCGGATAGAATCCGCTATTTCATAAATCGTAACAGCATGTTCCATCGCGTGTGTGGTGTCCACGTAACATCGTTCGAAGAAAACCCCTTCTCCTGACAAGTCGATTTGAGTTTGAGCTGGCATTCGTACAAGCGGTGATTCAGGGTGGGTGACTATAATCTTTTGTAAACCTTGACCTTTTGCAAAAGCTACGAGCGCGATGCTCTCTTCTACTGAAATATGCCCAGTTGCCAGGATGGCCTCCGATTGACGAATAATATTTACAATTTCTCGAACTTCAGGCGTGATTCCATTATCCTCCCCGATTATACATATACCCCCTCCCTTGCCTTCTAGTCGAAGATGATTGGCTGCGTCCTTAGTGGGCATCCAAATTTCCTTAGCCCCCATCTTTAAAGCTGCCTCAACAGCTGAAGGATTTAATCCCCCGACAGGTTTATTCAGCACTAAACCACCGAATACACGAATGTTTCCTACGGCTGCTTCTGCTACACACGCGCGATCTGCTGTTAAAGTAATGTGGGATTTTATGAGGATGGCTCTCATTCCAGCTTCTTGAGCTTCTTTGGCAGCTTGTATATCGTCGCAATATCGATGTCTGGTATCTGGCGCAGTGTGTATGTGCATGTCAATCAAGCCATCCAAATCAAATTCAAGTTTGTCAATCATATTATTATCCTTTAAGAATTAGGTACTAATCAGACCGGAATGGATTAGGAGTTAGCGTAGTCCAATTCATCATAATCTAGTTCGATAACTTTGTTATGGGCTGCAGATTCGTATGCAGCAAGAGTGACCATAAGGGTCTTTATATTATCCTTCGCCTCAGTTTCAGGTATTTTGCCAGATCGAAGGCAATCAATAAAATGTCTTTGTGCAGCTGTGTAGCTTCCCTTGTATACCTCTAAAGGAGTTATGTCGTAAGCTTTATGTTCGAAAGTACGATTCTCTGTTATTACTCGGATTGATTTTCCATATTCATGTAATTCGATTGTGCCGTTATCGCCTTCGATGATCACGTTCTCAGGTAATATGTCTATGTTCATCGTGTCAGGTTGAGTAATTATGCTGGCCCAGCTTATGTCTATCAGACCCATAATGCCACCGATATCCAGTGATAATAGCGCACGGTCTTCGCCTTTAAAGTAGGGGCTTACTTTATCTATGCGGGTATAAATATTATTTATATCACCGAATAAGAAGCGGATTAAATCGATGAGATGGATGCCCCAATCATAGATAATCAGCCTTTCAAATTCTAGGAGACTGGGTTCATCGACCAAAGGTGGTGGGCTTCCATCCCGACCAGGGAGTGTAGCACTTCTATGTTTTGAGACGCTGATGTAACGAGGGCGACCAATGTGTCCTTCATCCAAGACATCTTTCAGGTTGCGATACCAGACACGCCAGCGCCAGTTTTCATTGATAGAAAGCATCACATTAGCTTTTTCACAAACGTTGATCATCGTCTGTGCATCACTTATTGAAGGCGCAAATGGTTTCTGGCACAGTACGTGTTTTCCCCGGGCTGCCGCAGCTTCTACCATTGGGCGATGGACCTGAGGAACCGACGCGACATCCACAAAGTCGATCGTCTCTTTTTCTAGCAATTCGATGTAGTCACCATAGACATGATCTTCAGGGATGCCATATTCGCGCGCGCGTTCCTCAGCACGGCTTTTTGTTCGGTTATAGAGCGCAACAATCTCAACACCATCAATATTTGCCCATGCTTGTAGGTGATGATGAGATACCTGGCCGCAGCCTAATAATGCACCACGAAGTTGCATATTGTTCCTCCGTCTAAATTGTTTTTTGGAAATTGAATTATCAGTTCTCGTTCTCTTTCTATAAATATCAATTGGATCAGATGTGAAAGAATAACTATCCTTTTATAGCCCCGGCGGTCATACCCTTTATAAACCATTCGGACAAGAATAAATATATGATTATGATAGGTGCGATGCTGAATACAAGCATAGCAGACATCGCCCCAAAATCAACAAAGTGCTCTCCTACAAGTTTCATTACACCTAACGGTAGTGTTCGAAATTTATCTTTATGAATAAATGTCACAGCAAAGAGAAATTCATTCCAAAAAGTGATGAAATTTAATACAATGACTGTAGCGGTAGCTGGTCGAGCTATGGGAAACATCACTTTCCAAAAGGTTTGCCAATCACTTGCTCCATCTACTCGAGCTGCATCCTCAATCTCTTGCGGGATTTGGGTATAAAATGTTCGAAGAATGAATATACTAATAGGAAGAGCCGAGGTAGCATACACAAGTGATAATCCCATCAGGTTAAGTAATTTGTATCTCCAAAGTTGTACATATAATGACAGTAAAGTGATTTGAGGGGGAAACATTATTGTAAGAAATATGACAAGAAACATGACTTCACGGAAACCGAATTGGTATCTTTGTCTTGCAAAACCATAAGCAGCAAGTGATGATACTAAAGTCGCAATAATCAAGGCCGCGCCTGTTACTAATGCGCTATTTCGGAAATATGTACCGAAACCGAATTCTGTGAAAACTCTGACATAATTTGAGAAAATTGGGGGGATAGGGATCCCATAAGGATTGTTAAGTATGTCTGGAGTACTCCGGAAAGACATAATCATAGTCCATAGGAATGGGCCAATTGCTATAAACGTATAACCAATTAAGAAAAGGAATAATATGATCCGCGATGGCGAACGAAATAATCTTTGTAGACTGATCATATTAAATCAACTCGAGTTTAGTATTCTAAAATCTCTTCAGATTGTAGCAGTCTATTAAGAAGAAGCGCTCCAATAAAAACAATAAGGAACCAAAGAACTGCCAGAGCAGATGGATAACCCAGGTCAAGAGTTCTCCATTCAAATGCTCTTTTTTGAACATATGTAGCGATCGTTTCAGTGTAATGAACCGGACCACCTCGTGTTGTAACCCAGACTAATGCAAATTGCACCATTTTTCCAATCCAGGATAGGATTAGTAAATTCACAATAACAACTCGTAATAATGGGATGATGATGTAAAAAAGTAATTGTCTATAGTCGGCGCCATCAATCCGGGCAGCATCAATAAGTTCATCAGGTAAGCTGCTAAGCGCGGCCAAAAAAATGACCATACTGAACCCAGCAAACTTCCACACAATCATTGATAACAACGAATATAGTGGGATATTTACGACATTAGAAGGGAATAGATAAATTATGATTCCTATAATGATGAGAATTAACACCCCTACAAAATATGTGAATCGTCTTATCTTGATCCCTTGAACTAATAGCCAACAAGCTGGTATCAAAAGTAAGAGGGGCAAGTAGCGGTGTGGACCTTCGGGATCTAATCGAATTACTGTACCCAAGAAATTTACTGCGAGAAAGTCTAAACCCACAGCTCGTAAAAATAGAACAATCGGTCCCCAATCGTAGTTGAATATCCAGCGTGTGAGTACCCCGATAACTACCCAGGAGACCAATATTGGGATAAACCAGATAGTTCTGAAGAACCTTGAAAACAACGGTTTACTATACAGGATTAACGCAAGAATAAACCCAAGTCCAACATCGAGGAAAGGTGTTACGAATGCCAGAGTCATGCTGTTGCGAAGTGCATGTTTTAGGATTAAATCCGTGGTTAGTAATTCAATATAGTTCTCGAGTCCTACAAAAGAACGAGCTAGATTGTTAGCCATGTCTAACTTATGTACGCTGTTGAAGAAAGTCATGAAAACCGGATATAAAGTAAAAAACAGATACATGATTACTGCAGGACCAAGGAATATGATAATACTGCCCCATGGTTTACGTTGACGTTTCTGATCAGGGAGCTTGATAAAAAGCCGTTGTTTTATTCCGTTTCCCATTGACTCTATCCCAAATAGTGATTTGCTCTAGAATTAAGAAAGGAGAGCCAGAGATTCTCCAGCTCTCCTTATATTCTAAACCCTTTGGTTGCTTATTGTTCTTTGCATAAAGCACTTGCTTCTTCAATGGCAGCAATAGCCTCATCAATTGTGACAAGTTGTGGGCCTAGACCATCATTAATATATGCATCGTAGGCTTCACGAAGATCAGGACATGGATTAGATATATTGGTCATCCAATCATATCCGTCATAAGATTCTGCAAAGTTATCGAAGTACCACTTGAACGGATGGTCGTCTGAGATGGCCGCAGGGTCATACTTCATAGCTGGTAGACCGCCAGTTTCTGTAATCCATAAAGTTCCGTATTTTTCATCAAGCATAAACCGTACGATATCCTCAGCTATTTCCCGATTTGGTCCTTGTTTCCATACCATGAAGCCCGCGCCTGGCGACAAATTACCCTCATTGGTTCCAGTCCCATCTTCGAAAGCAGGATATCGCAGGAACCTATTTCGGAAATCAGGTGGCTGACCACCTTCTTCGGGGGACTTAAAGGTTCGACCTGTATACCAGGTTCCAACTGTGAACATGCATGCTTTCTGTTGTGTGTGGAAGTATTGGAAAGACTCTGCTAGGAGCATAGTGCTGTACGTTGCTGGGAAAGCTGGGACTTCAACTATACTTTGGACATACTCTAAGACTTTCCTGACTTCAGGATCATCCCATGATCTCTCACCATTCCAAAGCTTTGTGAATTCTTCCATACCCAACTTCGATAGTAATGCATATTTATACATGTACTGACCAGGGTATTTACGATCACCACTTCCGGTAGCAAACGGATCATATCCGGCTTCACGACACTTTACAACCACATCGTAGAATTCTTCAGCAGTGAATTGGGAATCATCTGGAACATCGATGCCTAATTCTTCAAAGATCGCCGGATTATACAGAATCATATCGGCGTAGGCTTCCATCACCCCGTACCATGTGTGGATTTCTCCGTTGATATTCTCCCAGGTCGCAGAAACTTTCGCTGCAGGGAGCATCTGATCCCAGTCGATGATATCCTCAAGAGGAACAGCCCATCCTGCGTCTACAATTGTAAATGTTTGATCAGCTTCTCTGTCCACATAAAACAGATCTGGTCCACCCTCACCAACAGTGAATGCATTAATCGCCGCTGGCAAGAAATCGCCTTTTTGTGAATAGTCTATTTCAATTTCAACGTTGGAGTGTTCTGCCATATAATCAGCCATAATTTGATTAAGAACCTCTTGGAGCGCCGGTTCATCAACCCAGTGGCTCCAAACTGTTATTGAAACTGCTTCCTCAGCAGGCTCCTCAGACGGTTCTTCGGCTGGTTCCTCTGTCATCACTTCTGCGGGCTCCTCAACAAGTTCTTCTGGCGGAGGTTCAGCCACTTCTTCGGTTTCTGGTTGAGCGGGGGGGGCTTCTGTAGCAGCTGGTGCACATGCTGTGAGCACTAGTAGAAGCAACATTATCAATCCCACCGTAATTCTCCATTTTCTCATTTTATTCTCCTACTTTATAATCGATCCTTATTTGATGTAATGGTATTTCCAAAATAGTAGGCATCTCCAAAATAGTAGGCATCTCTCTCCCTGATATAAACCATGCATACCATATTGGAATTTAATAGGACATCCATTTTAGAACAATCGATTATTTTCAGCTCACCTCCTTCCTATAACTAGACCAATCTCAATATGTCTTTTAAAAACCCCCTTGGTATTGCAAATTTAAGTATAAACTAAATAATCCCGCCATCAATATATTTAGAATATTCCGTTTGAAGTTCCAATATCGCTATTACTATTTTGATATTATAACAAATTTATCGTGAGAGTCAATAGGATTATATTTTTAATTTGGTGATTGAAAGTTAATTAAAGATAGACGGATTTCTGAGATTGCCGATTAACTCGATAATTCCAGTTAAAAAATCGCAATATATAGTCTATTTGTGTTGAGTTTACCTTGTTTTCGACCAATTCTGGTTACACTTAAAAAATACAGTGGAGAAAATCGACTTTTACCAAAATAATTCCTTGACAGAATTTAGGAAGGATAGCATAATATTATTTAGAAAAGAAATAGCGATAATGGAACAATGGCTGAAAAGAATAATTTAATATTAGCAACTGTAACTAAATCCTTACGTTTGGTTGAAACTATTGCGAAAACACGGGATGGATTGTCATTATCCGAAGTCGCAGAAACCATGGGTCTGCCAAAGAGTTCAGTTGTTCGATATTTAAAAACTCTCGAAATACATGGTTATATAGAAAGGGATAATCTAACTCAGCATTATTTTCTAGGATCCGCTCCTTTAAAGCTAATAAGTTTAGATTCTCGACAAGGAGATGTACGACGTGCTGCATATCCTGTAATGTTGAAACTGCGAGAAGCCTCGAGTGAAACTATCAACTTAGTAATTCCATTACATGATAAAGTCGTTTATGTTGAAACACTACAAAGCCCTCATCCAGTCAGGACTGTTCGGCAAATTGGGGAAGAAAGTCCATTACATGCAACCGCAGTAGGGAAAGCTATTCTGGCATGGTTACCACAAGAAAAATTGGATAGACTCCGTACACAATCCCTCAAGCAATACACTGAGAATACAATTACTGTGTGGCCCACACTCATGCGGGAGTTGAAAAAGATCCGTGTACAGGGGTACTCGATCGACGATCGTGAAGGACATAGAGAATTTCGCTGTGTTGGAGCCCCGATTTTTGACTACAGTTCACAGGTTATCGCATCAATAGCGGTTTCCGCACCAGCCAGTAGACTAAGCATGGACCGAGCAATTGATCTTGGACCAGAGGCTTCCGCTGCTGCGAATAGCATATCGGAAAAACTTGGATTCAGCGGGGATAACACGAACACTTACGAAGGTGAATAGAACTATCGAAGGGTTTTAAATGAGCATCGGAAGTGATATCAGATCTCTTGATACGCCAATATTATGGGTTGATCTGGATCTGATGGAAAAGAACATTGATTATTTGGCTAATTATTTCCAGAAAGCAGGGATATCTTGGCGTCCACACTTTAAAGGTTTGAAGGTGCCTGCCGTGGCCAATATGATGCTTAACGCTGGTGCGGTAGGCATAACATGTGCCAAATTAAGTGAAGCCGAAGTCCTGGTCGCCTCTGGGATTGAAGATTTATTTATAGCAAATCAAATAGTTGGTCCAATCAAAATAAAGAGGCTTGTAGATCTTCGCAAGCTAACAGATGTAATGGTTTCTGTAGATAGTTATGCAAATGTCGAAGAGATATCTTCGTCTGCGGTAGCAGCAGGTGTGCTTATACGAATATTAATCGAAATAAATACCGGCATAAATCGTTGCGGCGTAGAACCAGGAAAACCGGTTGTAGAACTAGCTAATCAGGTAACTGATCTTCCGGGGCTAGAGTTTGCAGGAATAATGACCTGGGAAGGAGGACGAATCGCCAAGATCGCAGATCTGGTAGAGAAAGAAAAGCAATGCCGGATGATATTACAACCTTTTATTGAATCGGCTCAGCTGTGCAGACAGTCAGGTTTAGAAGTGCAGATTGTAATTTGCGGTGGTAGTGGGACATTTATGGTTTCTTCACATATTCCTGGTATTACTGATATTAAGGCAGGAGGAGCCGTATTTGGATCGGTGGCTTACAGAGAGTGGGGAGTTGGTTTGGATATTGCACTCCATGTCACATCTACTGTTATTAGCCGCCCATCAGCAACGAGGGCGGTAGTTGATGCTGGGCAGAAAGCGATGAGTTGCTCGGTTGCTTTCCCCGAACCGTCCAATCTTCCAGGGGTAAAAATTTCTGCGCTTCACTCAGAGCATGGGATACTTGAGATAGAAAATCCAGATGTGGCAGTTAATTATGGTGATAAAGTTGATTTTCTAGTTGGCTACGGTGATTTCACGGTAAATTTGTTCGATCATATTTATGGCGTTCGCAATGAAATAGTTGAGGTTGTATGGGACGTTTTAGCTCGCGGAAAACTAACTTAATTTACGTAAGAATGTAGAAGAAAGTTAAATAGGACTAAAAAATGAATATCGGAGTTATCACCAGTCTATGGGCTTATGCTGAAAATCTTTCAGTCGAGGAATCTCTTGAACGAATTGCTAACCTTGGATTGCGACATATCGATATCTTGGGGATACTACATGGAAACCCATTGAAGATAGCGCCCGATGAAAAAATCCGTATTCGCAAGAAACTTAATATCCTGGAAATGATCCTTGGAAGTCTCGTGCTTGTCCCACCAGGTAATATCGCAAGTAAAGATCCAGCTGAGATAGAAATATGCTGGAATCATGTAAAGGCTGGAATTGAGATGATGGCGGAAATCGGTGGAAACCAGGTTTTATTGAATGGTGGTAAGCGTGATTTGAAGCTTCATCAATCTGAGGCCAAGATAAACGCAGTTAAATTCTTGCGACGAGCAGCGGATTATGCAGGTGGTTTAGGTATGTATATCACATTAGAAGCCGAACCTTACATCTATTTCCTCGTTAATGATCTTGATACAACTCTGCACACGGTAGAAGAATTGGATCATCCGAATCTTATGGCAGCATTGGATATAGGACACTTGCATTTGAGTCGTGACGCGCCGGAATCTCTTAAGACAATCAAACCATGGACGATGCGCATCCATTTGAGCGAAAATGATGGTTTACTGCATGCTAACGATATTTTAGGAACCGGAAATGTGCCTATGGGTGATTACCTTGCTTTCCTCGAAGAAGAGAATTTTCAAGAGACTTGTAAAACACACGGATTGGATCTCGTTGTTACGATGGAATTGGGAGTGTTAGGCGATGATATTCCAGATCCTAATAATTATGCACGACGCAGTTTAGATTATGTTCTTGGAATCGCACCTTATCTAGATTATTGAAAGGAGATATAAAATGATTACCGTTCATGCTGAACAAGTGGAAAGCTGGTGGTCGCCTCTTCCCCACAAGCGCGAACTTAAGGTTTTACTTTCCCCAGCTTTGCAGGAGGTATCAGCTAACTTGTCTATTGGGATGGTAAATTTACCTCCTGGAGCCTCTGGAGACCCGCACACACACGCAGAATCGCAGGAAGCTTGGTTTGTTATCTCTGGAAAAGGGAAGTTAAGAGTTGGAGACGAAGTGGCATCATTAGAACCTGACATGGTTGTGGTTGCACCAGCGGGTGTGGAACATCAGATCTTCAACGACAGTGATGATAATTTGAAAGCTTTGTTCTTGTTTTCTCCTGCCGGGCCAGAGGAGGAAGTTCTTCCTAAATAGGTGTAAATGAACTACCTGCAATTCAAAGGATTATGGAGTAGCAATTTATGAAACCAATTATCATGCCCAAATTGGGTCTCACAATGGAAGAGGGCACAATATTATTGTGGAAGAAGAACGAAGATGAGATAGTCAAAAAAGGTGAGGTCTTATTAGAAGTTGAAACTGACAAGTCAGTCAACGAAGTAGAAGCGAACGTTGACGGAAGGTTGGGCAAAATAGTTTATACAGAAGGGGAAACGGTCGACGTGCTCACTGTGATCGGTTACATTCTTGAATCTGAGGATAAAGAACCAGAAAACTGGGACGAGCATCTAAAATCTCTTTCTTCAAGTAAACACGAAACAACAATCCTTCGTCCTGTTCCTGCAGAGAACTTAAATGCCTCTCCAGTAGCAAAAAAAATGGCTGCTGATCTTGGATTAGAACTTTATCTAGTGAATGGAACTGGTAAGGGAGGGAAAATTACAAAAGAAGATGTTCTGCGTGTAAACGAGTCGTTATCAACAAAAACAGCTTCTAAGCCCCAAAATATTCTCGCCAGCCCACGTGCCAAGAAATTGGCCTCTGAAAAAGGTATCTCTCTTGAATTAATTAATGGTTCAGGTCCTAAAGGCAGAATTACAGAAACTGATGTGATTTATCACATCAATTTACAAGAAACAATTAAGCCAAGCCGTCTAAAACAAATCACCGCTCAGCGAATGGTGCAGAGCTTTACATCTACACCGCATTTCTATTTGAAGATTGAAGCTGACGCTAGCAAACTTGCATCTTTGAGAACAAAACTGTCGTCTCGTTTTGATATCAATAATGATGTACATATCACTTTCACAGATTTATTAATCGTTTTGGTTGCACAGAGTATTAAGCGGCATCCAATAGTCAATGCCTTCTGGGTTCAAGAAAGCATTCAAATGAACCATAATATTAATTTAGGCTTGGCAGTCGCGGTGAAAGAAGGGCTTATTGTTCCGGTAATAAAAAAGGCTGATAAGAAAACAATTATAGAAATTGCTAATGAGAGGGCAGTTTTAATTGATAAAGCGACAAATTTGAAGCTTAGCATTGATGATTTGGAAGGTGGTACATTTACTATTTCTAACCTGGGAATGTTTGGAATAGATGAATTCTCAGCAATACTAAATCCACCGCAGAGTGCGATTTTGGCGGTCGGACAGATAAAAGACCGAGTATTAGCAGATAAAGGTGAAATGATAATTCGGCCGACTGTTTTTCTGACCCTCACTATTGACCACCGTATTTTAGATGGTTTTCTTGGATCACAATTTTTGAGTGATTTAAAGGATGCCATCGAAAACCCTGAATCATACTTCAATATTGAAAATTTAATCAGAAATATTTAAAGCTGGAGTTAACATATGAGAATTAGCAATAAAAAAAAGATATCTATGTATAGAACTATGTGCCGAGTAAGGACCTTTGAGGTTAGAACCGGAGAATTATTCCTGGAGGGACACATTTGGGGTGCAGTACACCTATACTCAGGGGAGGAAGCCATGGCAGTTGGAGCATGCTCAGCATTATTACCAGATGATTTCATAACCAGTACACACAGAGGACACGGTCATTGCATTGCTAAAGGTGGCAACTTAAAGCAAATGATGGCCGAAATATATGGGCGAGAAACAGGACTTTGTAAAGGTAAAGGGGGCTCGATGCATATTGCTGACATCGATGTGGGAATCCTTGGTGCGAATGCAATCGTCGGGGATGGCATAGGCATTGCTGTTGGGGCGGCTCTCGGAAGTCGAATAAAAGGGAGTGATCAAATTGCCCTAGCATTCTTTGGTGATGGAGCAGTAAGTACCGGCATTTTCCATGAATCTATAAACCTCGCTTCAATACTAAAACTTCCTGTAATATTTGTTTGTGAAAACAATCAATATGCAGTGAGCACGAGGATGCTGTATTCTTCACCTGTTGAAGAGATAGCCGACCGGGCTCTTGCCTATGGGATTCCCTCAATCACAATAAATGGTAATGATGTGATAGCGGTCTATACTGCGGTACAAGAAGCAGTAGAGCGAGCTCGAAAAGGCGAAGGACCGATATTAGTGGTAGGTAAAACATATCGTTGGGAAGGGCACTACAAGGGAGATCCCGAAGGCTATCGCTCTAAAGAGGAGGTCGCTGAGTGGCGACAGAAAGGTGATCCAATCAAAATATTTGAAGAGAGATTATTAGAAGAAGGGATCATCACACACCAAGATATTAAAACGATAAAAGTAGAGATTCAGGAAGAAGTAGAGGAAGCGGTGTTATTTGCTGAAAGTAGCCCTATTCCTTCACCTGATCTCTTATTTGAAGATCTATACGTGAATTGATGGATGAGAACATGGTTGAAATCACATACTCTAACGCAATTAAATCAGCTTTAAAGGAGGAAATGGCTAATGATCCATCAGTGTTTTTGATTGGTGAGGACATTGCTAAACATGGTGGAGCATTTGGCGTTACTCGGGGATTACTTGATGAATTCGGACCAGACCGCATTATTAATACACCGATATCTGAAGCTGCGATAGTTGGGGCTGCTGTAGGTTCTGCTCTGGCCGGAGCGCGACCTGTGGCAGAGATTATGTACATGGATTTTATTACAATCGCAATGAGCCAAATAGTAAACCAGATGGCCAAAATGAGATACATGTTTGGTGGGAAAGCCCGAGTTCCAGTAGTTTTAAGAACGCCTGGTGGAGGTGGTAGAGGAAACGCAGCGCAGCATATGCAAAGCCTAGAAGCCTGGTTTGTTCATGTTCCAGGTTTAAAAGTTGTTATGCCTGCTACACCTTATGATGCAAAGGGTCTGCTGAAAACAGCGATACGTATGGATGATCCGGTGATATTCATCGAACACAAACTTCTGTATGCACAGAAAGGCGAGGTACCAGAAGGGGAATTATTAATTCCATTTGGTGTTGCTGATGTAAAACGATCAGGAAGCGATTTAACCCTTGTTGCAACTTCTCGCATGGTGATGTTTGCACTTGATGCTGCAAAAAAACTAGCTGAAGAAGGTATTGATGTGGAAGTAATTGATCCTCGCACATTAGTTCCACTCGATATAGATACAATTTTAGCGTCTGTAGAGAAAACCGGTCATCTCGTAATTGTACATGAGGCTTGTGAGAGATGTGGTGTTGGTGCTGAGATCGCTGCTCAGGTTCAGGAAAAGGCTTTCGATTATCTTGACGCTCCAATTATCAGGGTCGCCAATCCCAATGTACCGATACCGTTTGCGAAAAATCTTGAGGCTGCAGCCATCCCTGATGAGGAGCGAATTATTTCCGCTGTAAAGAATTCTCTAGGATTATCAGACTAAGATTTTTCGCCAAGAGATTGGCTTAGATTAATTCAACTTTATGATCTCCTTCATACGAGGTTGATTGCTAAGTCAATGATTATCTTATCGTAAGGAGAACAAGAAGGGAAACTGGAGGTAACGCATGACTGAAAAGATTAGCTTCATAGGTGTGGGGATCATGGGTGAGCCTATGGTCACTAATTTACTAAAAGGAGGTTATACAATACAAGTATATGATATTCAGCCAGAACCGGTGAAAAGGCTTTCAGAAAAGGGAGCGATTGGTTGTGATTCTTCTGCGGAAGCAAGCACAGGGGTTGATGTGGTTATCACCATGCTTCCCGATTCACCAGAGGTAGAACAGGTATATCTTGGAGATGGTGGGGTAATAGAAGCAGTCCAAACAGGAACCACTCTTGTTGATATGAGCACGATTGCACCAGCAACTGCTATTCGGGTTGCAGATATTGCAGCTGAAAAAGGCTGTTCAATGTTAGACGCTCCTGTCAGTGGGGGAGATGTAGGTGCACGTGAGGGTAGGCTTTCAATCATGGCGGGAGGCGATCCGCAGGTATTTGAGCGAGTATTACCGATATTTAATCATCTCGGCACTGCTACTTATTGTGGGGAAAATGGAGCTGGCCAAATTGTCAAAGCCTGCAATCAAATCCAGGTTGCCCTTAATCTTATCGGAATGGCTGAAGCGTTGGTACTGGGTACAAAGGCTGGTGTTGATCCAGCAATAATTATAAAAGTCCTTAGTGCAGGCTATGCCCAGACCAGGGTCATGGATGTCCGAGGTCCCAGGATTATCGAGAGAGATTTTCAACCAGGATTCAAAAGTAAGTTTCACTTTAAAGACCTAAATATCATACGTGAGACCGGACGAACATACAATGTCCCTCTACCAGCTTCTGCATTAGCCCATGAAATGTACAATGCCATGATAGCTTTGGGTAGAGGAGAACTGGATCATTCCGGTGTCGTAACTGTATATGAAGATTTAGCTGGGATCTTGGTTAAACAACAAGAATGAAGGATGAATAACTGAAGTACTAATATTCTGACTAAATATATACATGATCAGGGGGAATTCCGGTTATATAACAATGTCTAATTATTGCCAAGAATCAAGATTAAACAAGGTTCGTCGCACGCTCAATAGATGAGCAACTGAAAATTAATTAATGCATCTGGTGAGCCAAACTATTCTCTTTAGTGGAAAGTGATGTAACAATTTTCTTCAGAGCTTGTGGTCCACCTACGTTACCTGGAAAGACAATATAAGGTATACCAGGAAAGAGGCTCTCCGATCCTAGCCGCCAAACTGGTACTCCAGGAATAATCTGCCCTAAAACCACCGCTCTTTTTACATTAAGACCAGCAGTGGCGATATCGCTAGAGGTGATTCCACCTTTGGCGAGTATATAGCGGGGCTTAACATGAATACCTTGCACAACCGCAGCGAGACTATTCGATACTCTCCTTCCAATCTGCAGATCCTTTTTAACATCTTCGCCTGTGATATGTTGTCGGCTTGTGTAAATAAGCACATCTTTTCCGATCCCTAATCCCTTGTTTACGATTTCGGCAATCCGGTGAATCTCTCCCGACTGGCTTTTGTCTCGGAGCAGTAAAGGGACATCCATTTCAATTGCTTCACAAAGCTTGCTTGCACTCAGGCGTTCCAATTGCGAGGTTGTCTTTTGTACATACGAGCCAGCTATTATTAATCCACCTCCACTGTCATTAGTGATCATCTCATGGGGTTCCAATAACGCACGAGGAGTGATCCCAGCTCGTACTCGCACAAAAGATGCCGCGGTTCTGTAGAGGAATCGGTGCCCTTGTTCTTCTGCCTCCAGTAATCCGAGGACGAAGACCTCCAGGTCTGAATAACTGGAAGCGTTCACTATACAAACTTGGCTGTTCTTCAAATCCAATAATCGGCGCAACACCTGCTTATGCCCACCCACGCGGATATCTTCAATCGAGACAGATGAGGTATTTTGAGCGGAAAAACGCCCGCCGGTCCTCTCTTGTACCCAAAGCCGTAAATTCGAAGCATGGAAACCAAAAGCTGCATCTTTTGCGAATTCAGTTTGTCCGACTGGAATAAGTACATCATCTTCAGCTACGTAATGCACATCTCCGATCGTATAGCGCCCGCCCTCAAGAAAAAAAGGGATGATCAGCCAGCCATCATATTCTAGCTGGAGAGCATGAGCAAGAGAGTCAACTTCACCAGGAAAATGCCCTCTTAAGGTTGAGTCGCTGCGGCTGATCACCACAAAATCATGTCCTGTTTTTAGGCTTGCAAAGCGAAGGTTGCAGCCTATTTCTTTGTTTATTGCTTGTGCGTGTTCTAAAGGAAGACTGCGGGAATTGGTCAATATGTAAAACGCTGGTATATCGTTCTGCAGTTCACTCTGGAGAACTTCTGCCGACCAATCTGTCAACACTGGAATAGAGTGAACTGTCTGGGTACCGGTAGGGTCATCATCCAACACCACCACTTTGAGACCGCTGGTCTTGATACGTCGCTGGATCTCAGGCAGATGATCTTCCTTACGTACTGCTGGCAAGCTTCCAAGGGCTTCAATCTTAGGAATTGAATCTTTTTCCATAGGGTTATTATTTCTCGGATATATTTAAAGCCGAACTGGCTTCTTGTGGATACTGGCAATCCAAACTCTAACTCTGCTTCATTATTTAATATAAACGGATTATGCTTCCTACTGTTTGTAATTACGAGCAGCAGTATAGGCTGCTTCTATGTTCTCAGGTGGGGTGCCAGGCTGAACCGAGTTTGCTGGAGCCAAAATATAGCCTTTCAAACCCAAGGAGTCATAATACCTGCATACATGCTTGTGGACTTGCTCAGGAGTGCCCTCAATTAATAGCACCTGCACGTCCAAGCCTCCGTGAAAAATAAGGCGGTTCCCAAATTGTGCATGCAGGCTCTCTGGATCCATTAATCCTGGCAGGGGTTGGATGGGGTTAAGAATATCAACACCAATCTCGATCAAATCTGGGATCAGATCCATTATCGCACCACACGAATGATAGAGAATGCTGGCTTTGGTATGCTTACGGATAGCTGCGTTGAGTGCAGCTTGGCGCGGTTTGATCATTTCACGGTACATCTGCGGGGAGATCAGAAGACCACTCTGCCCACCTAAGTCATCTGCTGTTTCCACAATATCGATATACTCTCCCACTGTATCTAAAAATAATTCCCACATTCCAATATGGATAGAAGTCACCTTATCTAATAGTGCCTCAGCGAAATCACGATTGATGACAAGATCCATGAAGAACTTTTCCATCCCTCTCAAGTTCCAACAATCTTGGAAAATCCCAGCTGAGATGTGACCGGCAGCGAGGGAGTAATTTGTTGCCTCATAAAGTGAACGGGCTTCCTCCTTTAAACCTTTGACCCTTCCTTGATCGTACGGATCTGGCCATGGGAAGAGATCAAGGTCTTTTAAATCAGCGTTTGCCAGGGGGTGTCCAACACGCTCGTTGTAATAACCCATGGGGCGATAAGTAACCCCCCATTCATCATGAAATGAACCATCCTCTGAAACGTTTAATTCATACGAGGAAGCAGATCGCAAAAACACCCTACGGAACGGGATATCAAAAACCTGCAGAACCCGTTCATCAAAAACCCCGACAGTGTTAAGCGCAGTGATCTGCTCGCTTCCCAAATCATCGCCAAAACCAAGGTAAGATTTTAAAGCCATGTAAGCGGGAGTGCTAAGTGAAGCAACCCTACCACCCATATCGAATAATGGTTGATCAGGTAAATCCCCATTCAAAATAGCTCTTACACGTTCGCGGTGACGCATAGTCTTAAATCTCCATACATGATGAATTGATTGAAAACCATATGTGGATAAACCTACAGTCCCACTCCCTTTCAATTGCTGGATTCCCAAGCCAGTAATACACTCAATATAAATATCATACCTCTAATCCTATCAATTGTGACCTGCTTTAATTATCGTAAACTAATAGGTGAGTGATATGGATAATTAGCTCAATTAGAATGACAACGTATATATTTCCACCTTGATTGAAAATAACATCCGCACGTTATAAGATAAACAATAATGGTTTAACTCCGTATCGAAGGGTGGTTATTTATTGTTACCTAGTAAAAGAGTCGCCTTTCCTTCTTCATACCTGGTGCAGTTCTGGTGCAGATGGGGTACCACAGCATGGAAATAATGGACAGAATGGACATCTTTTGAAGCTTTTTGTGGACTAATGTGGACGCCAACTAAATACTATATGGACAGCAATACAACATCCCTTACAAGGAAGAGGTCGCAGGTTCGAACCCTGTTCCACCCCTAGTTAGATCCTCAGGGATGGGGATTTTTGGTTTAATGATAACCAGAGGTGATTTGATCGTGATGGTAGGGCTGTGACAACAATGACAGGGCTGATCAATGAAGGCGCCAGAGCTTAACTAAACCATCCGCGCCGCCTGTGGCAAGCAGACGGTCCGTGGGGTTAAATTTCAGGCTGTTGATTGCGTCCTGGTGCGCTTGAGTGATCTGCATTAAAAGCTGGTTTGAATCCTGATCCCAAAGGTACAATGTGCCAAGGTCGCCGCCCGCAGCGATTATCCCGCTGTCTGGCATCCAGGCAACACTCAACAAGGACTCGCCGCCAATATCTCCCAGAACCTGCATCCCCCTACTTGAGACCGGCTCCCAAACTCGTAAGACGCCGTCAAGGCTTGCTGCAACTAGTTTATCTCCATCCGGCGACCAGGCCAGGTCCGTTATGTTGTCTTTCGAGCCAGTCAATGTTAAAAGCTCCTCGCCGCTATCCAGGTCCCAAATGTGCGCAGCTGCATCGCCTCCGGCTGAAGCGAGAGTATTTCCGATGGGATTGAAGGAGACACTCAGCACAAAGCGATTGTGCCACAGTGTCTTCAGGAGTTTGCCAGTATCCGCCTCATACAGGTTTACAACATTATCCTGCGGCCCGCCGCCTGCTGCAAGTATGCGTCCATCAGGACTGAATGCAATGGCATTAATATAATCGTAAGGGCCTTCAAAGGTGAGTAAAAGCTCCCCGATGTCAAAATCCCAGAGCTGGATGATAGGTTCATCCCGGGTCCCGCCGCCGCAGGTCGCCAACAGGCGACCGTCCGGGCTGAAGGTGGCATATGTCGTGACGACCTCGCCAGGCTGCCGATCAAGAGTATACAAGACTTGGCCGCTACCAACATCCCATAAGTAAGCGGCGCCGTCACTCCCAACAGCAAGCTGGCTCCCATCGGGACTAAAATCAACGCTGTGCAAGGCTATGCCGGTTTCAAACCGGGAGATTGGTTCGATTATTACCCCAGTGGGCCGAGGGGAATCCGGTGTTTGGGTAGATGCAGCAGTGGGAGTTAATCCGCCTCCGGCGCTTGGTGGAGATACAAGGTAATTATCCGGAGGGTTAATGACTTGCGGCTTGATTTCAGAAAACGTCTGACCGCCATTCGTGGTATGAACGAGCGCTATTTCATTCTCATCACGAGCAACAACCCAGGCAGTATTTTCGTTTACGAAGTTGAATTGGCCGTCCCAATTGACCTCCTTAATTTTTGTCCAGCTCTTGCCTCCGTCGGTCGTCTTATAGATGTCTCGCCCGAGAGCATAAGCGAGATTCATATTGATGAAGTGCAAGTCACCTCCCGGATAATCGTGGAGTTCCCAGTCCACTCCTGTGTTAGAGGTAAGTGCGAGGAAATGTGAAGTGATCTTCTTGCCGTCGTCGAAGCGCCTGCAGGTGACGACGAGCGCACCAGATGAGGTAGAGAATAACTCAGGTTCGAACATCCCGCAAAATTCCTGATTAAACTTTTCAGGTTCGTCCACGGGAGGGGGCAAGTCCACTTTCTCCCAGGTATAGCCGCCATCCGACGTCGCATCAACAAATGCGCCGGGCTGCACGCCTTGAGGGTCTCTGGTTAACCAGCCTATTTCAGGATCGGCGAAAACCAGGCCGGTTTTCGGGAAACTCTGGACATCTCCTTTTGAATAGGGATCAAAGACTTTTACCCAGAATTGACCCCCCGAGGATGTTCGGAAGAGCGCGCTATATATATGATTCATTCCAGCGTCGAGATATTTCATCATCCAGCCGTTTTCAGCATCCAGAAACCACAACGTGGCGCCAAGATTGCCTGCCATCGCCACACGGGCAGGCTGCCATGTAATGCCTGCGTCCGTCGTGCGCCAGACAATCTCATAAGGTTCATAACTTACCCAGGCGGTCGACTTGTCGAGGAAAAATGCTTCCGCAAACAAAATCTCACCTGGCGGTGGTGAGGTCTCAGGAGGAGTGACATCCCACCATCCCTTGCCACCATCAGTTGTTTTAAGAATGTGATAACTATCACTGGTTTTTTGGCCGATAGCCCAGCCTGTTGTTACATCGGTCATTCCTATCTGGGAAATGATAAATTCTGTGCCGGCCGCGTAATGTGGAATAGTATTCTCGTAAGCGATCACTGGCATGGTTTCAGTTGGAGGTGCTGTGGTGGAGGTGACGGGAGGTTCTATGTAATCCGTTGGTGATGCGACCAGTGGATTTCCCCCGGGTTCCGTCTCTTGTGCTATCGTCTCGGATGGAGTCAGGGTTTCTGGTGAGCCAGGGGTCTTCCCTTCACAGCTTGTGGCGGTCAGGATAAGAGCCAGAGGAACTAGAATGTAAAGAACTCTTTTCAACAACATAGCCTACTCCTTCTTTGTTGACATCCTATTATGAACGTCATTAAAAAAATTGATCGCTTGCCTCCACTTCATCGCTTAACTCTATCGAATTACAAATCCTCGATCAGCTCTAACCCGGGATGAATATCAGTTTTAGTCAGGGCATCACCCAACCGGAATACCCGTTTCGATTGTCGAGGCCTTCGGCGACAAGCAAAGGTTTGTAATCGGGCTGTTGGGCCACGTAAAGACCGCTGTCTGCGAAGAAAAAGATGACTGACTGACCATTCTGGTCCCAGGCGACTGTGTAGACGGGCTCGTTGAAGATCTCTTGCGGTGGGTGATCAATTGAACCCAGCAAGGGTCCAATCCAAAGCGAATTGCCGGACCAGGCGAGATCTTTTGAGACAGGAGCGACAGCTGGGAAAGGATCGGCTCCCGGCGGACTGTCCAGGTTGATGAATTGACCGTTGGAATCGATCGCGAGAATCCCATATTCTGTCGAGGCCAGGAAAAGATTGGCACCCGGCGACCACATGACCTGGGGTCCCGTATCTTCTAAAATACGCAGGGGAGCCCTTCCATCGGTGGGAACAAGATATATACCTACCCCACCTTCGGGGCTGCATTCTTCGACATTGCTACTGAGGACTGCAACCGCATTCGATGGGTCGAACGCGACGGAGCGGAAACTCTCCGACCACACCTCATTACTTTCTTTAGTTTCGATGTTGAACGTCCTCAGGTTGTTCGGACCGCAAACGGGATCCCAACTATGGACGACGAAAGTTTGGTCATCGACCCAGCCAATTATCTCCTCAGAACCGGACCCGAATGGATCGTATAGTATCACCACACCTGAATCATCAGCCTGGGCTGCCCAGATTCCTGTCATTGAATAGCCTGCGCCAGTCCCAAACGTGCTCACACCGGTGTGAACGATATACTTGCCATCCGGTGACCAGACGGGTTGGTACGCTTGGGATGGACCTTCGGTCAAACGTGTAGTTTCATAATTCTCAAGTGAGAACAGGTAGAGATCCGATGTCGGACCCTCGATTGCACCCATAAATGCCAGATAGCGCCCGTCAGGTGAGAAAGCCATACTTGGGGCATGTATCATGGCTCTAACAGCCTCCACTTCTGGGTCGCCTGGCATTGAATCACTACCAGTCTCACTCTGGTCAGAAGTAAGAGGCATCTCGACAATTAATGTGTGCCCCGGGAATTCATTTACTCTGAGTGTAGTGTTATACAAATCATTCCCTGTGAGATATGCGATGTGCCCATTTCTGGGCGCAGTGAGGATGCGATAAATATGCGGGGAATTAATTGGTCCGTGGTAGAACTGGGTCAGACCGCTGCCATCAGGGTTGATCGCAAAAAAACCGTTAGTTGTGGAGAAAACCCACCACGGTCCTTCGTCGGAAAGAGGCTTATCGGGAATTTTCTGGATCTCATCGGGGCCAGCGTCATTAGTTTCTGTCGTAGGGGATACCTCCATCGGCACGCTCGAGATTTGTGTAGGGGGTTCAGTAGTCGACGTCGAAGTGGAACAAGCCCCTGCGAGGATGCTCAAAATGGCGAATAAGGCTACCTGCAGGATAATTGGTTTTGCTTTCATGATCAGTTTATTTCCTTTGATGGATATGTCCATCATGTACCAACCTTTCAGCTGTATTGATGAGCTACCCTATCCCCCAACTCAGGTTTTGTCACCACCAAATGGCGAGAAGATATCAACCACAACGAGGGCCTGGCATCCAGTACCGTCGTTGGCAGCGACTCCAGCCAGTTCAGTACAGGGGCCACCGCGCCACAAAAGTGCAGGGGCATCACCCCTCTTTCCATCAGGCGCGCGGCGTGCTCAACATCATTGGCGGCAGCAGCATGGTGAAAAGCTTCAATCTTTAAGCCATTGCTTTAATACCATACGCTGGCACGTATGTGTAGGTCGGCCACGCCCCTCCCCTCATCCCCTGTAGACGAGGGGGTGCTCTCCTGCAGTCGCTGCCGCAGTAAATAAGCAAAGAGATGATGGAATATAGAGTTTGGGAGTAAAGTTGGGTGTAGGCATCAACGTGTCCTTTTGCAGATAAACAACCCTGCATTACCCATATTACAACTGTGATCGAAATAATCTTATCACAAACCGTACTTCATTTAAGTAACACTAACATTACTTGACGAGTCCAGAGAGAATGATTATCATTCTGAATAGGTAATTTCTTCGAGACTCATTGCCCCCATTGTTGAAATTTACACCAATATAATGGGGAAGGCGGTTCGAGTCAGGTCCCATTCCCCCCACAAATCGTTAACGAACCACTTGACATCCCCATCAAGCAGTTTTTGGCTTCTCTACGATTTCAACAAAGGGGGATCGTTGTAGTGGTCCCATAGAATTGGACACTTATTAAGCGTTTCTTAGGGGGATTCCATAACCGATTGGACATGTGACTGCCACCAAGCAATCTCATACTCAACCGGAGTCAAGTACCCCAGTGAT
>SDBT01004635.1_pt1 | contig 23278 bp, 18 predicted proteins | sample 2277101 | NCBI WGS metagenome assembly SDBT01 (sample SAMN10404973, study PRJNA504765) | marine sediment metagenome | isolation source: marine sediment core GS10_PC15, 103 cmbsf | place: Arctic Ocean: Southern Knipovich Ridge | collected 2010 | reverse complement strand
CGTTTTCAGGAAGGGCGGGTTTTAGTTGATAGAAGTGACCACCGTTAAAAGCATCGCGGTGATGAATCATAGTTAGAAAATCTGTCGAGAAAGATTGAACCCGCCCCTACAAAGCTATTGTTACTTGGCGACTAAACTACTAATTGACTGACAGACCAATAAATCAAAGGAGGAGCAGAAATGAGAAAGTGCTTAGTTATTTCATTAGTGCTGGCGTTAGCGTTGTGCGCCTGTACCAAGCGCGCACAGGAATCTAAACAAGAAACCAAAAAAGTTCGCATCGGCGTGCTTGGTAAATCGGTGCATCCATACTGGGATGTAGTTCGCCTGGGGATGGAGGAGGCCGCGCGCAAGCTGGATGTGGATGCTACGTTCTTCGTTCCGGCTACTGAGGACATTCCAAAGCAGATGGAGATGCTGGAGACGTGGATCTCTATGGGATTCGATGGAATATCCTTCGCGCCGTCTGACCCGGATGCAGTGGGAAGAGTCATCAAACAGGCGATGGATAGGGGTATCTACTGCATCAGCCAGGATACCGACGCGCCTAAAAGTGGCAGGCTTTGCTACATAGGGACTGGCAACTACGCCGCGGGGAAGATAGCCGGTGAGAAGATGGCTGAAATCCTGAAGGGCGTAGGGAAAGTGGCTATCTGCACCGGATCGCTCACAGCTATGAATTCGCTGGAGCGGATAAAAGGCTTCAAGGACGCACTCGCCGCCCATTTCCAGATAGAGATCGTGAAACCCATACTGGTGGATAACGAGGACACGGCAAAGGCTGTGGAATTGGCTGAGACCGCTCTGCTCAATAACCCGGAACTGGACGCGTTCTTCGGCGTCTACGCTTCCAACGGCCCTTCGGCAGCCAGAGCCGTCAAATCCGCTGGCAAGGTAGGAAAAGTCCACATCGTCGCCTTTGATACCACAGACGAGCATCTGTTTATGATTGACGAGGGACTTATCGACGCGGCTATCGGTCAGAGGCAGTATTTCATGGGCTATCTGAGCGTCGTGGTGCTGAGGGATATGGTTCAGGCAGGCAAGGAAGCTACGATGATGCTCATACCTAAAACCGAAGATGGCGACGCGATAATCGACACGGGCGTGGATATAGTCACGAAGGATAACCTGGCAGATTACGTCAAATTGATGGATCAGTGGGGTGTGGATCACAAATTTAAGCTCCAATGAGTAATGAGTGATGAGTGATGAGTATCGCCCAGTCGGATCACTCATTGCTCGTCAATGGGAATTCAGGAAGGAGAAAATCGTGGCGAAAGCAAAAATCACTATTCTCAATTCCATGGCAGGGAGAGAGTTTGAGCAAGCTCTGGATCAGCACGTTTCGTGGGGCATAGAACTGCTCGATCTGAAAGACGCTATCTTCGGAAAGGGCATTGTGGAATTGACAGAAGATGAGGCAAAACGCGCGGTAGGTCTTATTCATGAGAGAGACTTATCTGTCTATTGCTTCTCCACAGGTCTCTTCCACGGTGACATTGAATTGGGAGAAAAAAGGTTCAGGGAGGATTATCTCGGGAAGATGGATCACGTGATCCATCTTGCAGAGATTCTGCAACCACGCATGATTCGCCTGCTTTCGGCACGAACTTCCAGAAGAGGAGAAATCGAGAACAGCGTAAAATACATCCGCCTAAACCATCCCTGGCTGATTCCGCTTTATGCCGAAGCCATTGATGGACTCTATAGTTCAGGCTTCAAATCTACCATCGAAAACGAAGTGGGAAACTGTATCTTCTCGACCCCTGAGGAGATCATTGGTTTCTTTGAGGAGCTTGATTGTCCAGAAAAAGTATGCTTTACCTGGGATGTCCAGAACCTCTGGCAGATGGGAACTTATCCAGCTATGGATGTGTATAATAAGCTCAAGGGGTTGATAGGTTATTACCACCTGAAAGGTGGGCAGCAGGGCGACGAGAGCAACAAGCTCCGCTGGCGGTCTTCTCTGGAAGATGCCTCGTGGCCAGTGGTAGGGATCACGCAGCAAGTAGTGATGGACGGCGTAAGTCAGGTGATCTGCCTGAATCCATCTCATGGCAAACTAAAGCAGGGATACGATTATACAAATATCACCGAAAGAGACCTGGACTTCATCCGCCGGGCAATACCGGGGGTGGAGTGAATGAGTTTGGCAAGTTTGTGAAAATTCTTAAGCCCTTGGGCGATGCTAAAAATCCCCCCAACCCCCTTTTCAAGGGGGAGCAGCGGGCTTCGCCCGCAAAAGGAGAACTTGAGAACCTTTTATTAAACTTGCTTACCAAAGAAAATGCAGCAGCTTCTGAAGATGGAGAGAATATCCAAGAGCTTCCCCGGCGTCAGGGCGCTGGACGAAGTTGATCTGGATGTATATGAGGGCGAAGTGCTGGCGCTGGTGGGCGAAAATGGCGCTGGCAAAACGACCCTTATGGAGATACTCAACCCGCATCCTGCTCCTACGGGGTTCTACAGGCAGGACAGCGGGAGAATCTTTCTGAGAGGGGCGGAAATACGTCCAAAAAATCCCAGCGAGGCGCAGGCGCTGGGAATAAGCTTCATACATCAGCATTTCAACCTCGCCCCAAACCTTACTGTGGCGGAGAATATCTTCCTGGGAAGGGAACCGCGCAAATCCGCTCTGAGAATCATTGACAGGGAACAGATGCGCCGGGAGACGGAAGAGATATTGCGCTCGCTGGGAGTGGATATATCGCCTGACGCGCTGGTGGGCGGCCTGGCCGTGGCTCAGAGACAGGTGGTTGAGATTGCCAAAGCCCTCTCCCGCGATGCCAGTCTGATCATCATGGATGAGCCTACTTCCGCGCTGGATCGGGATGAAATAGAACGGCTTTTTGACATTGTCAGAACGCTGAAGTCGAAGAAAATCTCTACCATCTTTATAACTCATCATCTGGAGGAGGTATTCGAGATCGCCGACCGGGTGGTGGTGCTCCGAGACGGCAAGCGCGTCGGGGCTGTGGACGTCAGCGACGCGAACATAAGCACAGTGGTGCGGATGATGGTGGGACGGGAATTGAGCATGTTCTCCAAAGAACCAGCGGAGATGGGCGACGTAATCCTGGAGGTTGATGGCCTTTCGAGATATGACACCGTCAAGGATGTGAGTTTCCAACTGCGGAGCGGCGAGATACTGGGGTTCGCCGGGATGGTGGGCGCGGGACGTACTGAGATGGCGCGGGCCCTGTTCGGCATAGATAAAAGGCATTCCGGACGGATTTATATAGACGGCGAGGAAGTCAGAATCGACTCTCCCAGAGATGCCCTCAAAGCCGGCCTGGGTCTGGTGCCTGAGGATAGGCAGCTTCAGGGCTTGGTGCTTCTCATGGCGGTTAAGGAGAATATAACCCTACCGGGGCTGGATGGTATCTCCAGAAGGGGCATGATTGATAGAAGGAAAGAACGCGAGATCGCGGACTATTACGTTGATAAATTGATGATCCAGACTCCCGGTATAGATCATCCGGTGAAGGGCTTGTCCGGCGGCAATCAACAGAAGGTGGTGCTGGCTAAGTGGCTGGCTCTGAAGCCCAGAGTCCTGGTGCTGGATGAGCCAACGCGTGGCATTGACGTGGGCGCGAAGGCAGATGTCCATGCTCTCATGTCCGAGATCGCTGCGCAAGGAATAGGCATAATCATGATCTCCTCGGAAATGCCTGAAATACTGAGGATGAGCGACAGGATCATCGTCATGGCTGATGGCAGGATAACCGGCGAATTCAGCAGATCAGAGGCGGATCAGGAAAAAATAATGAACTGTGCAATGTAGAGGCGCACAGTAATCTGATGATTGACCATTAACTGACCTTTACCGCATATTCGCTTCGCTGAGGTCGCTGTGTTTCATGTGTGTGGGCAGCTTGCCCTGCCAATCTACCTGGTATTAATGTCTCACAGACTTGCCTCCGGGAATCCCACTGTTGCCTTCCAGCTTCCTTCGCGGCCCTTATCAACAACCAATCAACACCGACATGTGATGACATAGCTGTGGTAATCACTCGACGGTTTGCTTCCTCTTTCATAGTTTCCACTTCCTACTGTTGGGTGCTCACATTTCAGGGTAATATGTATTGTTTACAGGTTTATTATGACTATATCACTCAGTAGTGACATACACGCGTCACTGTTATTGAGTTTTTTGGGCGCACTGCCATTTTCCCCTTTCTCCGCCATTCTCTTGTTGTTCAGGAAATCATAAATTCCAGTGGGTGATACGAGTTTTTCAGTTAGCATAGTAGAACGTGCAGCTTGCTCGTTTAGAATGTTGATCAGCCCTGGGAACAAGCTGGCAGCATGTTCTACTCATAAACAAGCCAGCAGCATGTTCTACTCATAAACAAGCCAGCAGCATGTTCTACTCATAAACAAGCTGGCAGCATGTTCTACTCAGCAGACTTCTCCCGTAAGTGAAAAACTCGTATGGGTGAGACATTCTGCTCAATAGCGCAGGCAGGATGCCTGCGCTCCCAGAGTTTATCAGTCGCGAAGCTTTGTTCTTGATCCGCTGGCTAAACAGTGGTAAAATAGCCCGAAACTGGGGACGGTTTATTTCTCGGTATAATTACGGAGATTTGCTGCCATGATGCCTGAAGAACGCTATATCGAATTCGATCTAACATACAAATGCAGCGCGCAGTGTCGTCACTGCATCCTGGTATGCAGCCCGAAGAAGGGCGGGTTGATGACGTTGGAAGATGCCCATACCTATCTGCTTGAGATGAAGAAACTCGGTCTTTCTGGATCGGATCTTATTATAACAGGCGGGGAGGCGCTTCTCTACTTTGAGCGTGTTCTGGAAATAATCAGGTGTGCCGCAGATCTTGATATGACTCCCGTCCGATCCATCCAATCAAATGGCTCGTGGTGCGTGAATGATAAACTGACCCGGCAGCGCCTGACCGACCTGCACGAAGCGGGACTTCAGGGAATATATTTCAGTGTAGATCCGTTTCATAATGAATTTGTACCCTTTGAAAACGTTCAAAGAGGAATAGCAATTGCCGAAGAGATATTTGGTCGGGATCACGTTGCTGTAAGCTCCCGAAACTATCTCAATGCCGAGAGAATACCAACTGCCGTGGAGTATCTTGAGGGCGTGGAAGGGCCGCCGGCTATTATGACGGGACGCGCTGCGTGGGCTTTGCCAGATTATCTTAAAAAGGCGCCGCTGGATCAGATATTGGGCAAAAACTGCCGCGGCGGAAGCAACGATATTGATCCGTCGTCAGTCTGGCAGATCAACGTGGACGCCTATGGATGTGTATCGTCCTGGATCTGCTCTGGTATATTGCTGGGAAATGCTCATGAAACGCCGCTTTCTCAGATTCTAACGCGTCCGCTTACCGACCAGCCACAGATCGTGCAGGATCTGGTGGCGCACGGCCCGGGCTGTATGCTGGGTATGGCAAAAAAGCATGGATTCCAGCCAGCGGAGGGATATGTTACCAAGTGCCACCTCTGTTGGGATATAAGGACGGCGATCCACATGCACTATCCTGGACTCTTCGCGCCGGCTGAACTATATCGCGATTGATCCAACATTGCCGCAACAAACTGCATGACTCTGTATAGTCAAATGGATGAAGTGTGAACACAAATTTCAGAGGCGAATCCAATAAAGTCCACCTGAGAGCCATCCTTCTGGGCATACTTATGATGCCCATCCATTCCTACTGGATCTCAAAGATCGAGGCGATTGTATACAAAGGCGGCGGTGGGAGTACCTCATCTCTGATATGGACGTCAGTGTATAACATGCTGGTGCTCATGATCATCTTCCGCATTATAGGAAAATGGTGGCCCAAGTTGAGCTTGGGCAGGGCGGATCTGCTGGCTATATTTGCCATGTGCAATACCGCTGCCTGTGTGGCAGGGCATGATATGGTTCAGATACTGGTTCCGCTCATGATTTACCCGCACTGGCAGGCCGGGCCGGAGAACGAATGGGCGCAGATATTGCTCCCATACCTGCGTAATGGGGCTATAGTTTCGGACAAATCAACGGTATTGGACTATTTTGTCGGGGAATCATCTCTCTATACTGCTCACAATCTCCATAATTTGCTGGCTCCATTCCTGTTTTGGTCCGGGTTCATATTCGTTATGTTGAGCGTTGCCCTATCCATCAATGTGATTGTTCAGAAGAAATGGACTGAAGTTGATAGATTGAGCTATCCTGTGATCCAACTGCCGCTCCATCTCTCCGCACCCACCCGAAGTTTCTTCAGGAATAAGCTGGTATGGGCGGGAGCGGCTACAACAGGAACTATTCTGAATATAAACTACCTCCATCGCGTTTTTCCAGTGGTTCCGCAGATAAGGTTGAGCTACGAATTAGGGCAGTATTTCACAGAAAGCCCCTGGAACGCCATCGGATGGACTCCCTTCAACATCAATTTCAACTATATTGGTCTGGGCTTCTTCGTTCCGCTGGATATTCTGTTTTCGTGCTGGTTTTTCCTGATACTGTTCAAGGCTCAGATGGTCTTTGGCAGGATAATGGGATTCCGGAGCCTGCCCGGATTTCCATACTCTTACGAGCAGTCTGCCGGCGGTTATCTGGCTCTGGGATTTATTGCCATCTGGATCACCAAGAAGCACCTGGGAAATGTATTCAGGATGATATTCGGCAAATATGAGGCAGATAACGCCCGGGAAGCCAATGGTTACCGCATAGCTGCCATCACCATAGTGGTGGGAATATTTCTGCTGATCATGTTCTGCTTCTATCTGGGCATGTCCATCTGGGTGTCGGCGTCATTCTTCGCCATGTATTACCTCATCCTCCTCGCTATAGCGCGAATGCGGGCGGAGATAGGCACTCCCCTTCATGATCTCCATTTTGCCGGGCCTAGCACCGTTTTGATAAACGTATTCGGCAGCCGGAGGCTGACTCATTCGACATTGGTGGGAATGTCCCAGTTGTGGTTCATAGATAGAGCCTATCGCTCTCACCCTATGCCGCATCAACTGGAAACCCTGAAGATTTCGGAAAGGATCGGCGCAGACCATAGAGGATTCGTCTATGCCCTGATCGTCGCCAGTCTGCTGGCTGGCCCTATGGCTATCTGGGCGATGCTGAATCATGGCTACGACATCGGCGCTCAGAACGCGGCCCCGGTGAATGTGTGGTTTGGCTACGAACCCTGGAATAGGTTTCAATCCTGGGCGAATAGCCTCAGCACTACCAATATCCCGGCGGTCATGTTCACCATCTTCGGCTTCCTCTCTACAATCATCCTTATGGTGGGACGATTGAGATTTCTCTGGTGGCCTTTTCATCCAGTGGGCTATGCCATCTCAGGAAGCTGGCAGATGAACTGGGGCTGGGGAGCGTTTTTCATCGTTTGGCTCATCAAGTCCATTATTCTGAAATACTCAGGAATTCAGGGCTTTCGGAAGGCAACCGGGTATTTCCTGGGATTATTGCTGGGGAACATTATCGTCGGCGGCACATGGACAATGATCGGCATTGGATTCGACCTGTGGTGATAATACCATTTTCATTTTATTGCCGTGCATTACGGTTGGGGTGGAGAAAATATTATTGGCAAATTCAGCCCCTTCAGATCACCCCCATCCTAGCCTTCCCCCATCAAGGGGGAAGGAACTGATGGTTCTCTATATCACCGCTTTTTAACTGACAAAACGAGTATTTTTTGTCAAGCCCGAAATCCCTTCCCCCTTGATGGGGGAAGGCTAGGATGGGGGTGATCAAGAATACACTTATATTATGAAATTGGTATAAAGTTCAGAGATTGAGTGACTCTTTTCAGACGCTCCTCAAATTCACAGATATGAAGGTGGTTACACCGCTTGCCTGAATATCAAAAAGCGCCAACTTTTGCTCTTCATCCCACGTAAATTGAATTTCTTCACCTGCTGAGGCTATGCGCTCTGGTTTTCCTGTTGGACTATGGACAGCGAGGGATACATCCGCACCGTCGGGCGCGGTTAGCTGAAACTGGAGTACCGCTGTATCTTCGTCCCACAACTCTTGCTGAACTCCGTCGCTGCCCAGAGCAAAGAGCAGAACGGGGTGATCTGTATACTCGCGTATATAGAGCAGTCGGGAACTATATCCGGGAACAGCTACAGAGATAGTTTTCAGATCATGGCAAGACCATTGAGCAGTGTCGTCCAGAAATCTGCGGGAAATAGGTTCGTATATCAAATACTTCCTGTCGTTTCGCAGACCCAGTTTTTCCACATTGCTAATGGATAGATCTGCTTGCACTTTATCCGGGGATAAATTGGCCAATGTCAAAAGGAGAGCGACGCGCCTGTGAACATTGACATACAGATCAGGGCTGCTGGTGACTACTTCGGGATCGTCAACGAAGCCGGGATACCATGTGGCTCCAGTTGTGCCGAAGAATCTCAGCACATTCCAATATTGCAGCGTTAGCTCGATCTCCTCCCGGCTGCGCTTCTGATCCAGAATAATGGGAGCCATATATAGCAGCGAAAGTGAAGTAATCTGATGGTCTATCTCCTGTCCTGGATCCAGCCACATCAGGCTGTTGCAGCCCAGTCGATGAGAGCTGTAAAACGCTTTCACTTTTACCCTATCTACATGGCGAATGTCCCGCGATGCTCCCACAGCACGGACGTCGAGCCAACTGCAAATCATGGAGATGGGAAGTATATCCGTATTGGCAACAATTACAGAATCAGAATCCTTCGTCTTGAACGTCGCGCGTGCGGATTTCAGCATATCGCGCACCCACGGGAACGTTGGGCGCATATATCGTTTCTGGCAGCCATGTTCCGGGCTTCGACAGGCGAGTTTATCATATCTCAGGTCAAGGTAAAGTCCATCGAAGTCGTAATCCTCCGCTATTCTATCTATCTGCTGCCGCCAGTGTTCACGCCATCCCGCAGACCCGGGGCACATCAGATGAGTTTCGTATTCATACTCAACTACGGGTTCTATCCGCCACTCAGGCCCATATTCCCTGAAGACTTCCGCATCGTCGCTCAAATCCATCAGGGAAACCCACGGTATTATCCTCATACCATACCTGTGGCACGTGGATATGACTCTCTTCGCCTCTGATTCATCATCCGGCATATACTCACCTGAATGCCAGTTGACGCCGCCAATTATAAGATTATAACCCGTGAGCGCCAGTTGTTTGATCTCATCATCGGAGAGATATTTGTGTGAAGCGCTGTACCGGGCTGGTCCTGCCCAGTAAGCGCGAAGACCGGAAAATTCGGGATTATAATTCTTCGGAGGCGCTACTGATAGAGCGAAATAGTTGATTTCCTCTAGACCCTCCTTGACCGGCGTCTGGAGGTTTCTCAGAGAGAATATCTCCCAGAGAACTGCACCGGATGCCTGTCTGACGCATGAGATGTTAGCTCCGACCTCACCCAGCGGATCCACCATTTTGTCCGAGATCTGAGTCGCTCCGTATCGGTGATGAGTGACGTCCCACACACAGATCTCGACTCCCGTTCTGTCGTTTCCCAGCCAAAACCAGGGGATGAGTCGTCCGCTAAATAGAGCTTGATCCTGTGCGTTTCCTTCAGCGGGCACTTCGGGAAGCTGCTTGAAAATATAGTCATCGGTAGTGTCGATTTTGCTCTGATCAGCCAGATTCGAGAAGTATTTGCAGAGCGATGGATTTAGAAGTCCTCTGGATATGCAGAGCCATCTGATAACGCAGGGCTCATAAACCTTATTATGCACGATTATAAATATAGTGCCGTCGTTCTGGATCTCATAGGTGATTCTGTATCTGACCGGAAAGGTCTCGCCTGAAGGACTGTGATACATGCCATGAGTCCTTATATGGACTTCGTATGGGTTGGCGGATATAACGTCACATTCGGCTTCGTCTTCGTATTTTGCTGCGTAGGAAGATTCCCGGGGATCTCTGGCGTTTGATATATATATATCGGGTATCTCCGAATCAGTTCCGTGGAGGAAATCATCACCCAGGACCTCAAGACGACTGATGAGGCCGCTTTTTTTATCGAACCCGTATCCGAAAGTCTTGCCCTTCACAAAGATGGATGACTCATCCTCGAAAACGCTCAATTTGTTCCGGTTCTCAGATATAGTTTTTTTGCCCATAGATGATCACTCCTGGTTGTTATGCAGCTTATATCCTTTTCGTTAGAAAGTGACGCGGGTTTGTGATAATACCGAGGCAGAAAGCTCCACCAACATAAGTATTTTACAGCAAAACCTGAGATAGATCAATAGCAACCTCGCCCTATGAGTGCGATTCACAATTGTGGCGAAGGATATTTGTAGGGGTGGGTTTAATCTTTCTTGACAGATTATCTAACTACTGTTTGTCATTGCGACGCTTTTGACGGTCGCCACATTCAACAGCCAAAACCCACCCTGGTGGAAAGGGCAGGTTTGAGGTTTCCTGTTTGAGATACTGACTACTGCTTATCTGGAGTGACAGTTCTGCAAACACCATATTGTTAGATAAAACCTGCCCCTACAGCCCATCCCGGATTCCAGCACCACTAACCACTATTTTGAACCGCACTCCCAATTCGATAATCTCTTGCTGTTTCTCAATGTTCATTGTATAATAGTACCTATAGTAATCCAAAACATGCGAACTGTCAAGCACACATCCTGGAATCAGGGTAATGTTGTTCCCTGAGTTTGCGGGTATAGTGAACACCTGTTGAGTAAGGCGCAGCGGCAGCAAAATTGGTCTAGAGCCTATCCGAAACGGATATGGAAGAGGAGTTTGTTAATATGAAGTGCTTTGTGATATGCATCGTGGCTATTTCCATTCTCACTGGACAATCAGTCGCGACACAGCAAGAGGAGAATGTTATGATAAGCAATAATGATAGAATCCAGCCATACGAGGCAAACCCGAGATACTGGCAGTATAAAGGTAAGCCCGTTCTGCTTCTAGGCGGAAGCGAGACAGACCACATATTCCTCCTTGAAGGTCTCAAGGATCATCTGGACGAGATGGAGGATGTGGGCGGGAACTATGTGCGCAACACCATGAGTCAGCGTGAACCGATAGAACTCAAGGCGCACAAGCTATTGCCTGATGGGAAATTCGATATGGATCAGTGGAACGAAGACTACTGGAACCGCTTTCAGAACATGCTTAAATGGACTCAAGAGCGGGAGATCTTTGTTCAGATAGAGGTGTGGGATCGGTTCGATTTCTCAACGGATCACTGGGACATCAGCCCCTGGAACCCGGTGAACAATATCAATTATACTTACGAAGAAACTGGCTTTGCGGAGAAATATCCAGTTCATCCCGCCAGAGATAAACAGCCATTCTTTCATAGTATTAAGGGGATGGAACGGTATAAAAAGCGATACGACCTGATTCGCGAATACCAGGAAAAATTCGTCTCAAATATGCTGTCCTACAGCCTTGAATATGGGCACGTTTTGTATTGCATGGATAATGAGACCTCCACTCCTGCCGCGTGGGGTCAATATTGGATTCAGTTTATAAAGGATAAAGCTGCCGAGAAAGGCGTTCAGGTTTATGCAACGGATATGTTCGACGATGCGTTCAAAGCGGAGAAATCTGAGCATACACCGATTATCTTCGATAATCCGGGCATCTATATGTTTGCTGATATTTCGCAGAACAACAGCAGGAACTTCAACCAGGAGCACTGGGACAAATTGCAGTGGCTGGTGGAGCAGATAAGCATACACCCGCGTCCTATCAACAACACAAAAATCTATGGGAGCGGATACACCTCGTTTGGCTCAGGCGGGCCTGAGGATGGAATTGAGCGATTCTGGCGCAATATGATAGGTGGTTGCGCGAGTGCGCGATTCCATCGCCCTACTTCAGGCAACGGACTCAATTCTCTCGCTAAAGCCAGCCTCAAAGCGGCGCGTAAAATGGAGAGCATGATCAGGATGTGGGATGTGACGCCGCAAATGCATCTCCTTTCTGACCGCGAAGATAATGAAGCCTATCTGGCGGCCAAAGAGGGGGAGCAGTATGCCATCTACTTCCCGAAGGGCGGTTCAGTTGGTCTGGATCTCTCAGCCTGTAAGGGCGATCTCAGGCTAAAGTGGATCTCTGTTAGCGCTGGTGAATGGGGAGATGAGATCGGGATTGCCGGTGGGGATGTTGTGACCATTTCTACTCCGGATGACGGCGGCTGGGCTGCTGCAATAGTGAGAGAATAGAGTTGTAGGGGCGGGTAAACGGTATTTGATTTACCAATCAAATACCGTTTACCCGCCCCTACAAAAAAAGGAAGCTATTTTTTTACAGGCACTAAGTGGTTTAATCGGTAAATCTTTGCCTGTATTCGTATGGACGCAATACCGCGTGACAAGGGCGAATACAAGATTCGGCCCTACGTCAGTAAGCAATACTTATTTACCGATTGAACCACTTAGTGCTGCAATCGCTTAATAACATATGTCTTGTTGTAGGGGCACAATGCTTGTGCCCTGGGCACAAGCAGCGTGCCCCTACGGGTATTTTGGCGGTACGAACTTACCGATTAAAACACTTAGTGGTTCAATCGATAAATAAGATGCGTTTTCAGGAAGGGCGGGTTTTAGTTGATAGAAATGACAACCGTTAAAAGCATTACGGCGATGGATCATAGTTAGAAAATCTGTTGAGAAAGATTGAACCCGCCCCTACAAAGCTATTGTTATTAAGCGATTGCACCACTTAACGGAAAAAATCACAGGGAGTAGGAAATGTATTCAGGGGATTTCTTGGCAGAATTATATCGAACACTCTATACTATACGCACTTTTGAGAACCGGTGCATCCAGTTATACAGGCAGGGACTCATTGTGGGATATTTCCATCCCTATCTGGGCGAGGAAGCCATCGCGACAGGTGTTTGCGCCGCTTTGCGCGATGATGACTATATCGTGAGCACCCATCGCGGACATGGACACTGCATCGCAAGCGGCGGAGAACTGAATAAGATGGTTGCGGAACTCCTGGGCAGGGAGACGGGATATTGTCGCGGACGCGGAGGCTCCATGCACATTGCTGATGTAGAAACTGGCAACCTGGGGGCAAACGGTATCGTCGGTGGTGGCATCCCTATCGGTGTGGGCGCAGGACTGGGAATTCATATACGCGACAGCGATCAGGTGGTGGCGATTTTCTTCTCTGATGGCGCATCAAACAACGGCGTATTTGCAGAATCAATAAATCTGGCAGCTATCTGGGATCTCCCTGTCGTGTTTGTGCTGGAAAACAATGACTATGCCGTTTCAACTACCGTGGCTGAAATCAGTCGGACGTGCGACCTGCACAAACGTGCGGAGGGATACTGCCTGGAGACTGCGTGCGTGGATGGGAACGACGTCCTCGCTGTTTATGAAGAGGCGGAAAAAGCGGTTAAGAATTGCCGGTCGGGAAAAGGCCCTGTTCTCATCGAGGCAAAGACGTATCGTCAAGGCGGACACCACGTAAATGACCCTGGTGCATACATGCCTGAAGAGAAACTGAAGTATTTCATGTCAAAGGATCCGGTAAAGCTGGGACGGCAGTATCTTGTGGATAAGGCTGGACTGAGTGAAGAGGAGATCGCCGCTATCGAGTCGGCAGTTGATAGAAAGATGGATGAAGCCATCGAATTTGCCAAGAACAGCCCTGAACCTTCTGTAGAGGAATTCCTGGAGGAAGTAGCATGGTATTGAACTCGGAAGCCACGGAGAAAAATGATAGTCGGGTGATGATGTATAGGGAAGCCCTCAATGAAGGTCTCAAGGAGGAGATGCGACGCGATCCCACAGTTTTCATCATGGGTGAGGGTATCGCAGCGCGAGGCGGATCCTATAAGGTAACTGTTGGGCTTCTGGACGAGTTTGGGCCAAAGCGGGTTATAGATACCCCGATTTCTGAAGCCAGCTTTACAGGCGCGGGAGTCGGAGCAGCCATCACCGGAATGCGCCCCATCGTGGAGATACTGTTTATAGACTTCACATCTCTGATCATCGATCAGATCGGCAATCAAGCGGCAAAATACAAGTTCATGACCGGTGGAAGAGGGAAAGTACCAATGGTATTGAGAACCCAGGGCGGCGTTGGGAATGGTCTGGCGGCGCAGCACTCCCAGAGTCTTGAGGCTATTTTCTACCATATCCCCGGCCTGAAAGTGGTGATGCCATCCACTCCCTATGACGCTAAAGGGCTGATCATAAGCGCTATCAGGGATGACGACCCGGTTATCTTCATTGAGCATAAGATGCTGTATATGACCGAGGGTGAAGTTCCTGAGAATGAATACACGATTGAGCTAGGCAAGGGCGACGTAAAGCGTGAGGGCAAAGACGCCACACTCATCGCCTGGTCGGGAATGATCCCGCGATCACTGGAAGCGGCGGAGAAACTGGCGCAGGAGGGCATTGATGTGGAGGTTGTCGATCCTCGAACGCTGGTTCCGCTGGACAAGGACTTAATCATCGAGTCGGTCAAAAAAACTGAGCACGTGGTGATCGTCCAGGAGGCAATCCGCAGGGGCGGCGTGGCGTCTGACATCGCCTCTATCATACAGGAGGAAGCCTTTGACTATCTGGATGCGCCAATAGGAATAGTCGCGGGGAAGAACACGCCCATACCATTCAACAGAAATCTGGAACAGGTCTGCATACCGCAGGAGCAGGACATCATCGACGCCGTCAAACGAGCGGTTTATGCGTGATACTGGATACTGGATACTGGATGCTGGATGCTGGATGCTGGATGCTGGATACTGGATGCTGGATGCTGGATGCTGGATACTTGATACTGGATGCTGGATGCTGGATACTTGATACTTGATGCTGGATGCTGGATGCTGGATGCTGGATGCTGGATACTGGATACTGGATGCTGGATACTGGATGCAGATACTGGTATTGGGCATTGAGAAGGAGATGAATCATGGCAATTGAAAATATGAGAGATATGCTTAAGAAAGCGAAAAGTGAGCGTTACGCTGTCGGAGCTTTTAATATTCTGGATTATAACTCCACGAAGGCCGTTGTGGCGGCGGCGGAAGAGATCAATTCGCCGGTTATCATTCAGACGTCCGCGAAGACCGTCATTTTCTGGGGATGTCCGACTATCAGGGCGTGGGTGAATGAAATCGCCGCAAGTTCGGCCGTTCCCGTCGCGCTGCATCTGGATCACTGCAAGGATCTCCATCTCATAAAGGATTGCATCGAATATGGCTGGACGTCAGTCATGATCGATGCTTCTGAGAAGCCCTTCGAGGAAAACATGGCGCTAACCCAACAGGTCATTGAGATGGCAGAGCCTAAAGATGTGACTGTCGAGGCTGAACTCGGCAAAATCACCGGCGTGGAAGAGGACATAAAAGTAGCGGATGATGAATCACGTCTGGCAGACCCGGATGAAGCTGTGAGATTCTGCGAGGAGTTGTCGCTGGACTGCTTTGCTCCCGCCATCGGAACGGCTCATGGTATCTACAAAGGGGAGCCGAAGATCGCCTTTGATCGGCTGGAAGAGATTGCTAAAAGAACAGGGCTGCCTATAGCACTGCACGGCGGAACGGGACTTTCAGAAGAAGTCTTCCAGAAATGCATCTCACTGGGATGCGCCAAAGTGAATATATCCACGCAACTCAAACACGCCTTCATAGATGAATTCGTGGCTTATTATCGGGCAAATGACGAGGAATATAATCCGTTAAAGATAATAGAGGCGCAATTTGTGCGACTCAAGAAGGAGATAAGGGAAAACCTGGAACGATTCGGCAGTACAGGGAAAGCTTGATGCTGGATAATACGAATGATAGACTGAGGATCGCTGTGAAAGCTCTCAATTTGACAGTAATTATTTTCATCGCTCTTGGCATCACCTTTGCCGTTGTATTATCTGCCAGCGCTGATTCTATCGGGGCTAACGTATCTCTCACCACCGGCGATTGGGTATATTTCGCCCTGTGGAAACTGGAGGCGAACGGACTTACTGGGCCTATATTCGCCAGCAGCAGACCGTTTGGTCGGGATGAGATCGCCCGGATCGTAGCTGCTATGAGAGAGAAGATGGCGGATGGGCAACTTAATCCCAATCCCCATGAAGCTCAACTTATCGAAAAGCTGGAAGCTGAGTTTTCCCGCGATCTCAAACCAGAGGGAGTGGATATACGAGGCACGCTTGCAGGCGAGTTTGGTTATCACGATGAGTGGGATACGCCGTCGATTCCCCTCTGGTGCGCGGCAGCCTACCACCCCACACCGGGTGTTACATTATACGAGGAATTCGACATCGGGAAAGACAGGCAGACTATCGGTGAGGAAGGAAAAACCGCATCCAGACGGACAAATATATGGCGATGGGATTACACTGCGAATTTCCGGCAGGCGTATATGCTTTTCCGCCGGGAGCCATTCGAGGTGCTGATAGGACGGCAGCCCATCTTCTGGGGACCGAGTTTCGACGGCAGTCTGATCGTGTCGGATGAATCCCCTGCGTTCGATATGATACTGCTGAATGCCCGATTTGGCCCCGTCAAAGCCATTGCATTCACGGCTTTGCTGGATAAGAAATACAACAGAGAGCGGGAGGATCGCAATTATCTGGCCAACAGGTATCTGACAGGGCACAGGATTGATTGGGTCGTAAACAGCAGGATCGAGTTGGGTCTCTCCGAAGTGCTCCTCTACGGCGGCGATGCGCGCGATATGGAACTGCAATATATGAACCCGTTACTGCCCTACTACGCCAACCAGTGGAACTCGAATGATGAAGAGAAAGTGGTGACGGATGACAATGTTCTGATAAGCGCCGACTTTGCCATCAGACCCATTGATAGGCTGAAAATATATGGTCAATTCCTGGTTGATGACTTCAACTACACTGGAAAAAGCTCCCGAGATCCAGACGCGCTGGGATATTTAGGTGGACTCTACTTTAGCGATCCGTTGGGGATTTCGGGCACGGATTTCCGCGCAGAATACGCGCGTATTGACAGCTTCACATATACACATCTTGTGCCAGAAAACCAGTTTACTCACTATGGATGGATAATCGGCCATCATCTGGGACCCGACGCCGATCAGATACTTGTGGAGCTGAGCAAAATGATAACGGTTGACGGTCGCCTCAAGTTGAATTATACTTTTGAGCGACAGGGCAGCCGCACCGTGGCGGATAGATATCGCGACGAAGACTATGATAAAATGAGCTTTCCATCGGGAGATGTGGAGCGGCAGCACAGATTTGGATTGCAGTTCCTCTGGGAACCGATACGAGGGCCGCGATTGAATATATCCTGGCAGCGATTGTTCATCAGCAGCCAGAATGGTGAAAAATGGGAGAACGAGTTAAAAATCACAGCAGGTTTTTTATCTGGCCTCAGGAGACCGAAGTAGGGGCGAATCTTGTATTCGCCTAGGAAAAATGAGATTATACCATTTCCATTTTATCAATGTGTATTACAGGGCTGGACTGGAGAGATATTGTTAGTGAATTTGCCCCGCTTGATCACCCACATCCTAGCCTTCCCCCATCAAGGGGGAAGGGATTTCGGGCTTGACCAGGAGTATCAGTTTCTCCGTCAGAAATCAGTATTCAGGAAAACCATCAGTTCCTTCCCCCTTGATGGGGGCTGTGAGGTGTAGGTTTTTTGTGCCAATTCCTCCTAAACGCCCATTTTACGGGGCTTTATGGAGCTTCTAAAGTCGTGTTGCGGAAAAGTTAGATCTATCAATATCTGGGCAGCTAGTTCCCAAGCCGCTGGTTTCTCCTGGATGCCCATTATTCAATGCTCTACAAGGTTATGGCGGCATTGTCGAAACGTCGGGAATACTAGCTCTTACGCGACTTTTCAGCTATTCGGTTTAAAAAACCTACCCCTCACAGAGGCTAGGATGGGGGTGATCAAGAATACCGTTGTTAAGTAACTAATGCACAATTATATTATGGAGTTGGTATTATAGGAAAACAAGTATGAAAATTACCAGAAGAGAGTTTTCCAAGAGGTTAGCCGCAGCCGCTCTGGCAGGGGCAGCCGATCTGGCGATGATCACAGGAAAAGGATCACACGCCCAACAGACAAATAATAACGCTCAGAGAAAATCTGAGGGAGGAAGCAGTGATATGACGAACGATAAGCCAAACATACTTCTGCTGTTCACTGATCAGCAGCGGTATGACACCATTGGCGCTGGTGGAAACGATCTTATCCGCACGCCAGCAATAGATCAGTTATGTGCCACAGGGGTTCGGTTTGACCGGTGCTACACGCCCAGCCCTGTTTGTGTATCTGCTCGATATTCCCTGCTGACAGGGCTTTATCCACATCGGAGCGGGTGTGCGGACAACGGCCATCCTATGGATCAAACACTGCCAACGCTTCCCGGTATGCTCACGCGGGACGGGTATGAGACTCGCGCTATTGGAAAGATGCACTTTCGCCCGGTTCGGCATACATTTGGATTTGAGCGCATGGAACTCAGCGAAGAGATTCCGGGGAATGCTGAGAACGACGAATTTCTACAACACCTGATAGAAGCTGGCTACGACTATGTGCATGAGCCACACGGGATACGCAGTGAATTGTATTACATCCCTCAGACATCTCAATTGCCGGCGGAGCACCATACCACGCACTGGACTGCCGACCGTACCATCCAATTTCTGAAAGATCGGGATCGCAGCCGGCCATTCTTCACGTGGACAAGTTTCATCAAGCCTCATCCGCCTTTCGATCCGCCAGTGCCCTGGAATAAGCTCTACAGAGCGCATGAGATGCCGCCGCCAAAGCGACCGGAGCATGTGGAGGAGCTTATGACGTGGCACATGCGCAACCAGAATCACTACAAGAGGCGGGACGCTGGTGTTGACGACAATCTGATCACTGCCATACGAGCGGCTTATTATGCCTGTATCTCGTTCATCGACTACAATGTAGGGCGCATATTGGCCGAACTGGAAGCGCAGGGCGAACTTGAGAACACTCTCATCATCTACACATCAGATCACGGCGAGTTGCTGGGAGACTATGACTCCTACGGAAAGCGATGCTTTTATGACTCGGCGGCACGCGTGCCTCTGATTGCCTCCTGGCCAGGGAAACTCCCGGCTGGTCAGGTCTACGATGATCCTGTCAGCACAATTGATGTGGTCTCAACGATAGCTGAAGCCGCTGGCATAGCTTTAAGAACCGGACAGGTGGATGGGGTGTCATTGCAGACGACTCTGGCGGGTAAGAGCGAGCGTGAGTATATCATAGGTCAGTTGAATCACAAAGAGCGCGGCGTATATTTCATCTTCGACGGTCGGTATAAGTATATCTACTCAGCGCCGGATCAGAAAGAGTATCTGGTAGATACCAAACTTGACCCAACGGAAACTCGAAATCACGCGCTTGTAGTGGGCGGAAAAACTGAGCTTGTAAGACTACGGAAAGTATTGATCAAGCAATTCAAAGACGACGACTACACGCTTCCGCTGGAAGGTAACAGATGGCGCGAATACCCGCCTGCCAAGCTTCCGCCTGCTACGCAATCTACGGCAAGTCAGGACGCGCACTGGACGGATCCCTATCTCCACGTGCCCGGGTATGAGCGGACATAGATAGGCATTTTGGATTTGCGATTTCGCATTTATCAAATGTGAGCTAGACCTGGTGATCCCAGAAGTGTGGATAAATGCCCGTCAATATTAGGTGAGTCGGCTGAAAAAGCGATAGACAATGATATGATTTTATGGTAAAATAGGTTCGAAAAGGGAATGGTCTTGTGGCTAGAATCTGGCTGTATTGGGATTTGATGAGGTGAGGGAGGTGATACTCGGTCGAAAGCTGGTGTTTTCACAGTCTTGCAGTTCGTCAGGATACATAAACTTAAGCGATGATTAGACCTTTGTCGCTGGTATTCTGGGAGGTTATTAAGATGGAAAAGTATTTTCTATACATCCTTACAGTTGTGCTATTCATCATTCTGCTGGTTACTTCTTCCGTAGCCGACCTCATGGATGGAGTAATTGTCTATTATAGCCTGGATGGTAACGCTGTAGATAGCGTTGGTGGAAAGAACGGAACGGAGATGAACGGCGCTTCGTATGCGGCTCATGCTGGATTTGGCCAGGCTCTGGTTTTGGATGGTGTAAGCCAATATGTAGAAGTTCCGTATGATCCGGTCATAGATGCGGTTGCCGATGGATTTACTATCGCAGCCTGGATAAATCCCACAACCACTGATGACCGCCGGCCGATTGTTAGCAGGGAACTCACTCCTGACGCTACCAGAGGATTTGAGTTTGCGATTAAGAACGGAGAAGTGCTGGCCTTCCAACTGGTTAATGAAGGAGGTGCGAATAAGACACAGATTGACAGCGATTTCGCTCCAGATGTCAACAAATGGACTCACGTGGTAGGTACCTACGATCCCAAAGGCGGGGCGGAGTTTTTTGCCGATGGTAAGTCCATAGGAGTTATTAAGGATTTTACAGGCGCCGTGGGTATAGGAGCAACTCCTTTGAACATCGGCGCTTATATATGGGATCCCAACGGATACCAGAGGTATTTCGCCGGCATGATCGATGAGGTAGGAATCTGGTCCCGTGCGCTTTCGTCAGTGGAGGTTGTAGCTCTTGCAGCCGGTGATGTTTTCCCGTTTCCTGTGGAACCTGCTGGTAGTCTAGCGGCTACCTGGGGTGGACTCAAACTTTAGTCGATGGCCTTAATAGTTCACAAGAGGCTTAACCTACAACTTTTCATCCAAGAATCTCAGGAGGACTTGAAATGAGACAGTATCTGTTGATTATTCTTACATGTGTGGTATTTGTGGCTTCCTTGGGCAGCATTTCCATGGCTGACCTTATGAGCGATTTGATCGCTTACTACAGTTTCGATGGCAACGCTGAGGACAGCATTGCTGGAAATAACGGGACAGAGCAAAACGGCGCTGGATATGGGGATCATGCTGGATTTGGCCAGGCGCTGATGCTTGATGGTACGGATGATTACGTGGAAGTTCCCCATGATCCGGCTTTCGACACAATCGCCGAGGCGTTTACCTTCGCGGCGTGGATAAACCCCACGGCTGTTGATGACCGCCGACCGATCATTAGCAGGGAACTCCTTCCTGATGCTAGCAGAGGGTTTGAGTTCGCGATCAAGAACGGCAGCGTACTGGCTTTCCAACTGGTTAATGAGGGAGGCGTGAACAAAACTGCCGTTGACAGCACGTTCAGTCCTGACACTAATGTCTGGACTCATGTGGCAGGAACCTATGACTCCGCGAGTGGAGTGGAATTCTTTGCCCATGGGGTGTCCGTCGGCACTGATAACTCGTTCACGGGTGCAGTAAACACAGCCGTAACTCCCATAAACATTGGCGCTTATATATGGGACCCCAACGGGTATTGGAGGACTTACGCGGGGATGATCGACGAGTTGGGGGTCTGGTCGCGTGTGCTTGCATCAGACGAGATCGCAGCACTTGCGGCTGGTACTATACCTACTACGACTGCTGTTGAGCCTGATAGCAAATTGACTTCTACCTGGGGAACACTTAAGGCTGCAAATAGATAGCTTTTCGTTTTGGATACCGATTGTTCCAACTAACGACCAACGGTGAAAGGCGAACGTTGGTCGTTAGTTATCTGGAGGCGTAAGCTCCAGTTTCCATAATTCAATGCGTAAAGGAACGTAATAATCTTGCCACTACGAGTGTCGTAATCTCTTTCATCTGGGCTTGTGCGCCTCTTCTATTATCGTTTCCAGCGCGGCTACAGCGTTTTCAGTGGGAACTTCCGGCCTTATTGGTTTTGTGGTCTCCATTACATAGCCGCCGTCCTTTGACAGCACTCGCGCGCAGATTCTTATTTCCTCTCGCACCTCTTCCGGCGTACCGTGGGGCAGATTCACCTGCGTCCCTATGCCACCGTTGAAGGTTATCTTTTTTCCATAAGTTCGCTTCATCTCGAAAATATCCATAGCTTCGGGCTGGAAGGGGTTCAGTATATTAACGCCTATCTCTACGAGGTCATCCATTATCGGCGTATTATCGCCGCAGGAATGTATTCCCACAAACTTCCCGGCGTCGCGTGCTTTGCCATACATCTTCGCCAGGCGCGGCTTCAGGAACTCCCGCCAGTATCCTGTTCCCATGATCAGTCCCTTTTGTGCCCCGAAGTCGTCACCAAACCGGATACAGTCCACCGGCAGATGGAGTACCTTATCGAGAGTGTCCAGATGGAGCTGCATCAGCTTATCGAATAGCTCCTCTACGAATTCCCGATGCAGGACGAAGTCCATCAGAATGTTTTCCATTCCCCTCAGTGCCCATGCTCGCTCGAAGAATAGCAGTCCCAGGCCGAACGTGGTGAACTTGTCCTTTTGATCTTCACAGAATTTCTCTATTCTGGGTACATCGTTGTCACTGATAAGCTCCGGCCATTCGAGACCCTTGAGACTGGGTTCCTTCAGCGGCGGCTCCACTACCTTGAAGATAGTTCCCTCCTGCCAGATGACGCCAAATGGATCTCTGGACAGGTCGTTGCCTATGCTCTCTCGCCCTGCACTCCATCCCGTTCCTGCGAAATGGTTTTCATACTCAGGCCATTTGTCCCTGCCGCCGTAGTGCTCATTCAGCCGCTCGACAACAGAAGCCTCAACGCTGATATTGTAAGGTATAATGTCCGATTCCTGAAAATTCAACGCCTGATAAACTCTTTCTTTGCAGGTCAATTTCACACACTCCTTTCCTGTATTAAACACAATTCATGAACGACTGCTATTATAACATCAGATACGAGTGCTATCAAGTGGAGATTGACTTGCGCTCGCAAGCTGTGATATACTTCCGTGTTTGGATTTTATAATTTTTGGACAGCAAAGGAAGGTGGCTCTTCAGGGCTAAGTGGGAAAAGAAATGGCACACGGATAAACACGGATGCTACGGATACTCACGGATATGAGCAATTAGCTATCAGCTATCAGCTATCAGCTATCAGCTATCAGCTACCAGCTACCAGCTACCAGCTACCAGCTACCAGCTACCAGCTACCAGCTACCAGCTACCAGCTATCAGCTATCAGCTACCAGCTATCAGCTATCAGCTATCAGCTACCAGCTACCAGCTATCAGCTTTTGGTTATGACAGAGCACATGCTTTAATTGCATCTGCTGATCGCTAAATGATGAATGCTATCTTGACAATGTTAGATTACAACACGAAGCGAGTATTTACAGGTGTTTGAGATTCAGTCGTCCTTACAGGACTCAGGGTTCTTGGGAGATCAATTTCCCAGCGATAAATCACTGGGCTAACACCATTAGTCCCTACGGGACAAGG
>SDBT01004634.1_pt1 | contig 23279 bp, 33 predicted proteins | sample 2277101 | NCBI WGS metagenome assembly SDBT01 (sample SAMN10404973, study PRJNA504765) | marine sediment metagenome | isolation source: marine sediment core GS10_PC15, 103 cmbsf | place: Arctic Ocean: Southern Knipovich Ridge | collected 2010 | reverse complement strand
CACCGCGTTGAAGCGGTCGCGCGACGACAGCCGCGTCTCGATCCGCATCGAGCCGCGCAGATCGCCCTCGTCCAGCGTTATCGTCGGCGCCACCCAGCGCGCCACATGCAACCGCCACTTGCCACCGATATAGACGGCGCGGCCACCGCACGCAGTCAGCAGGTCCGAGATCGCCGCGCCCGGCCGGCGTGACGAGGCGATGACGCCGTTGGTCGTGTAGCGCGGCTCGGCGGCCCTGGTCAGCTCTCGGGCACCGGATCCCTCGGACGTGATGTTGACGACGCCGGTTTCAGCCAGCGCTCCAGCGTAAGTGGTCGACAACTTGAGCTGCGAACCCGATATCGCGTCCTCGCGCCGGCCCAGCCGGGCGACGACAATGACATAGTAATTGGTCGCCGGCGCAAGGCCGCCCGGCAGACTGCCGCCCGTCACAGAGGCCGTGACACGGTCGCCGGTCTGGAACGGCATAACGGTACCCAGGCGGATGATGTCGGTCCCCGGCACAACAAGGTTCATCGACGCCATGTAGTTGCCGGCGGCGACGAACTCGTCGCAGGCGTCGGCCTCGGCGTCCCAATTGGCGTCGTCTATCTCCGCCGCCGTGAAGCCGAGTCCCAGCCTGGCGTCGGTGAGCCAGTGGCGCAGCCCGAGCGCCGCATTGGTCGACCACCTTGTCTGGCTATCGCGGGTGTCGAACAGCAGCGCCCCCTTGACGTCGGCGTTGATGTTGGGGATGCCGCCGGGGAAGACGTCACTGTCGAATTCCAGCCGCACATAGAGATAAGCGACGTTGCGGGCGCGGTGCGACGTGGTCCATTGCGCCACCTCCGCGACCAGATCGGAGTCAGCGGCCTGGTCAGCCGCGCCAAGGTGTTTCTTGATGCGAACCTTGTCTTCATAGCGGGTGTTGATCACGTTGTCGGAGCCATCAATGTCGGCTGGGTCGATCGGGACGCCGTCGATGTAGACGGTGTTGATCGCCTGGATCGGACCGTCGCATAGGGTAATCACCAGGTGCAGGAATTGGTTGTCGCCGGTTGCCTCGATGAACGCCAGCGTCCCCGACAGCCGCGTTACCTCGCCAATCACCATGCGGCGGCCGGCGATCGGCTGGCGCACCATGATCGTGCGGCCGCGCGCCTCGGCGACGAAGCCGCCGCCCAAGGCGCCGAATCCGTCAAGGTCTGGCTGCGGCGTCAACCTCGCCGCAATCGTGCCCAGGACCACGGTGCCGACGAATAGCGCGGCCGCTTGCCACAATATCGCCGTCGTGATGACTTCGGCGGCGATGAGTGTGCCCAGCGCCGCCGCGGCGCCGGCGATGACGGCTCCGATCGGCGGCATTTCAGCCCACCGCCCAGCATAGCGACGCCAGCGCCAGCGGCAGCCGGCGCAGGATCCGCTTACCCGGCATGTAGAAGCCGCCCAGCCCGTCGACGACGCCATAGGCCAGACAACCGGGATAGGATTCGGTCTCGGGAAACTCGGCGCAGACCAGGTCGCCGCGCCTGGCCCGCATCGTCGACCCCGGTTCCACGCCCAGCGCCTCGCCCCACAGCCCCTTGGTCTCGTCGATCGGCAGCAGCGCCGCCGCGGTCGCCAGCGACACCCAGTCGCCGCCGTGTCGGCGCCGCCAATCGGCCACCGGGTCGTCGCCGGTCAGCGCCTCGACCGCCGCGCCGGCGAAGGTCATGCAATCGTGGGCGCCCCAGGCGAAGGTCCGCTGGCTGCAGGCGACGATCAGCGCCGCCAGCCGCGCATCCCAATCGGGCAATCTCACAACGCGCGCCCGCTTCGCGGTTACGGGCGCCCGCGGCGCTACGGCCCCCATTTGACTTCCTTTTCCTGCAGCGCCGGCACGAACTCGAAGAAGCGGTCGCCCGGATGCTCGGCTTGCTGGTCTTCGTCGGTGTAGCGGCGGTTGCGCGGGCGTTCGAGGTCGATCAGCCGGCTCTCGATCGAGACCGTGATGATGGCGGTGTCGGCGCCTTCCTCTATCCGCATCACATCCATGCGGCCATCAAACTGCAGATATGGGTCGGCGACGATGGCGCCGGTATCGTCCAAGGCGGCCAGCCAGATCTTGCAACTGCGGCCCTGGTAATCTTCGGCAAGGGCGGTCGAGATGATCGAGGCCGGGACGCCGGAGAGCTGCAGGCTGGCGCTGACCGCGCGCAGCTCCTGGGTTTCCTCGATCGCCGAGATGCCGAGCAGGTCGCCAGCGCCCGAATAGGTATCGCCGGACCACGACAGGTCGTCGATGCCGTTCCACAGATTGAGCTCGCCGCCATCGAAGGCCAGTTTGATCAAGACGATCGGCCGCAGCAGCTCGGCGGTGACTTCGGTCGCCATCCCGGCGGTCAGGTCGCGCGCCATCTACAGCGCCTCGACCGCGGTCAGCGACAGGCCGAAATGCTTCATCTCGTTGACGTCGCGCGCCATCTCGTTGTCGAGCGCGCGCCAGCGGCCGAGCGCGCCGGAAACCACCACGGTCTCGTTATTGACGGTGGCGGTGCGCAGCTTCGGCCAGATGGTCGCGAGCACGGTGCCGATGCCGTCGCTGGATGCGTCGTCCAGCACCTTGTAGAGCCGCGTCGTCGCGCCGGTGCCGAGCTGGATGTAGTCGCCGCGCAACAGATAGTCGGTGGTATTGATCGGCACGCCGTTGAACTGCAGCGTGTTGCTGGTCTGCCCGCCGCCTTGGACGATCGGCGTACCGGGTGTGGCGGCGGCCGCACCGCGCGGCGTTGCGCCGGCGGGGTCGCCCATCAGGAACGTGCCCTCGCGGCCGTTGAGCTTGAACAGGAAGGCCGACCAATCCTCGGCGTCGGCGCGGACCATCGGCGGCAGCCGCAGTTCGGCCGACCACCATTGCCCCTGGTGCACAACGACCTGCTGCTCGCCGGTGAACGGCGAGGCCGAGACGCCGACACTGGCCTGGCCGGCGAACCGCGCCGATCGCGGCCCCTTCGCCGTCGGCAGCGCCAGCGGATAGGTGATCGCCATGGCTGCCTAGCCCGCGAAGGCGCCGCCGCGGCGGCGGCGGTCGGCGACGGCTTCCGAGACCATCTGCACCATCTGCGGCAGCAGCCGCGCCATCTCGGCGCGCACCGTAGGCGCCACGCCGACGGCGATGTTCTGGGTGATGTTGATCGTGTCGCCGTCACCACCGCCGCCCTCGCCCGGCGGGATCGCCAGGAAGCGCTCGCCGGGCGTGGCGGCGAAGGTGACAAGCTGCGAGTCGGGGCCGCCGGTGCGGCCGACCTGGAACAGCCGGCCATGGCGCGCCGGGATCGGCTGGGTGACGATGCCGCCGCCGGTAGCGGCGGGAGCAAAGAGGCCAGCGATGCCTTTTAGCACACTGCTGAACAGGCCGCCCAGCTTGTCCTCCGCCGGCTTGAACGCCGCGGTCAGGATGACGCGTTGCAGCGAGAGCGCCAGGAAGCCCAAGGCGTCGGCGGCGCTGTCGATGTTGGTGACCATCGATTGAAACGAGGTGGCCAACACCTGCGCCATGTCGCGGCCGGCGGCCTCGACATTGATCACGCCGCGCTCGACCCCTGCCAGCTTATCCTTGGCGAGTGAGGTGGCGCGAGCATAGGTGTTCCATTTGATTGCGCCGGCGGCGAGCAGCGTGTCCAGCTCGGTCATGCGGTTGGTGAAATCCTCCAGCGGCGTCCGCGTCTCCTCGAACACGGCCAAGCCGGCCGACTTCAATTCATCCATTCGCGTCGCCGTCCTGGCGGCGTTGGCGCTCAGCTTGTCCATCGCCGTGTCGATGGCGCGAATGGAGCGCGCCTCATCGGCAGCGAAGCGGGCGCCCGACGGCAGGAAGCGCACTAGCTTCGCCGGAGGTGGAACGTCCAGCGGCGCCGGCGCGCCCCCCACCGGCACTAGCGGGGAGGCGAGCCGGACGGCGGCATTAGTGGCTTGGATTGTCTTCTCGATCTCCAGCCGCACCTTCCCCGCCTCTTCGGCAAACCGTGACGATTGGCCAAGGAATCCTAGCAAGCGGTCGGAGCCGAGCCTCTCCAATCTTTCCAGTTCGGTCTGGAGGTCGACCAATCTTGGAGCCGCCAGGCCGATGGCCCTGGCAATGTCGCCGAACGCTTTCACGGCGCTAATGCTGAGTCTGGTAAATGAATCCGCCAAGAGACTTAGTTCCTCGGCGTTCTCGATTACTGCAACGGTCAGTTTCGCTTGGATGACCTGAGAGAGGATCGAGAGCTTGTCTGTTGCAGTCTCCGATTTTCGGATCAAGGTTTCATCAATGACAATTCCAAGCGAGGCGGCCTGCGACCGCAAAGCCCCGATCGAATCCGCAGCGGGGCGGATCAGGTTTGTCATCTGGACACCGGCGGTCCTGCCGAAGGCAGCGGCGAACAGCGCGGCGCGGTCGAGTTGATTCCCCAACTCGCGGCCCTTGTTGATTATTAGCTCGAACGCTTGATCCGTTGATCTTGCGGCCTGGACGTTTTTCAACAGCTCTTCGTCCATCTGACGAAGGATGGTAATCAGAGTTCCAGTGTTCGCGCGCGCCTCGCCGACGCGCTTGGCGAATGCTGTCATTGCGCTGTCAAACACCTGCACGGCAACGCCCGATTGCCCTGCGGCAAACCGCAGTTCCTGCAGCGCACTGGTCGAAATGCCAATACTGTCAGCCACCTTGCCGATCGCGTCGGCGGCCTTGAGCGAGCGGTTGACTAACAGCCCGACGCCAGCGCCGCCGAACGCGACACCGATGGCGCCGCGGATCGAGAACAGGGATTTGCCCCACCGCGCGATCCCTCGCCGGACCTTGGCGACGCCACGGTCGATCTTTCCCAGGGCGCGATTCATCTTCGTCGCGGAAGAGTTGAGCGAGCGCTCGGCCTTGGTGAAACCGCGCTGGAACGACGCAGTCTCGGCCTCGAGGACAGTTGTCAGCGTTCCGACATTTGCCATTCGATCAAGTCCGTTTCAGTGATCCGAACGCAGCCTTCAGGCGTGCACTTAGATCGAGGCCGCGTGCCGTCTTTGGCCGGCAGTCTAGCATGAACTGTTTGGGAGTGAATGGACGGCTCTTTTTCGAGCGATGGATATTGGCCATCGTCGACGCGATTATCCCCGCGTGGAGATCAAGCCGCTCCTGACCGATGGGATCGGTCTGGTCGTAGACCATCCACTCGGCGAACTCCCGAGCGGACATTCGGGCTAAGAGACCGGCGACGCCGTCTGGGGATCGGAGAGCAAGGGCGAGCTTGAAGGCGAAGCGCCGGCTGGGCCGGCTGGCGAGTTTTTTTCCAGCTCCGCCGCGCTGTCTGGATGCATGCCGTTCATCCGCAGAGCAACGTCGAACAGCCGCTCCATTGGGGCCGCGGCTTTCTCGTCGAGCTTCAGGATGTCATTATCGTCGAAAAGGAGGTCGCCATCCTCGTTGCAGAGCGCCAGGATCAGGTACTTGGCGCGGATGTTGACGCGACGCGCCTCGCCGCTGATTGCTATCTCCCATTTTTCGCGCACGGCCGCGGTGATCGAGCGAAGATAGACGCGGCCGCCCCACTCCGGCATCTCGATGGCGACCACCTCTCGATCGTGGACGCCGAGAATAGCGGAACGATCGAGAGCGCCGGTGCCGTTTGTTATGCCCATGTGACAGCCCCTGAGATTTCCATCGTGATCGCCACGCTGATCTTCGCATCTACCCCGGCGGCGATGCGGAACTCAAGCACGAACGCAGCGAAGGACAGAACCGTTGCCGGGCTATCTGTCAAAGTCAAGGTGAAGTTACGCAAGGTGCCGGCATCTCGATCGGTGCGTAGCGCAGCCTGCGGCGTGTCACCCGGCACAAGGTTGGCGTTAAATGAGAACTGCCCCTCGTCTGGTAGCCCGATCAGCTTCTCTTTGGCGACGGACGTTAAATGCGTGACGTCGATTACGGCGGCCTGCCCGCCGGGGCCATCGAAGTCGATGATCTCCGCGACGGCAGTGAAGATTTCCGACGCCGCCCCGTCGCCTCGCTTGAGGATGACGCCTTCGGATTTGAGAGCGAGTGATGCAGCCATGGTTCAGCCCTCCTATGCCGATGTGCCAATGAGCGTGATGTCGTAGATATCGCCGTTCGTGCCGTTGATCTGCAGGATGTCTGCCGTCGTCGCGGTGACCGCGTAGGCGGCCAGCGATGGCGCAGCGAACATCATGAAGCCGCCGGGAGCGACATTCACGATATCGCTGTTGCTCGCCACCCAGCCGACTAGGCCGTTGGCGTCGCCGCCGACTGCAATGACGGCTGCATTTGCGAGCGCCGCGGCGACGAAAATGCATTTGATTTTGACGAAGGTCAGCGTCGCGCCGAAGATGTCCACGGCAGTGACAGCCGTCAGATCGATGTCATCGGGCGCGCCGCCCATGGTTCGCGTGTCGGACCAAGTCAGATCGGATTGATCGAGGCCGACGCCGGACGCCAGCGCCAGTGATTGCTTGATGCTGATCGCCGAGGAGGCATCGTGAAGGTCGGACGTCGTGGCGTATGCGCCGGTGATGGATGCAGCGAGCGTCACGGCTAAGGTCTTAGCCATTGGCTATCCTTTCAAAAGATGGAAATCAGACGGAGGAACAACGGGCCGCGGCTATGGCGGATCGGACCACCAGACGATGTAATCGTGGCTGTCGCGGTCCAGCCTCGTCACGGATTCAAACAGGTCGCTGCGGTTGGACAGAGTGATGCTCGATAGCTGGATGATCCCGAGCGTCCCGCGGAAGCCGGCGAGCGCCGCATAGATCGCATCGCCCACGGCGTCGACGCTGGCTCGCGTGTTGCCATAGCAGTCGAACTGCCATCGATCCCGGTACAAGCCGGATGGGCCATCGAGTGTCTTTTCCTCGACTTCGCTGATCCGCTGAAATGTGACGTAGGGCAGCGCAACGGCGTTCTGCGGAGCGGTCACATTGTAGATCCTGGCAGCGACCAGCGCCGTCACCGCTGCATCGTCCGTCAAGACTTGGCGCAGCGCGTCCTTGATCGAAGAAGCCGCCACCTAACGTCTCCGACGCGCAGCCAGGCCGGACTTGGCAAACCTACCAGCCAACTTGACAGCGGCCCGCTCGATCGAACGGCCGAGCGCCTTCCCGGTGGCGTTTATGGCGGTGTTAATGTTCGCGTCGACTGCGGTCCGGAGCCAAGGGCGCGCCGGCTCGCCAGGGTGCATAACCTCTGAACCGAAGAACTGGCCGGTGTCCCTGTCAGCCAGCGCTCGAGCTCCACCGCGCGCACGCGGCTTGATCCGGTGAGGTGCCGTTCCCTCTTCGCGGAACGCCAGGAAAAAAGCGTCCTTATGGTTTCCGACAATGAGCCGCGGCCGTTGGCGCGTCGAGGTGCGAGCGCGCCTGACAACGACCAAGTTTCGGCCGGTCACGCCCGCGGAACTCAAGTTCTGCACGGCGGCTTTGCGCCATACATTCGCGCCGCCGCGCAGCCCAGCAAGGACGACTTTCTCTTGAAGCTGCTGCGGGATTTTCTTGAGCAGCCGCGACATCTGTTTCGCTCCAACGATCCGCGAGGCCATGGCGTTAGCCTCCCGCCGAGCGGCGCACGCAGAGAAGCTCTAGGCCCTCGCGCCGGCCAATCTCGGCTATGTGGGTGATGTCGTAGACCACGCCATCAACGGTTACGCGCATGGCCGCGGTTACGTCGCTCCGGTGTCGAATGATAAACCGCGTCGATGCGATCTCCGCCATGTCCTGCCCGGCGGCGAACACCTCGCGCCCTGAGATGTCGCGCTTGCCTGCCCACACAGTCGCCAGGGTCGCCCAGGTCTCTAGCGGCGCGCCGGCGGAGCTAACGCCTCCTGTATTCTGCTCGATGAGCAATCGGCGGTCGAGAGCTCCGGCGTGGATCGCCATTAGAAACCGCGCAACCGATAAGGCACAAGCAGCGTGTCGACGGACCGTTCGACGATCTTGGGGAAGGCCGCGCCGGCGATGAGTTCCTCGCGGTGCGCGTACCAGTGAGCGACCATCAGTTTCATCGCAAGTTTGATGTCCTCTTCGACAGCGGGCGGGTCGCCATAGCCGGCGACGAAACGGATGACCAGCGCATTGATCTTCCCGGCTTGCGTTGAAGGCCAGAAGCTATCGATCGCCGGGACGATCCGAGGCGGGTCGTTGACGAGGTCGGTCTGATAGTCCGCCACGGCGAGGGTCGCGGCGTTGCCCTGATCATCGGTGTAGGAGATCGACGTAATGGACTGCACCGGACTTTGCGGGAGCCTGATCGGCGTAGCGGCATGCGGGAAGCGGTCCACCGTCCACTCGAGCGTCTGCGTCACGAGCGAGCGCCAGAGAAACGCTTCGGTGCGGCGACGTGCGGCGGCGATCATCCCCTCGATCAGAGAATCGTCGTCGGCGCTGTCGACCCTCAGATGGTCCTTGGCATCGCCAAGACTGACCGGCTCCGCAGCCGGCGGGGTGATTACTACGATGCCCATGCGTGCTGCCTTTATGCCGTCGCTTCGCGCCGGCGCGCGTAAAACTCAAGCGTCGAGACCTCGACCACCGCGCCGGTCGCCTGCCAACTCACGATGTGCCGGCCGGTCTGAACGATCGTGTAATCGAAGTGGAACGTCCCGAGACTGTCGCGCACAACCTCTGCCGCCGCGACCCAGGTCTTGGTGACGAGCGTCCAGTCCGGCAGGCGGATGTAAAGCGTTAGCTCGGTCGGGTCGGCCGCCGCCGCGTCGACATCGGTTATCACCGCCGTCAACCGCTTCAGATCGCCGACATCAAATGACTCGGTCATCGTCGCCCCGCGACTTGGTTAAGCGAACCCCGTGGTGATGGTGGCGCTGTCGCAATCGGTCGAGATCGCCGCGCCGGTGACGGCCGCGGCGACGCCGCCGGGGCCTTCGGCGGCGGCCGTAGTCACCCCGACCCCCGCCTGTAGTACTGCCGCAAGGGTCTGTGCGGCCGTGCCCGCGAACGGCGCCACGCCGGCGCCGGCCTGAGTGATTGCCGCCAAGGCTTGCACACCCGCGCCGACGAACGCCTGCACCCCAGCGCCGGCCTGGCTCAACGCCGCCAGCGCTTGAACGCCGGCCGCGCTGAATACCTGCACCCCGGCACCCGCCTGGGTCGCGGCCGCCAAGCTATGCGCGCCGGTGCCCGTGTAGATCTGGACGCCCGTCCCGGCCTGCACCGCCGGCGCCAGCGCCTGTGCGCCAGTTGCGGTGGCGCCCACTGAGTGTACCCCGACGCCGGCCTGCAGCAGCGCCGCCAGCACCTGCGCGCCGGTGCCGATGAACGGCGCCACGCCGGCGCCGAGCTGGATCAGCGCCGCAAGCGTCTGCACGCCGGCGCCCGTGTAAATCTGCACCCCCGCGCCCGCCTGCGTCACGCTGGCCAGCGTTTGCGCCCCGGTGCCGGCAGCCGCGCCGGGAACGTCGCCCACACCCGCTTGCAGCACTGCCGCCAGGGTTTGCGCGCCGGTGGAGCTGAACACCTGCACACCCGTGCCGGCCTGCGTCAGCGCCGCCAAGGTCTGCGCGCCGGCGCCTTCCGGCAGCATGTCGCCGAGACCGGCCTGCGTCAGCGCCCCGAGGGTCTGCGCGCCGGCACCCGACGGCGCGCTGACCGCCGCAGCAATCGCGAGCGTGTGCCCGACATACTGGTCGTTGGATGCATCCGTGAAGGTCGCGACGCCGGTTGTATTGCCCGAGGCAGGGCCGTTCTCTTTACTGCCCGCGCTCGAAGCCTTGCCCGTGCCGGTCGCGGCATTTTTCCAAAGCTCGGTTGTCGGCGTCGCGTCGGCCACGTCACCGTCTCCGGCAAGCAACCGCAGGACCAGCGTGTCGTCGGAATTAACTGTGATGGATGGACATGTCGGATCAGTCGTCGGGTTGTGGACCGTGTTTCCCTGCGCATCGACCGGGCTGTCGGTGTCGGCACCGCTGATTCGCAGTATAGCGCCGGCGTATTTCTCGTTGCCGCCGGTCCACGTATAGGTCGCCGGCTCGCTGGATCCCTTGCGCCAAGCGACCATCATCGAGCAACCGCTGCTACCGGTACCCGTTCGTAGTATCTGAGTCCAGCCCGTCAGCAGGTTAATGTTATTCACACCACCATTGTCGTTGGATATGATCGTAATATACAGGTCATCATCCGGCCTGGTGGCCGGCATACTCATGACAAAGGTGGTACTGTTACTATTCTGTTGATCAGGCGTGACGCTCTCGACAACTGGAACAGTCATCAGAACTGACTTAATCTATTGTTGCAATAAGCGCGTTCAACTCAGAGCGCATCCCCGTCGTCTGGGAAATCGTGTAGGTCTTCGCGGTGATCGTGTCGTTTGCCTCGATCAGCCGTTCCTCGATGTGACCGCTCACCGACTTGACGATGTTGTCGTCAACCCAATCGAGGAACGATTGAATTGCCGCTGTCATAGCGGAAAATTCAACCCCGATATCCAATGCCGGATCGTCGAACTGATCTCTTGCATAGTCGGACATACCCGCCGTCGCGGCGAGCGCGTTGAGCCGATCGAGGCGCGTTTTCAAACTGCTGAACGTGTCAATTATATCGAGTGCCGTCACCTCCGGCGCGACGGCGCTTTGATCGTGAAGGCTCTGTGCTTCACCCTTAACCGATGCCGCCGCTTGTTGGGCCTCTTGCAATGCCGCCGCGAGCATTGCCTGGCCACCTGTTGACGGAAACGCCATGCCTTGATCCTCTCGATTTATAGTTCTGGCAGATCACCACCCGCGCCGGCATGGCTTAACTCTCCGGCAAGGTCACGGTCCACGACGTCGCGGACACCGTGGCGCCCGACGTAATCGCCAGCGTGTTGAAATTCCAATCGGCGCCGGATGTGCCGGCCTCGCCGTCGATGTGATCGTCCAGCGGCGTGTCGGCGGCGTTGGATGACGACGCTCGGCAGTAGCCGAGCGTCCCGGTGGCGTCCGCCGAGCTGTCATCGGTGATCGCCGCCGCGGTCGCGACCGCCCCCGGCGCCGCATCGGCGGCCGCTCCGAACGCCGTGGTCGAGCATGTCAACGTGAACAGGTTGGTGCCCGTCACGGCCGTGTCGGGATCGGCCGGCTGTGCGCCGGTGCGTCCCTGGATCGTCGCTCCCGCCGACCCTTCGTCCAGATTATCGACAATCGCGTCACAGCCCAGCAGCGCGCATTCGTTCGAGATGCGCGTGTTGAGCGCCATCACCGGATTGAAGATCAGAGGATCCGCGGCACCTTCATTCGGCCGCTGGCGTTCCTCCTGCTCTCCGGCATAGATCGGCCAGTTGTGGGCGGCAACTCTGGTGATCACCTCCCGGTGCGACTTGTCCAAGCCCAGGAACCGCCGGCGCTTGACGCTCCATGGCGCCTCGACCTCGATCACATGCGAACCGACCCGCCGGCCGCCGACCTTGGTCGTGCCGATCCGGCCCTCCATGTGCTCGCCGTCGGGCGTGATCGCCAGCTTGGACGCCAGCAAGCCGTGAAACACGTTGTCATCGCGCGGCGTGAAGTATCGTTTCGCCATGTCGTCGAACCGGCCGCGCGCGTTGCCGCCAAGCTCGCCGTGGATGGCCTCGACCAGATAGTCGAATTCGTCGGCGAACGTGAAGTTGTGGAAATTCTCCATCACATAGGCCGGCCCCGTGCTGTGGCGGCCCGCGAGCTTCGGGTTCACCCGGTCTGGAAACAGAAAAAACGCCGCGTAGTGCTTGGCCGCGGCGTCAAGCGTGGCTGTGTCTAGTGCTCTCATTGACCCCGCCTCCTAGCTGTAATAGCTGATGTTCAGCTCGGCGCCGGCGACCCGCTCGAAGAACGTGATGGTCGCCAGCGCATCGGTGATGTCGAGGATCGTGTCCACAGCAAGCGGCATGCCGATCGTCGCCGACGCGTCGGTGCCATCATCGCGCCAGCGCACCGCCTGGTCCAGCGCCACGACCTTCGCCCTCCGGGCGCCGGAGGGGACCGTCAAGGTCACCGCGCTCGACACGTCGTTGATCTGTTGGTAGCCGAGCGCGCTCATGCCTCGGTCTCGCTTGTCCGCTGATCGCCGTGCAAGTTCACGGTCGGTCGGGCACCATCAGGCTCACGTCTCGGGCCGGGATAGCCCCAGCCATCGGAGGGACGCACCCCTGCGCGCAACGCCTCCCGGCGCTTTTCAGAAGACTGCCCCGTCCTTGGGCGCCTCCGGTTGCTGCCGAAGTTCGGATATCCGCTCATGCTCCAAGCCTCCATTATCTCCCGATCTGAATGACGGCGATGCGATCGATGTCGAGGGTCTGCGCCACCGCCTCGCCGGTCAGGAACTCCAACGACACCCGCATCTGCTGGTCGTCCGGCATGTTGGTATTGACCGGCGAGGCGACCAAGACGCCGTTGATGTAGACCTCAACGTTCGTCCCGTCGAAATAGAACTCTGCGTCGAACGCCGTGGCATCCACCATCGTGTGGACGTCCTCGGTGAGCGTTTCTGTGCTGCCTTTCTCCATCGCGAAGTCGAGGCCCGCGTCGGCGTCGACCGACTGAAACCCGATGCGATCGGTGACACCGCCAAGGATCGCCGTGTCGGTGATGGCTAGGCCGAGGAATAGATCGGAGTTCGTCACGTCGTTGATCGTGATGCCGAACAAACCGAAATATAGATCCTGATCGGATGTCAGCTCGAACGATTCCGCCAGCAGTTGCGCACTCACACCGTCGTTATCGGCGTTGTCGGTGAGCAGCCGTAGGATGCCGCCCGAGCCGTCGACTAGCGACATCGTCGAATCGCCGCCGCCACCGGCCTCGACGACCGTTACTGTCCATTCTGTCGGATCGCCTGTGGTGTTGTCGACCGGCATGCTGGTGAAGTCGCTAGACCATTTCGCCACGTCGAGACCGATTGCGTCGATCAGCCGTTTGCGGTGCGTGTCGTAGAAAGCAAGGTTTCCCCGGATGCGTCGCGAACGTAGATTAGCCATCGTCGCTTACTCCTTGAGCAGCGCCGGCACTGTTGCCGGCGACGATGTGTTTCCCATGCGGACGCCGGGCGAGCTGGCGCCGCGTCTTTGGTGTCGTAGGTAACTCGGACGAATCGCGGGTGATCGCTCCCGCGGCCGCCTCCACCTCGTGAGCCTTCCGCCGCCTGATCCAGTGATCTGCCGAGCCGCGCGACATCGGGACGCGCTGCCCAGCCACGTATCGGTTGCCGGACCCGTCTTTGGGCTCGGCATCCACATCGAACTCGACGATCACCTGATCAGGCATGTCCGATCACCTAGTCAATGATCGGGGACGGTGGCGGGCTACCCTGCGCGGCCGGATACAGGATGTAGAGGCCGCAACCGAGTTGAGCGTTGCCGCCGACATCGGCGACCCGCATCCGCAGACAGTCGAAGCCGTTATCGGCATCCAGATCGGACCCGAGGAACTCGATCACCCAGATCGCCTGTAGTTCCGCCGCCGTCAGGTCGACATACGTTGCGGCGGCGGCCTGCACCGTTCTGGTGAACGTGCCTTGCGCCGTCAGCAGCGCCCCTTGCTTGGTATAGATGTCGGTGAAGGTCAACGCCTTGGCGTCGGTGCCGGCGACAACGGTCGCCTGCTCCATGGTGATAGTTGGATCGTCACCGGCGGTGCCGACTGCCTTGAACAGAACGCACGCGCACCGTTCATAGTTTTTCATCGAGACCCAGTCGCCATCGTTGGCGGCGGTCTGCAGGTCAATCGGCACGAACGCCGACTGGATGTTTGCCCCCTCCATGAGGCGGTTATTCAGGAAGTCCATGCTCGTCTCCTTGAGATGTTCCGCTAGAGCGAAAAGTTCCGCTTCGGCGAGGGAGGCTATGCGCGCTCGGCGAGCGCTACGAATGGCGAATAGGTTGTCGAGCCATCGCGAGCGGCGATGCTTGTCGACAGCCACGGCCGACCGGCAACCCGCAAGATGAAGCGAAATGCCATGATGTCCTGATCGAACCAGAGATGCATCGACACCGATGCCCGGATGCCGCCTGGCTTCTGCACGGTCAGGTATTGATTGAGATCGGCGAAGATGATGTCACCCAGATCGCCGAGCGTTTCGTTAGCCTGGGTCGGAACCACCGGGCGGCCGTACAGCATCGAGAACGGCGAACCAGAGAAGCCGCCGGCCGGCAGGTAAAGCGGGACGCCGCCGGTGCCGATCGGAAGCGACATCGTGTGCAACTGCGGCTCGATGTCCTGGTTGATCAGCCATGCCGAGGTCGGCCGCGATGGCGAGTACATGCGCGACCACATTTTCACGATGTTCTCGCCGACGATCGTGTCGGCCGCCTGACCGGTCTCTTTCGCAACCGTCACCAGGGCCGGGGAGTTGAGAATGCCCAGGATCTGGCCGACGCCCGTCCCCTGGACGATGCCCAGGTTTAGCTTGAAGTTGATGAACTCCGGCGCCTTTCGCATGAGATAGTTTTCCATGCCGGGCGCGTCGTCGAGGAGCTCGTCGGTCACCGGGACAAGGACTTTCAGCTTGTGTAGCCGTAGCGCCATCGGCTGCAGCGCGGGCTTGGTCTGGTTGCTTGCGTTTGCCTCGCCTTCCCACGCGGCTTGGATTCCGGTGCTTCCCCACGGCGTGGTCTCGTCGATCGGCGCATTGAACGTGTTGCTGCTCGACAACTGCTGGTCGGTCCGTCCGATCAAGTTGTCCTCGGCCTGTATCTTCACCTGGATTCCGGCTCGGAAATCCGGTGGAACGGCGAAGCCGCCATCGGCGCCGACATCTTCGCCGCCCCAAGTGGTCGCCGCGGCGGTAAGAAATCTTGGATCGGTTGCGCCCTGCGGAAGCCCGGCACGCTGAACGGCCTGGGCGAACTCGCCGAAATGGCGCCAGCCCCATGCGCCCCCAGGCTCGCGGGCACTTTCAATCCTGGCAACCTCGTGCCCGGCATCGGCAGGGCGCGCAGCGGCGATCGGTGTTGGATCGCTGACCCGCCCGACGCTGCGATTGAGGTCCGCCGTTTGGTTGATGACACGATTTGCCGCAGCGACGTCATTCTGAACGACGTCGTACTCAGAGGTGGCTGCGTCGAGTTCCTTGCGCTCGTCGTCGTTCAGATCTCGCTTTTCTGCTTCCGCCAGCGCGAGGATCGTTTGGCAACGCTCATTCAATACGACGAGACGTTCTCGCATTTGCTCGATATTCATGCCGGTCCCTTTCATCTAGTGGCATGCGGGAGAGTCCGCCGGGCGGTGCCCAGGCGGGCCGATTACGGCCCTCTGGCCGCCTACGTTTTGGAAAAAGAACTAAACGAGAAAGTTGGCACCGCCGTTAGGCGATGACAGATTAGCTGGCTTGTGAGCGCGCCAGTTGGGCTGTCTGCCGGCCGACGCGAGCTTTCCAGAATGGATCGACCGGAACAGCGGCTTCCATGTCCTTGACGGCCGCGGGCACCCGCTTGAAGCGGCTCCGGTCCCCGTGGGCGGCGATCTTCATCGCCTCGGTGACTCGATCCGCTAGACCAGCCTCGACCGCCTCGTCGGCGGTGAACCACGTCTCTGCGGTGACCGCATCCGACACTGTTTCGACCGACATTCCCGAGCGGCCCGCATAGGTATTGACGAGAAGATCGCGGATTTGATCCAGGAGATCGGCCTCGCTCCGCATATCGGCGGCATTGCCGAACGCGATCGACATGGGCTCGTGCATCATCAGCATGGAGTTTTCGGCCATCCGTATTTGGTCGCCGGCCATCGCGATCAGCGACGAAATGGAGGCCGCGATTCCGTCGACGTCGACCTCGATGCGCGCCTTGTGGCGTTTGAGAGCGTTGTAGATGGCAAACCCATCGAACACTTGCCCGCCGAAGCTATTGATCCGGACATTGATCGTCGAGACGTCCTTGGACAGGTCTGCCAAGTCGCGCACGAACTGTTTGGCGCTGATCCCGCTGCCGAAAAAGCTCTCGCCGATATCGTCGTAGATCAGGATCTCGGCGGTCGTTCCCTTCGCCTTCATCCTGTAGCCGGGTCGGAACTCCCCTGGCTCGCGCTCGCCGCCGTTGGCGAGCGCCAGGCGCTTATCGACGGCCTCGATGATGGCCTGCATGGTGTCCGGCGCTAGATCGGTCGGGGTCATGGCCTTGCGTCTCCATTTGTGCGAACGCCAGCCCGCAGCCGGCCGGTAAGGTCGAGCGCCGTTGCGGCGCGTTCCTCGTCATCCTCATCTTCGCCGAGCTGCTCGAGCGCCTGCATATTGAGCGCGATCGAGCGCTGGTCGCCGTCAGGGCCAATGCCGTTCATGTCCTCGAGGCGGCGGACCTCATTCACTGACAATACCGCCCGGTCGAGCAGCTTGGTGTACAGAAGCACCCGCGTTTTGACGTCGCCGCGCAGCAACCCGTTGAGATTGATCCGCGTGAACACGCGCGCCCGTTCTCGCGGCATGAGCAGCTTCCGGTCGAACTCTTGCTGCAGTTGGGTCGCCCATCGCGTTAGCACATGCTGCACGAACTCGATCTCTTGGTGTTCAATGTTCGAGAACGTCGACCGCGAGAGGTCGCCGATCAAGTGCGGAGGGACGCCGAACCAACGGGCGATCTCGGTGACCTCGAACTGCCGAGTTTCGAGGAACTGCGAATCCTTGTTCGGCAGGTTAGGCCATGTGAGCTTCATGCCCTCGTCGAGAATGAACATCTTGAAAGCGTTCTGCGGACCAGAAAACTTGGCCGCAAAACTGTCCTCCAAGTGTTTCATCGCGTCGTCGCTCAGCCCTTGCGGATGTTCGAACACCGCACCGACGCTGCCGTTATTGGCGAAAAACGAGGCGCCGTATTGCTGCGACGCCAGGCCGAGCCCGATCGTCGTCGCCATATGCGAGACGACCGAATATCCGACTATTCCGTCGAAACCGAAGCCAGGGACATGCAGCATGTTCCGGGCCTCGATGATTTTCGCGTCGCCGGTGGCGCCGAAGACGCGATATCGAAGCCGGCCATCCTCCGGTGCCCGCTCTGGCTTCACCCGGTCGGGCGGTACTGGCCACAAGGCCAGCGGCGCCCCGCTGGCGGCCCTCTCGATTTCCGCGTAGCCATTGCCCCAAGTCAGGACGTGAGCCATGAGCGTGCGCCGGAAGTTGAATGCGGCGCTTTCCGGGTTGGATTCGACATTGAGCAGGAACCGAACGGGATGATCGCGGACCGCCTCGGTGTCTTCGTCATCGACCCGGCGTCTGACCGCCCACGGCAACCCGGCGAGCGTCTCCGATATGAGCCTCACCGCGGCCCAGACCGGACCATAGGTGAGCGCGACGTCGTGAGTGATCCGGACGCCGGCGCGCTTGATCGGGACGCCCCGCACGCGCGGCTCTCCTGGCGCCGGGAGCCTGGCCAATGCGTTCCAAACGCGGTCAACATACCGCTGCGTCGAAGATATGAAGCTCATCGGACGATTGATCTCCCGCCAAGGCCGCGCGTTTCGTAAACGGATTTGAATGCAGACTCTTGTAACTGCGCGCGGTTCAACCCGAGCGCTATCGCGGTAATGCCGTCGATCCGCTCGATCGACCGCTCCTTGTCCGGCTTGATATTGCCCGCCGGATCCTGCCGAACCGTGACATTTCGAGCGTTCCATCGGAGCACCGGGTGCGCTCCGTGCCAGAACTGACGAGCCTTGACTAGACGCTCGATCTCGGCACTCGGCGCCGCCATGCTCAGGAAACCCATGCCGACCGGGACGACCGGAACGTTTTCGTCCTGCAGCGTCTGGATCAGTTCACCGGCGAAGGTTCGGTCATATCCCAGTTGCCGAACATCGAACCGGCCGCAGAGTTTAATGATCTCGCTCGCAATCCATGAGAAGTCGGTCGTATTGCCTGGCGTCGCCGTCAAATGCCCTTGATCCCGCCACACATTGTAGGGAACACGGTCGCGCCTGGCCCTGACGGTGATGTCCTCGTTGGGCACCCAGAACCGGCAGATCGCTATCCACTTATCGGACAGGTCGCCGACCAGTCCGTGATCGTCGGGCCGAAAGAGCAGCACCAATGCAGACAGGTCACCGACCCGCGCCAGGTCGAGACCAGCATAGCAAGGGCGGCCCTCGAGCCGCCGCTCGAGCTCAACGAGCCGGTCTCGGATGTTCTCGCGCGGTTGCGGCCCTCCATCATCCCAAGCGCTCATCGGCAGCCACCGCGTTGCCTGCTCGGTCCACACATTGAGCCGCAGGCGCTGGATTGAGTTCTGCTGAGCCGGCATCTCGCGGGCCTCGGCGACTTGCGTGGCGAGGTCGCTTTTCTTGACCGTGACGTCGATGCTCGGGTTGGCCTTGATCCACACTTCCGGATCGGTCCAGTCGTCGTCGGCGTCGATCGTGGCGATATAGGCGAACCAGCGGTCGGTGATCTCGACCGGGAGCGTCCCGTCGAGCGTCTTCATGGAGAACTCGTGGTGCTGATAGCATATGGAGTGTCGATCGAAACCGGCGGTCGTGATTTCAAGTATGAGCGGCTGGCGCCGGGCGCCGATAGCGGTGTTCAGCTTCTGAACGACCGTTGCGTTTGGATGCTCGTGCAGCTCGTCGATGCCGGCGAAATGGACGTTCAGCCCATCCATCTTGGTTGCGTCGGCCGATAGCGGCTTAAACCACGATCCCGTGGCCTCAAACGAGAGATTATTGACCCTTCGTGTGACCCTGGTCCGCAGCGCCGGGCTCGCGGCACACATCCGCACAGCGTCGTCGAAAACGATCTTCGCCTGTTCCCGCGTCGTCGCCGCGGCGTAGACCTGCGCGCCGTCCTCGCCATCGGCGACGAGCGCGTACAGGGCCGCCCCGGCGAGCAACGGCGACTTGCCGTTCTTGCGCGCGACCTCGACATAGCCGGTCCGGAACCGACGCAGCCACAAGCCGCGGCCCTGATCCCATTTCAGCCAGCCGTACAACGACCCGATGACGAACTCCTGCCAGGGCAACAGGTGAAAGGGCTCGCCCGCCCACTCGCCCGCCGTATGGCAGAGGTGAGGATAGAAATCGATTATGTGTCGCGCCGCACGTCGATCGAACTTCAATCCGCGGATCTTGCCGTCTTTCAGATCGTTCAGATGCCGCTGGCAAGCCGCGCGCACCGCCGCGCCGGTTCTGATCTTTCCCGTCGTGACCCTTCGAGCATAAGCGCCGACAGGGCAGCGGTTGGTGCGTTTAGCGACCACGTTACTTTTTGCGACCACGATTGAGGTAGGCATCGAACTTGTCGCCCGGCGCCACCGCTGGCGGCCCCGCGGCAACCCTGGCGCGGCTTGCAGGCGTCATGCCGAACTCGCTCTCGATCTGCGCCATCAGGACGAGGCATCGGTTGGCGATCCCGAGATATGGATTCTGGATGATGTTGCCGCCCTTTCCGTCCTTGTCGGTGCCGGTCTTCACGACCACGTCGCTCTTGTTCACTTCGGCCTCGGCATTGACCCATCGGCACCAAATCACCGCATATCTGGCGACCGCGCGGGCGTCCAACTCCGTCATCAGGCCACGCCGGGCCAGCATTTCAGCCATTTCGGTAAAGGCGGCGCGCTGTGCCTCAGCTAAATGCGCCGGCGGATCAGGGACGCACACCGGCAACTGTGGCTCGGCCGGATTGAGCCGGCTCGGGCGCGCGGTTCCGCGGATCAGCTTGAGTTTCGTGGGTAACGGCTTGCCCGGCATTTATCCTCCGATACGGACTTAGTCCTTGACAAAGCCGGACGTTGTCCGTATACTCTAATCATGGACGCAGCGAAAAACACCCCTTCAGCCCCCGAGACGGAGATTGCCGCCATGACGCTCTTGCACCCGACCGAAACTTTCCGCCGCATGTTGACTTTCTTCCGCGGCGACCGCGCCGCCGTTTCAACGGCCACAGCCGGGAAGCCGCCGAGTTCGATGCCTTGGCATTTTGGGCCGACCAAGCCGCAACAGGAAGAGAGCAAGACGAGACGGAAAGAGAGCAAGGCGACGAATTCAGCCCTTGCGAGCTTCGCCGGCTGCACGGCCAGCAAGGGCTCGTGTCATGAACAGCCCTTACCTGGATCGCCCGCTTCGCACAGAGGCGGAATATCGCGACCAACACAAAGCGCCAGGAGGACACGGCATGACCAAGCGCAAGTATCTCGATCGGAACGCCGCGATCTACGATGCGCGGATGGGCGGCTACTCATACACCGAGATCGCGCGCGATTTCACCCTCGGCCGGACCCGCGTGCGCGAGATATTCATTTGGCAGCGATACTTGCGATGCGCGGCCGACCCTTCAATGACGCCTCCAGACGCAGCTTCGGACACGGCTCTGTGGGTACTGTTGGAGCTGAACCGACTGGCCGAGATCAAACGGAGTGCAATCAGATGACACCCGCTAAGTTCCTAAAGTGGCGCAAGCGGCACTTCAGCAGCCAGCGCGCGGCGGCCGAAGCTCTTGACGTGTGCGTGGCGACGATCTGCAACTACGAGCGCGGCCGTCGTAGTGGCGGCTCCCCTGCAACCGTCCCCAGGGTCGCATGCCTCGCAATGGCTGCGATCGAGTGCGGGATCTACGATTACGAAGGCGAAGTCCTATGAGCGTGCAGACGGCAAGCTACATCGTCGCAGCCGTCATCCTGGCGTGTACGCTGATCGCGGCGCTGGCGACCGGGGCGGTTCTATTCAGTGGTGTCTTGTCATGATCGCCGAGGACATCGCCGGACGCCTTTACTTCAGCGACAGCAATCGAGCCGCCATACGAGCGGCGTTCATGTCCCTGCAGCCCAGCGCGCGCCACGCCCGCGTTCTCCGAACCAAGCGCCATTCATTTTACCGGCGGGTGCTCGCGGCCCACGCGACGAACCAGCGCCTGCATCGGTTCGGCAGCGGCGGCATGTATCCGGACCTCGATCCGGGCCAGTAGCGCCACGAAAGGAAAGCGAAATGCCAATACTGATCGATCTGCCTAGCGCGTACGCGAGCTATATGGACATCGGCAGATCGGAGGGCCGTATTAGACTGGCGTTTAGAGCCACAGGTCACCACGACACGCTGGTCGACCTCACCCTCGACGAGGCTCGCCGGTTGGCTGACACGATCCACGAGGAACTGGCGGCGGCTCGCTAGACCGCCACCGCCTCGACCCGGGTTCCCGCGGGCCGGTCCTCTTTGGTCGCCTCAAACGTCCCGCCACCGTCCAGCGTCGCCGCTTCCCCGGTGAAGTTCTGCCACCGCTTTGGCGCGCTTGCGGCATACTTTACGACACCACCCTTCGGATCAGCTTTGTCCCACTTTCGATGACACGAAACGCAAAGCCAGCGGACATCGAGGCGCCGCTTATAGTCATAGTGAGCAGCCTCAATCCGGCCATCTCTACTACACGCATCGCATGTCAGCGGCCTGTGAACCCGGCCAACCTTGATTGCATACTCAATTGCCTTGTTGGCGGCTCGCGCTTGCTTGGTCGGTCTTGCGGACGCCTTTCGCGCCCCCTTCTCACGTGAGGCGTGATGGCATTTCTGAGAACAAAAGCGGCTGCGCAAATGATGTAATGGGCCAAATCTTTGGTCACAATGATCACAGTTTCGATATGTCTTCGGACGTAACCGGCTTTTGCATATCGTCGTGCACGCCTTCTGTCCCGTCTTGCCTATAAATCCATCGCCACAGACAACGCATATCCTGGGAGCGAGGTCGTGACATTGTTTGCAGCGCGCCGCATAAATCTGCCGGCGCTTGTCCAGATGAAACTCATCAAGCGGCTTTGTCTCTTCGCATCGCCGACACTTCTTCATATGGTATTTCCCCGCCATCTGTCGATAGCGGACTTTACCATAATCTCCAACGAATTGCGCAAATCTATTAACAATCACGTCAACGTATGCCGGATTGATCTCGATCCCGGCGCAGATCCGCCCTTCCATCTGAGCGGCGATCATGGTGGTGCCGGATCCGAGGAACGGGTCGTAGACCGCGCCGCCAGGCGCCGAGTTGTTCACGATCGGCCGGCGCATGCACTCGATCGGCTTTTGCGTGCTGTGACCGGTTTCAGACTTGATGTGGCTGATCTCCCAAAGCGTCGACTGGCTGCGATCTCCGTTCCAGTGGCCTTTGCCGCCCTTGCGCACGGCATACCAGCGGCTCGTGCTGCCAGTGATAATCGCCGCGGCCGATCGCGAACCTCGACTTCGCCCATATGATCTGGCTGCGCATCATCAGGCCAGCCGCCTCAAGCGAGACTTGGACGGCGCTGGCATGCCGACCGGCATGCCAAACATAGGCCACATCGCCCGGAAACAGCGCCCACGCCTCGCGCCAGTCGGATCGATCGTCGTTGGACACCTTGCCGTATGCTGCGGTCGGCTTAGTCAAGCCGGCGCGCAGGCGCCACTCAGCATCGTACTCCACGCCATACGGCGGGTCGGTGACCATTAGCAGCGGCTTCGCCTCGCCCATCGCCCGCTCGACGTCGCCGGCCACGGTGGCATCCCCGCACAGCGCCCTGTGGGCGCCACACAGCCACAAGTCGCCGGGGCGGCTAACTGGTGCCGCCGGAGGCTCAGGGGCCGCGTCGGGCTCAGTGAGGCCCGCGGCGCCCGGATTCAATAGTTCCGCCAGCTCGTCGTCGCCGAAACCGATCACCGATAGGTCGAAATCGAGGGCCTTCAGGTCGCCAAGTTCAAGCCGGAGGATGTCGTCATCCCAGCCGGCGTTGAGCGCCAATTGGTTGTCGGCGATCACATAGGCCCGCTTCTGCGCATCGGTCAGGTGTCCGAGCTCGATCACCGGGACGGTCTCGCGGCCGAGCAGTTCCGCCGCCAGGATCCGGCCGGCGCCGGCTATGACGCCGTTGTTACCGTCGACGAGAACCGGATTGGTCCAGCCAAACTCCTGAATCGACGCAGCGATCTGTGCGACCTGTTCCTTGGAATGCGTCCGCGAGTTGCGGGCGTAGGGGATCAGATCACGGAGCGGGCGCGTCTCACCTGCCGCTGGCCCTGTCATTCTGGCTCGGGTCGCCTGACCATGTAACCGCAAAGCTCCGCGACCATCGCCTGCTGGCGTAGCGTCCACACCCGGCCGCCGGCCCCGAGGCCCGTCAGGCACGGCGCCTGGATAGCAAGCGCCGCCTCGGCGTCCTTCGCGGCTTTCACCGCGTCAGTGCCGGCAGCAATGTATCCAGAGGCGGCCGAACAACCGGTGAGACCGGCCGCGAGCAGAATCAGCGGGAGGAATACCCTAGATTGATGTTTGGCCATACGGCCCCGTGCCACGCCTTGCCTGGCCATGCCCAGCCGTGCCCGGCCTGGCCACGCCATGCCCGGCCCGGCCTCGCCCGCAAACAGGACTTTAGAC
>SDBT01004633.1_pt1 | contig 23280 bp, 22 predicted proteins | sample 2277101 | NCBI WGS metagenome assembly SDBT01 (sample SAMN10404973, study PRJNA504765) | marine sediment metagenome | isolation source: marine sediment core GS10_PC15, 103 cmbsf | place: Arctic Ocean: Southern Knipovich Ridge | collected 2010 | reverse complement strand
CCGCCGGCATAAGGTACCTAAATGGTACGATGATGCTGATAAATTAATAAATGATCCGGAAATTGACGCCGTTTATATCGCCACCCCTCCGGAAACCCATAAATATTACACCCTTCGCGTTTCTGCTGTCGGAAAACCTGTCTATGTTGAAAAACCGATGGCGAGAAGTTTAAAAGAATGCCAGGATATGATTAGCGCCTGTAATAAAAATCAGGTTCCTTTATTTTGTGCCTACTATAGAAGAAGTCTGCCAAAATTTATTAAAGTCAAGGAACTGTTGGAATCCGGGATTATTGGTGATCCCCGGTCAATTCGAGTTGTACTCTCCCAGATGCCCCAGGCAGATCAGTATGGGACAGATTCCCCTCCCTGGAGAGTCATTCCCCAAATATCCGGAGGTGGCTTTTTCTTTGATCTGGCCTCTCACACACTGGATCTCCTCGATTTTTATTTTGGTCCGATCTCTTCCGTTTGTGGGCAAGCTGAAAATCAAATGAACTCATATTCCGCAGAAGATATTGTTTCAGCCAGCTTTACTTTCGAAAATGGTATTATCGGTAGCGGACTATGGTGTTTTACCTCGAATATAGAAGAAGATCTTGTTGAAATAGCCGGCCAAAACGGTAAAATAATTTTTTCAACTTTTTCTCCTGAGCCGATAACGATTCATGCAAAGAATAAACAGGAATCGATAAAGATCGACCATCCGGAACATATTCAGCAACCACATATACAATCTATTATAGATGAGCTATTAGGTGTAGGAAAATGTCCCAGCCATGGTGAAACTGCCGCCCGTACATCCCGGGTGATGGATCAGATTACTGAAAAATGGCGTACTTCGATCGGTATTAAGTTCGATTAATGTGAAGCCTTATGCAAATCTTCAGTTTGCTACAAATATAAATATCTTTTATCTTTAACCTGATCTATTCATAACGCATCCCGCAACTGCGGGATGCAACCAAAGAAAAGAAGTCCACAGATTTCACGGATTGACACGGATTTCATTTAAATATTATTATTATATTAGTTTTAATCCGTGCAAATCAGTGTAATCCGTGGATAAAAGTTTTTTAAAATTTTGATCTACCGGCGGAGTAGAATTTATTATGTCACAAAATTTAATTGAGAAAATAGTCCAAAGATATGCCTTCGATCTCTCTTCCGATCAAAAAGTTCATAGCGGAGACTATATATCCATCCGTCCTTCCCATGTTATGACCCATGACAATACCGGCGCGGTGATTCCAAAATTCCGCACAATCGGGGCAACCCGGTTGGCGAATCCCGCTCAGGTTGTTCATACCCTGGATCATAACATACAGGATACCAGTGAAAAAAATATCGAGAAATATCAAAAAATTGAGGCTTTTTCAAAAGAAATGGGTGCCGATTTTTATCCGGCAGGCCGGGGTATTGGACATCAGATAATGTGTGAAGAGGGCTATGCCTGGCCGGGAACCATGGTTGTCGCCTCAGACAGCCATTCAAATATATATGGTGGACTGGGCTGTCTTGGCACCCCAATCGTCAGAACCGATGCGGCAGCGATCTGGGCCACAGGACGAACCTGGTGGCAAATCCCCCCGGTGGCAAAGGTAAAATTTAAAGGTCAATTGATAGAGGGGGTGACAGGAAAAGATGTTATTATATCTTTGTGCGGTCTGTTTAAAGAAGATGAAGTCTTAAACCATGCAATTGAGTTTACAGGAAGTGGTATTTCCTCGCTGACCATTGAAGAACGCTTGACCATTGCTAATATGACAACAGAATGGGGGGCATTGGCAGGTGTTTTTCCCACAGATGGTGTTACGATTGAGTGGTTAAAAACCCGAATCGACTTTGTAAAAAAACGTGGTTTGGAAGGAGTCGCATCGGATCCACCCGGCGATGGCAACCATCCCAGATTGAATGAAAACAGACTCCTGGAATTACAAAGTAATATTATTTCAGCTGATGATCAGGCATTTTATAGTAAAGAAATAATTTTTAATCTGTCTACTGTTCAGCCTCATATTTCCGGTCCTAATTCTGTTAAGGTAATGACATCGATCTCCGAAATGAAAGATAGAAATCTAAAAATACATAAAGCCTATCTTGTCTCCTGTGTAAACAGTCGCCTGGATGATATAGCACAAGCAGCCAGAGTGGTACAAAATAAAAAGATCGCCGATCATGTAGAATTTTACATCGCCGCCGCTTCCAGCGAAGTTCAGACCGCAAGTGAAGCCCGGGGCGATTGGCAGGCATTATTAGAAGCCGGTGCGATTCCTCTCCCCCCGGGTTGCGGACCCTGCATTGGATTAGGCGCCGGATTATTGGAAGATGGTGAAGTTGGGATCTCTGCAACTAACAGAAATTTTAAAGGACGTATGGGCTCCCGGAATGCTAATGCTTATCTTGCTTCTCCCGCCGTTGTTGCTGCTTCAGCGATTGCCGGTAAAATTGATTATCCGGGTGATTGGACAAGATCTGAACCAGACGGTATGCTTAAAATCAATAAAAAGGCTGGGCAAAAAAGAAGCACCATTGAAATCATACCTGGATTTCCGGAAAAACTTACGGGTGAATTAATTTTTTGTCATCAGGACAATTTGAACACCGATGGTATCTATCCTGGGAAATATACTTATATCGATGAATTTACACCCGAACAGCAGGCAGAAGTGGCAATGGAAAATTATGATCCGGATTTTAAAGAAATTTCAAAACCTGGTGATATTCTGGTTGGAGGATTTAACTTTGGTTCAGGCAGCTCACGTGAACAAGCTGCGACCTGCCTGAAGTACGGCAAGATTCAACTTGTTATTGCCGGATCTTTTAGTGAAACTTATAAAAGAAATGCCATCAACAATGGTTTCCTGGCCATTGAAGCACCGGATCTGGTAAACGAATTAAAGAAAGAACATGGGACAGAAAAACTGACTGTTCGTCCTCAGATTGAGGTTATGATTGATTTTAGAGAATCAAAAATAAAAACCTCTATGAAAGAATATGATATCGGCCCGGTTGGAACCGCTGCCCAGGAATTAATCGTCAATGGTGGATTGGAAAATTGGGTAAAAAAAAGATTGGAGTCATTATGACGTATTGCCCTCATTGTTCTGCACAATTACCTAAACCGATGAAATTATGTCCGTTTTGTAAACGTACGCTTGATCTTGATTTAATATCTTCTGTTTACAAACCGGGCGAATCTAGCGATATACAGAGAAAAATGAAACGAAAAATCTGGTTTTGGGAAAAACTGATTATCATTTTACCAATAATTACCCTGGTGATCGGAATTATTTCCGGGGCCATCATTATGTTTTTGTATGCTGAGATCCAGTTTGCTTCAACACGGAATGATTATGAAGATCGAATTGCTACACTGCAAGCTATCATCGCTGAACGTGATCAGAATGCAGCAAGTTCGCAACTTGAGCTAAATCAAATATCGGCGGAAAAAGATTTGATAATCGCTTCACTGGCTGAACAGATCCAGATATTCAGTCGTATGATAGCCTTCACCAGCCGGTTATCAAGAAACAGCACAATCACCCCAAATTCACCCCAGGATATCGATTTTTTTCAGCGTAATATCAGATACCTGCAAAATCTCTTCAATCAGGAACAGGAAAAGTTAGGCGAAACATCCTATGAATCCACAGATTCGTATAATCTGGTTCCAATCCCGCAACTGCTGGAGTAGATTTACTTTATAGAGTTGTCTTATTTTCTCGGGGCGAGGCAACGCCGAAGAGGTTTTTATCCACGAATTACACGAATTGATCCTCGAATTTCACAAATATGTCTACGAATTTTTAATAAATATTCGTGAAAATTCGTGGAATTCGTAGACTTATTTTCTTTGCATTTTTGCGGTTAAGTATTTGATCAGGTTGGTAAATTAAAAGATATACAACATAAGATAGATAACAACCCCACTAACCGAAACATACATCCAGACCGGCCAGAGCCAGCGGACAATTTTACGGTGCTTCTCAAATTGTTCCCTGAAAGCAAACCATACCGCCATCAGTATAAAAGGAAACATTACCGCTGCTAAAATGATATGAGGAATTAAAACAGTAAAATAGACCGGGCGGGTCCAGTCATGATGGGGATACGGTACGGATCCCACCTGGGAATGATAAAAAAGATAACAGATTAAAAATACCGCAGAAGAGACCAATGCCGAGACCATGAACTTCTTATGTGTATTTTTGTTTCCCCTCTTGACATTTATGTAACCCAAGAGAAGAAATATAGTGCTTAACAGATTCAAACTGGCGTTTATGGTTGGAAAATCTTGTACACTCATTGCTCTCTCATAAAGTTGACTTCTCGCAGTGGTGTTTTATAACCCTCCGGAGGGTTAGTACTTGGTGACCTTTGTGGTTAAAGACTATCCCCATAAAGCAATTCTCTAACATGAACCGTCAACAATCGGAGGCTTTCTTCATCAAAGGAATCATAATAACCGCGGATTCTACTATCCTTATCCACGAGGATCAGTTTTGTGCTGTGAATTGTCGGTAAGTCGCCGGCAAGCATAAATCCCTGTTCACTGACCCGGTGTACTTCATCTAATTCCCCTCTCAAAAACAGCCACCGGTCATCGGTCACGCCATAATCATTGGCATATTTACGGAGAACGGCCAGTGAATCGCGTACCGGATCTACTGATATCGATACAAATCGTACCTTATCAGTTGTTGAATATTTTTGATATAGTTCCGCCACCCTGGCATTCATGATCGGACAGGGGCCCCTACAAGTAGTGAAGAAAAAATTAACGATATTAATTTTTCCCTGCATATTTTCATTTCCAAAGGGCATGCCGTTGCGTTCAGTAAAATTAAATACCGGAACTTCACCAAGGGTGGGTAAATCGCTTCGCGATTTGTTAGCCAGATCGATCACAACCAGCGCCAGCACAGAAAGAAAAAAAAGTATAATAATACTTATAAATAATCCTTTTATTTTCGGGTTTTTTTGCATTACGACACCTGCTGATATTTTAAATCAGTGTATAATATTAAAATTACACCAATAAACAAACTGGCAATCCAGAGATGAAAAACCTGAAGAAAGGGAGGAAGTCCTATGACTTGCAGGTTTATTCCAATTACTATTTGTAAAACGATAAATATATAAAGTAGCCATATACTTTGTTTTGAGATATTTGATAATTTGTCTGATTTCAGGATTTTCTGGCCTACCAGACCAGTTCCAATCGCTAACAGAATTCCAAGAAATATATGAATATAATTGATTACTCCCACACGGTATAAAACCTCTCCCACCATAAGGAGCGGGTATTGTTCCCAAATGATTTCAATCTGTGAACGGATTCCTGTCCCTAAAAGAATCTGTATAATGGAAATTAGCCAAATATAAAGAAGCCACTTTCTCGCAGGCGCTGCTTTAATCCCGGTTGTATTTGTCGAGAGATGAAAGGAACCATGGGTAACATAAATCAGTAAACTGACAATTATCAGGGCAAGTAACATGTGGATGGAGACCGTGGCTGGCATTAGCTGGCTTTTTACAACCATGCTACCGTACCAGCCCTGAACTGCAACTAATACTGCTGCCACCATACTCGGAATTAAGATCTGCTTTGATCCCCGGAAATTTTTTATAGCCAAAAGTGCGGTTATCAGGATCAGTAAACCAGTAATCATTCCGGCCAACCTGTTTATATATTCAATCCAGGCCAGGGTAATATTGAAAGTAGAAGCATCAAAACCAACCGGAATCTGATCACGACTTAGCGGAGGAATCCATCGACCGAAACATTTTGGCCAATCCGGACACCCCAGACCAGCTCCTGACACACGTACTAACCCACCGATAAAAATCAGAAAATATGTAGCAATCGTGGATGCGAGAGCAAATCTCTGAAAAGTCCTATTTTTAGAGGACACTTTTTATCCTTATTGGTAAATTATTCACTTAGCGTTTTGAGAAATCACAAATTCCAAATATCAAATAACAAATAAATTCCCCCGATTAAAAATGTCTCCCTCCAGTCGACATATCGGGACTAAATCATCCATGATTTAGCAAGTTCCAAGTTCCAAGTTCCAAATTACATAAACTAAGCAGATATATCACTTAAACCACATCATTAGTTTCCGGTTAAAAATAGTTTGAATCAGCTAATGATTAAAGAACTCATCCCTTATGGAGCCCTGCTGGTGTTTACCCCACATGGATCCCTGCTTTCGCAGGGATGACAGTTCAGGAGTTTTGGTCATTGAAATTTGGAAATTGAAATTTATTTGTTATTTGGAACTTGTTATTTATTATCCTGATAGATCGTCGCTTCTTTATTAATCGGATTCTCCTTATCCGGTGAAATTGAGCCTCGTGTGCTGGTGTCAAACATTGTCAATGTAAGGAAAATCGTCAGAAATAATAAAGCTATGGCAAATATAATCAGATAAAATTTATTATCATAGAACAGATGCATAAAAATGAAAGCGACAAGGAGCGCCTTTACTGAGGCAATGGCAAGAGCAATAGAGACATTATAAGGCCCCAGATCGACAAAGGAAATCGCAACGGTAATAACAGTTAATATCATTAGAAGAACAGCTATTGTTATATATGTTTTTATCGGTGTAATATGTATTTTATGTCCATTCATATTTGTTACCCTATCAGATATAATAATGGAAAAAGAAATATCCAGATCATGTCCACCAAATGCCAGTATAGACCAGTCATCTCGATTGGCGTATAATACTCACTCGAAAATTCATTTTTTAGCGTTCTTTTGAGAATCCAGCCGATGACAATTATTCCAATCAACACATGGATTCCATGTAATCCGGTCATCATAAAATAAATACTAAAAAATATATGTGGATTGCTTCCCTCAACACCGGTAAATGTGTAAAGGTTACCCGGTAATTGTCCCAGTTCTATTTTATGACTATACTCTAAATACTTTACGACCAGAAATACAAAAGCAAATGCCAGAGTCAGAACAAGAAATAGGACGGTCAGACCTTTATTATCAACCTGCATCATACGTATAGCCAGAGCCATTGTTAAGGAACTGGTGATCAGGACAATTGTATTTAGCGTTCCCAGGGAAACATCTAAAAACTTATGCGCATTATAAAACATCTCCGGATTCCAGGCCCGGAATATACCATAAGCAACAAATAATCCACCAAACAGCAGTATTTCCGTCAGCAGGAAAATCCACATACCAAGTTTTGCAGAATCACGTTGTTGCTCCTCATCTGCAAAATGGTGTTGAAGATGTTCCGGGTGTGTTATTGAAATATCAGCCATAAGTATCTCTTATTTAATCAAATTATCTTTACAATTTTATTCATAAAAATCTCTCGCAAAGGCGCAAAGATTTTTCCATTGTGTCATCCTGTCCCGAAACAGGATCCCGTTGGGATAAGGATCTTTGCAGTTGCTTGCAACAGCTATAACGACAACAGCAAAGATCCCTTCGGGATGACATCCAGTATCTAGTATTCCCGAGGTCTCGGGATCTCCGCTTCGCTCCGACCAGTATCCAGCATCCAGCATCCAGCATCCAGTATCTATTTGTTATTTATCAAGCGTACTATTAACAATTACCTTATCATAATCATACGGACCATGTGTTAATTCAGGTGTTTCTTTGAAATTATGTGGATCAGGTGGAGAGGTTGTTGTCCATTCTAAGGTCAATGCTCCCCACGGGTTATTTCCTGCTATCCGGCCTTTAAATATGGCATGAATCAGATAGAAAGCCATCACAATAAATCCCAATCCCAAAATCCATGAACCGTAAGATGAAAATGCATGCAGGGGTTGAAATTGATCCTGATAATTATAATAGCGGCGCGGCATCCCCCTACTTCCCAGAATAAACTGGGTATAAAATGTGATATTAAAACCAATAAAAATTAGAGCAACAGAAATTCTTGCCCAAAATTCACTGTACATTCTTCCCCAGATTTTTGGCCACCAGTAATGCAATCCACCCAGAAATGCCATCACTGTGCCCCCCATCATCACATAATGAAAATGAGCAACAATAAAATAAGTATCGTGCAAATGGACATCTACAGATAAGGCGCCAAGAAATATACCGGTCAATCCACCGATCGTAAATAGAAACAAAAACGATAAGGCGTATAACATCGGTGCCTCAAAGGTTATCGAACCCTTATACATTGTAGATACCCAGTTAAAGACCTTAATTCCGGATGGTATGCCCACTAAAAAAGTAAGGAATGAGAATATCATTGCTGCCATTTCAGATTGACCGCTGGTAAACATATGATGTCCCCAGACCAGAAAACTGATAAAGGCAATACCTAAACTGGAAAAAGCTATCGGTTTGTATCCAAATATTTTTTTATGAGAAAACGTCGAGATCACTTCGCTGATAATACCCATACCGGGAAGAATCATGATATATACAGCAGGATGGGAATAAAACCAGAAAAAGTGTTGGTAAAGCACCGGATCGCCCCCCATGGCCGGATCAAAGATACCGATACCAAGTACACGTTCCAGAATAAGTAAGATCATCGTTATACCTAATACGGGAGTCGCCAAAACCTGGATAATGGCTGTCGCATACAATCCCCAGACAAATAATGGGAGTTTAAACCAGGTTTGACCGGGACTGCGTAATTTATGGATAGTAACAATAAAGTTGAGACCGGTAAAAATCGATGAGAAGCCAAGGATAAAAACGCCCAATGTCATTGAGATTACTGAACCACTTGATGAGGAACTATAGGGTGTATAAAACGTCCAGCCTGTGTCTACCCCACCGGTTACAATAGAGAACAGGGCGAATAAAGCACCAAAAATATAAATATACCAGCTGGCCAGATTTAGCCTTGGGAAAGCCACATCTTTTGCTCCGAGCATTAGAGGTAAAATGAGGTTACCGAGGGCAGCTGGAATTGAGGGTATGATAAAAAGAAATATCATGATCGCCCCGTGGAGTGTGAAGAACTGATTGTAGGTATCAGCTTCCATAATATCCCGACCCGGGTGTAATAACTCGAGGCGAAGAAGAACAGCAAAGATACCTCCAACCATGAAGAAGAACATTATGGCAAATAAATACATCAATCCAATACGCTTATGATCAAGTGTTAATAACCATGATTTTAATCCTTTAGGTTCGGAAAGATAATTATGTTCTGGAATGACATTCATTCAGCTATTTTCCTTTATTGTTTGAGTGACTTTAAATAGACAATCAGGGCATCAATCTGGCGATCTGTTAAGGCACCCTGGTATGTTGGCATTACCGGCTGGTAGCCGAGCACAACTTTTGTTTGTGGATTGAGGATCGATTCCCGTATATAGTTTTCATCAACCAATACTTCTGATCCATCCGCCAGTTTTTCTAAACTGCCATATTTGCTCAGAAAACTCGGAGCTACACCGGGGATCCCATCGATACTGTGACATGTCGCACAGGCTTTTGACTTGTATAATATTGCCCCAGCTTCTTCTAAAGAAACACCTTCAGGTATATCGACCGCTGCTTCTTTCAACCACCCAGCATATTGTTCCTCGCTCATCACTTTGACTTTACCCCACATTTCTGAATGTCCCTTGCCACAATACTCGGCACAATAAATATCATATTCTCCCACATTCAGAGCTTCAAACCAGGTGATCGTATACCTGTTAGGAAGCACATCCATTTTTACCCGAAAATCAGGCACAAAAAAACTATGAATAACGTCCTGTGATGACATTAGCAACTTGACAGGTTTTCCAACAGGTACCACTAACTCATTCATGCTGTTGGCCCCATTGGGATAATCGAAGGTCCAGAACCATTTCTGCCCTGTTACTTTAATTTCTAAAGCGTCTTTTGGCGCGATATTCATCCGTAAATAGGTTTTGAATCCCCAGAAAAATACGATAATAACCAGAATGGTTGGAATACCGGTCCATAAGATTTCAAGTTTTGTGTTGTGGGCAACTCCTGAAGTCAGTCCTCTTTCACCCCTGCGACGATATTTAATAATGAAATATGCCGTTAAAGACATTACCAGAACAAAAAAAACAATTGCCGTATAAAAAATGAAGTAAAATAAGGCATCTACTTCGCTGGCAATCGTTGAGCTCGCCGGGGGCATGAATATAGTACCGGATTCTCCCATTTACTTTAATTTCCTTCTTAACTTGTATTTACAATTCTGCGTTTTATAAATTCTTTCCGCCATAAAATGACCAGAACGGTTCCAATGATTAATACCGTTATAACTCCTCCGATACGCATTAAATTTCCGGCAAATATAACATATCCACCTGCATCAGGATCATAATGAAAACAATATAAAATAATTCTGTCAAGAGTTGTACCAATCTCTCCCTGAGAGGCTTCAAGAAGTGAAAGGCGTAAATCAGATTCTTTGTATTCAATGCCATATAAATATCTCGAGATGATACCATCTTCAGTTAGAATAAAGGATACTGCCGGATGGGCATACTCATCCCGCTCTTCGACGTAGTAATATTTAAATCCCAGAGCATCGGCAAGCTTTTTTGCATTGCCGGTAGAATCAGTCATAAAAACCCAGCTGCTTTTCTTCACCGGTTTGTTAAGTGCCTCCAGATGGGTTTTTTTCTTGGCTGCCGCCAGAGTATATGATTCTTCCGGATTGATACTTATGGTAAGCATTTGAAATTGTTGCCCGGGCAAATAGTCTAACTCCGAGACCCCCTTCGTTAATCCATTCAAAACAAGTCCGCATAACATCGGACAGCGGTAATAAGCAAGTGTGAGCAAAACTGGTTTACCCTGATGAAAGTAATCCTCTAAAGACACGGATCTCCCTTTATCATTGGTAAATTCAAGATCTAATGGGATCGATTCTCCCAGGTGCTCGATCACATCTATTTTCTGTAATTCCGGCACATTATCCATCGTAATTTGACTGTATGCCCCAAAAGGCACACTCATTAATATTGAAATTAAGATAGTTGAGGCTCTTATTTTCATTTTAAAGCCACTATACATATATAATATCCCGGAAAATTTATATAAAAGGCTAGTTTGTGTTGGAGGCTTCCTTTACCAGTAGTTCCATTGCCCGATTGACGGGAATTTGATAGATACCGCGCTCTATATCCAAAACCTTATAGCTAGTTAATATTTCTTCTTCAGCAATTAAAAGGCTATTTAAATCAGCTGATTCAGGTTGTAATTGTGCCTCATAAATCATTTGTTCTTTGGATTCTACAAAGTAATCGATTAAAAAAACCAGTATTACTATCAGAAGTACAACCGACAGAACAGATAATCCAATCACCATAAATATATTTATATCGCGTTTTTCATAACCCGCGTTATTTTTATCATCTTTATCAACCATTATTTCACCTTACATCAATTGGGCACGGCGCGCCGTGCCCCTACAATGTTATTCCCCCGTTTTTGTTATTTCCGCGATAGTGGGGATGATCCAAAACGGATTTCCCCTCTCCTCTCAGGAGAGGTCACGCCGGTAGGCGGATCCGCCCTCTGGCGGAGGCCAGGGGTGAGGTCCTCAGCCCTTATGGAGCCCTGCAAGTGTTATCCCTTTTGGATTCCTCCCGCATCGGCGGGATGGGAATGACATTTTAGTCCAGTATCGAGCATCAAGCACTACGCCCCACGGACCACGTATCCAACATCAATTTTTCATATGAATCGATACCTCGAGACGTGGATCATTAACCGGAACAAGAGCGTGGTTGTAATATTTATGCAGGAAATACCAGAAAAATATTCCGCCTATACCCAGAGTCGCTGTCAGATCCATCCATGAGAAGTGTATTCCTTGATGATGCAGATTGGGCATAATCAACCAGAAAATATCAATCCAGTGCATAATTAATATCCAGAAAGCGAAAAATGATAAGGAACCCAGGTTTCGTTTTACAAATCTTGGCATTAATGCTAAGAATGGAATCAGAAAATGTCCAAAAACAATTACCATGGTAATAATTTTCCAGGATCCTTCCCATCGGTGTAAATACCATATTGTTTCTTCAGGAATATTCGCATACCAGATCAGGAAATATTGTGAGAACCCGATATATCCCCAGAAGATAACAAAACCAAACAAAAATTTTCCCAGATCGTGATAGTGCTCGATTGTAATGGTATCTGCCAGGATTCCCTTTTTTCGTAACATATTTCCAAACAGAACCATAAAAGTCAGTATGGATAACAAGCTGCCCCCAAAGATATACACACCGAATATGGTTGAATACCAGTGGGCATCCAGTGACATTAACCAGTCAAAAGAAGCAAAGGTTATGGTCAGGGCAAATAATATCATCCCGGGCGCACTGATTTTGCGCATTTTTACTGTTTGTTCCGGTTGATAGCCGGCATCCTGGGCAAGAGATGTTTTATAAAGTCCTCTGGCCAGCAGAAACCAGATGGTAAAATATATGACTACCCGAATCGTAAAAAACACCGGATTCAAGTAGGCAGATTTTTTTTCTAATATCGGATCGGCCGCTACTACATCTTCATGACTCCAGTGGTATAAGTCATGAAGTCCCAATAATATCGGAATAAACAGAATCGCCATAACCGGTATTGTCATCATCACAGTTTCAAGGATTCGCCGTAACACGATGCTCCAATCCGCACCGGTCAAATGGTGTAGCATGGTAAAAAAGAATGCACCGAGCGTCATTGTCATCCAAAACATATAGGCAGTCAAATAAGAAAAAAAGAATTGAGAATGGTCAATAAAGTATCCAGCCAGGGTGGCGATTAAACCGGCAATACCGATAATAAGTGCCGGCTTTTGAAAAAATGCTGTCCCGGATATTTTATATTCCTGATTTTGTGTTTCCATATAGTCGTCTTTATTTCAAAGTTTTTTTAACGTCTTCCGGTATATCTTTTAACGCTGCATTTTGACTTCGTTGCAACGCTCTAAAATAGGCTACAATAGCCCATCTGTCTGCAACCGGTATCTGATAGCTGTATGAGGGCATATTTCGAATGCCTTTACTGATCACATCAAATATATGGCCATCTTCAATATCACGCAGACGGTCAATATGAAAGGAAGGAGGCGGTAAAAATCCCTTTTTAGTCACGATCCCCTGCCCGGCCCCGGTACGTCCGTGACAGGGTGCGCAGAATATATTGAAGCGTTTCTTACCTCTTTCAAGCAAAGGTAAGGTTATTATAACCGGCATTTTCCTGACTAATTTACCACTGGCATTCTTTCCCTGATAATAGGCAGAATTTTCATTCAACTGACCGCGTGCCACTGTTCCTTCAACAGGCATACGCATCGCTGATTTATCCAGAAAAAATCGACTTTCTTCCATTGCCTCATATTTTGGTTGATCATCCATATTTGGATTCAGGTGAACAGGCGGATTTTCTGAAGGTCGTCCCTTGGAACAGCTAATAAAGATGGTCATCCCCATCATCAAAAGAAATTTTAATGCAAAGATTTTCATCGTTATTATATTACCTCCGGATTTTGTCCACCAATGTCTTCTAAGAATGATTTTGTTTTTTTCTGATCAAAAAGCTGATCTTCTGCATCAACGGAGACGATAAAACCATCATTTGTTATCTTTGCGGTTTTGTCTGAGTCAAAAAGTTTATGATACCACATGGGTAGTTTATTTAAAACCATCATACCGAATAAAGCTGCAAATGCTGAAAATAATACCATTATTGCGAAGGCAACCGGGCCATATGCCTGATAGCTGAAAAAAGGTTTACCGGAAATAACAAGCGGATATGCAATCGTACTTGTCCACCATTCCAGAGCAATTCCACTGCCAAGAGCAAAAAAAGCGACAACTCCGACAATCCAACCCAGTGGTGAGCGTTTCATCCCCATCGCATCATCCATACCATGGATCGGAAAGGGAGAATGGCAATCAAATTTTTTATACCCGGCATCTCTGAGCTTTTCTGCTGCATGCAGTAGCTGGGCCGGATTCTCAAATTCAGCCAGTATCAGAATTGGTTTTTCATGATTATTACTCATGAGCGACCTCCTTTTTCGACACTTGCCTTTTTGACTTCTCCTGTCTTGCCATGTCCGTTCCCATTATAATAATGTGGATCAGCCTGCGGCAAAACCGCTTTCACTTCTGTAATGGCAATCATTGGTACAAAACGTAGAAACAGTAAGAAGAGGGTAAAGAATAATCCGAAAGAACCAACAAATAATCCGATATCAACAAAAGTAGGTGAATAGTAAGCCCAGCTTGAGGGTAGAAAATCTGCTGCCAACGATGAAACGACAATGACAAATCTCTCAAACCACATACCGACATTTATCAGAATTGCCGCGACAAACATCACCGGGATGCTGGTTCTCAGTCTTTTTGACCAGAATAGCTGTGGTACCAATACATTACAGGTAATCATTATCCAATATGCCCAGGCATAGGGACCAACGGCACGGTTGAGAAAGGCAAATTCCTCATACTCATTCCCCCCGTACCAAGCGATAAAGAATTCACATCCGTAGGCATAACCAACCATCATACTGGTTGCCAGCATAATTTTATTCATTTTTTCAAGATGGTTGATCGTAATAAAATCTTCTAATTTATATATTTTCCTGGCAATAATTGCCAAGGTATTTACCATGGCAAATCCGGAAAAAATCGCTCCGGCGACAAAATAAGGTGGAAATATAGTTGTGTGCCATCCGGGAATGATACTGGTTGCAAAATCCGTACTTACCACACTGTGAACTGATAATACCAGTGGTGTTGAGAGACCGGCCAGAAGCAAATATGCCAGCTCATAATTTTGCCACTGACGGTTACCACCATGCCAGCCGAGTGAAAATATCCCCAGAACAAATTTTCTTATCTTCTTTTTTGCCCGGTCCCTCATTGCTGCTAAATCAGGAATAAGACCGGTATACCAGAACAACAGAGAAACGGTAAAGTAGGTACCCACCGCGAAAATATCCCAGAGCAAAGGGCTCCTGAAGTTTGGCCACATGGTCATTTGATTTGGAAGTGGTAACATCCAATAGGCTAACCAAATCCGGCCGACATGGATACCCGGAAAAATCAGGGCACAGATTACCGCAAACAAGGTCATCGCTTCGGCCATCCGGTTAATAGAAGTACGCCATTTCTGTCGAAAAAGAAAAAGAACGGCTGAAATCAGTGTTCCGGCATGTCCGATACCGACCCAAAAGACAAAGTTTACAATCGCCCAGCCCCAGCCGACAGGTACATTTAGTCCCCAAACACCGATACCTTCTAATACTAACCAACCGATCAGGGCAATCATCATTAACATCAGAGAACTGGAGATGCTAATTGCCACCCACCATAATTTTGGTGTTTTCGCCTCGGCGATCTCACTAATTTTCTGTGTAACACTGGCAAAAGTCTGGTTACCGCTAATAAGGGGTTTTTCCTCTTCCAGTGGTACCCTCTCTAAAGTGTCGGTCGTTGTGCTCAATTTTGTTATCTCGTTATTAATTTGTTTTTTTTCTTAACCGCAAGGACTTTATATAGTGTCATCCTGTCCCGAAACGGGATCCCGTTGGGATAAGGATCTTTGCAGTTGTCGATATAGCTGTTTCAAGCAAGTGCATAGATTCCTTCGGAATAACACATGGATTCATGCCCCACGCCCATTCGTTAAAACATTTCTCCCGGCGGCGCAGCGTAATCCTCCCCCTTTTTCCCCCTCCCTTATGCATAAGGGAGGGGGATTATGGGGGTGGGTTAATAACTATGCCCTACGTCAGTTCCGGATTCGGATTTCTAAGTTTTGCCTGATACGAGGTTCTGGGTTTAATATTCAACTCTGCAAGCATATCATATTTTCGATTATTTTGTTTGGCATCGACTATCTGACTTTCCGGATCATTGATATTGCCAAAGACAATGGCATCACTTGGACATGCCTGCTGACAGGCGGTCTGAATCTCCCCGTCTTCAACCACTCTGTTCTCATTTTTTGCTGTAATTTTTGCCGCGTTGATTCGTTGTGTACAATAGGTACATTTCTCCATAACGCCACGTGAACGTACCGTCACATCCGGATTTTGCGCCATCTGAACAATTTCCGGCAAATCCTTAGTATAATTAAAAAAGTTGAATCGACGTACTTTAAAAGGGCAGTTATTTTGGCAATAACGTGTACCAATGCAGCGGTTGTAGGTCATCACATTCAAACCCTCATCGTCATGAACGGTTGCCGCAACCGGACAAACCTGTTCACAAGGTGCCATTTCACAATGATGACAGGCTACCGGTTGATGTACCACTTCCGGATTATCCAGATCACCGGCAAAATAACGATCCAACCTGATCCAATGCATTTCACGACCATTCTTAACCTGTTCTTTTCCGATAACGGGAATATTATTCTCGCTCTGACAGGCAATTGTACAGGCATTACACCCTGTACAGGCATTTAAATCGATACTCATGCCCCATTGATACCCTTCCCTATAACTGTGCTCATCCCATAATGAAACGAGAGGAAAATGCTTAACCATCTCTTCAGCAAATTCAGGATTATTGCGGTACTCCTCCAGGCTTGCTTCACGTACAAGGGGACGTCCTTCCATACTGCCATGATCCTGGGTATTTGCTAATGGATACTTATCCCGTGTTTTCCGGACCGTCAATCCCAAATCATATTCATAGGACTGCCGGGTTCTTAATGAATAGGCGCTGGAACCAACACCATTTCCAACACGACCGGCTGCGGTTCTACCGTATCCTAATGAAACTGATACAGTGAAATGTGCCTGACCCGGAAGTATCCAGACCGGTAAGGCCATTTCTCTGCCCTGCAAATTCAGAACGATCACATCTTCATTTTTAACACCCAGATGATCGGCCATCTTATGGCTCATTAAGGCAGCATTATCCCAGGAGAGCTTGGTAACAGTGTCCGGTAACTCCTGTAACCAACCGTTATTAGCAAACCGCCCATCATAAACGGTTGGGGAGACCTGAAAACTGATTTCAAAGTTATCCTGATTAGGCGTATAACTCCGCAGCGGATTCATTCTGAGATGGTCGGAAAAAGCCCTTCCCTTAAGGGAAGGGATAATTGCAGACATTTTACTATCTGCTAATACACCATTATGTAATATCCGGCGCCAATTTTTATCAAAATCGCTTGAAGGTATATATTTCTCCCAGGTGCTGCGGAGAACATCATGTGATTTTTGCTCAATACCACTCGTTATTAAAGAAAGCATTTCGATACTATCATGAGATTCATAAAGCGGAGCGATCAGTGGTTGAATCAGGCTAAGTGTGCCATCAGCGGCGCGACAATCTCCCCAGCTTTCTAAATAATGTGATAGGGGTATATGCCAGGTGGTTTTTTGTGAGGTTTCATCCCGGTTTGGACTCAGATGAATACTGTTAACGACTTTATCCAGCGCTTCAGCAAAATTAATATCAGCCGGTGCATTATAGACAGGGTTACCTCCCAAAATGATCAGTGTACTGACTTTTCCCTCTCCCATGCGTTCGACCAAAGTAACAAACGATTCAAATTTGCTCTCATTCAGATCTTTTGTATCCCTGTAGGTGACAGTTTGTCCTACGTTACCAAGCGCGAAATTTATGGCATATACAAGGGCATGAACAGGAGCAGGTTGACGGTATCCGGCAACCACCAGGCCATTTTTGCGATTGCGGATCAGATCTCTGGCAACCACGGAGATCCATTTCTGATCGATATTTACGTCTCCTTCAATCCTCAGATCATCGGAGATTGAGATAGTTGCCCCCTGCTTGTTTAATTCTTTTACGAGCAAGGCAACATATCCCGGAATTTCACTGTTTGATAGTGGTAACCGGTGGTCAGCCATCGCTCCGGTAATTGAATAGGAGGATTCCACAGTATAAAGACGATTCATTTTGTCTGAAGTGGATTTCACCCTGCGCCCTTTGGCAAATTTCTTCGCATTGGTTACATTTTCATTCTCTGTATGCAGAAAATCAGCATCCAAAGAAAGAATAACCGTCGCCTTATCATAATGATATACAGGTTGATATTCAGTGCCTGTAGCCAGAGCCATTCCTTGTAATATATTTTCCTGACTAACCGGTGCATAACAAGCCAGATCGGCCTTTGGAAATTGTGCTTTAAAATCGTCCATCAACCGGGATAAGGTCAACGAGGAAAAGGAATCGGTTAAGATTGCCAGGCCTTCGCCCTTATTTGCTTTATGGTCCTGATAAACCTTTTTCCAGAAAACGACAAATTCAGACCAGTCCTTTTCATCTCCGTTATGAACAAGTCGCTGAGAACGGTCAGGATCATAGAGATTTAAAATTGAAGCCTGCATCAGGGTATTCGATTTACCCAAACTTGAAGGATGCTTATCATTACCTTCTATTTTTGTCGGTCGACCCTCGTGACTCTCAACTACTACACCATAAGCACTGGTGCCTAATGGCATGGTAGTGGCATAATATTGTGGGATTCCGGGAATTATTTGTTCGGGTGCTTTTACATAGGGTATTATTTTCTCTACCGGCCTTCGGCAGGCGGATAATCCGGCCAAAGCAATCGAGGCCCCCATTAAAGAAAGGAAATTGCGCCTGGTCAATGGATTCTTGATTTCAGAAGCCCCTTCCGGAAATTCACGTTCCAGGAATTCTCTGAATTCAGGTGTATCGGCCAATTGATCCAAACTTCGCCAGTATTCTTTTCCTTGAAGATTTTTCAGTTTTTTCATCGATGACATCCCGAACAATCAACAGGTGGATTTATTTTTTTCTCTTCAATTATCTGCCTGGCCAGTAAAATCTGGTTTTCAGGCGGTGTCCATTTCATATTGGTAACCTGATCGACCGGTCGTAGATGTTCTTCAGGCTGCCGATGGCAATCTAAACACCAGCTCATACTCAGAGATTCTACCTGCATCACCTCTTCCATCTCGGCAACATTTCCATGACAACTGAAACAACCAACCCCGGCATTAATATGTACACTATGGTTAAAGTAAGCGAAATCAGGAAGGTCATGAATCCGGATCCATTCTATCGGCGTCCCCTTTGTCCAGCTCTCAATAACCGGCGCAACTTTTTTACTATCGGTTTTGACCAATGTATGACAATTCATACAGGTTTGGGTTGGTGGGATTGTTGCTGAGGATGAGATTTCCACACCAACATGGCAGTAACGACAATCAAGTCCCAGGTCACCAGCATGAAGTTTATGACTGTATGGGACCGGCTGTTTGGGTCTGTATCCGACATCGGTATACTCCGGAGAACCGAAATACCAGAAGAATCCAACCGTACCAATTCCCCCGAGGAGAATTGCTACCAACAGAACCGGAAATATTTTATTTGACCACTCAGGAAATATTTGAGCCACAGAATATTACCTCGTAATCTTCAGTATAAGTTTGATGTTTTTGTGATCAAAGATTTTTTTCCACGAATTACACGAATTCTGACGAATTTCACGAATTAATTAGAGAGTATTACATATTAATTAATAAAAATCCGTGTTAATTCGTGCTTAATTCGTGAAATTCGTGGTTTCATTTTCTTTGCGTTTTAGCGAGATATATTTTTTCAATATACTAAATTTTTTTATTTAAAAAAACATGGCTTTTGCTTCTATTCGCCACTCTTTAATGTTTCTAACTAAACACCCAATATTGTAGAGAACTTTCAATAATAATCGTAAAGAAAAGGGCAAATAAATAGAGAATTGAATAGGCAAATAATCCCCGCAGCTGTTTGACTGATTGTTCTTTCTTCGCTTTATAGGTTTTTTTTAAATAAATAATACCAACTATTATTGCCACAGCCAGATATATCCCGCTGCTATACACCCAGTAAAGTGAAATTGTAACACCGACCAGGATTATTGTGTAAATCAGGATTTGTTTCATGGTAAAATCGACACCTTTCACCACCGGTAGCATCGGCAATCCGGTTTTTTTATAATCATCTTTTCTGAAGGCAGCCAGGGCCCAAAAGTGAGGGGGTGTCCATAAAAATATGATCAAAAAAAGTATCCAGGGCGCAAGAGCAAATTCACCGGTTGCCGCTGTCCAGGCTCCTACCGGTGCCATCGCCCCGGCCACCCCGCCGAATACGATATTGCTTTTAGTATTTGGCTTTAAATACAATGTATAAAAAAGACTATAGAATAAGATCGTGGCCAGAGACAGCAGGGCAGTGAGCCAGTTAAAAATCACACCAAACATGAGCACACCGGTGATTCCAATGACAATAGAGAATATAAAAGCGTTTGTCGGTTGAATCCGACCAAGCGGTAACGGACGGCGGTTTTTAGTCCGTTCCATTAATGAATCAATATCCCGTTCAAAATACTGATTTAAGGCATTAGCCGATCCACCGGTCAGATAAAGAGCGATCAAAACCAACAAAAATTTTATGGGCTGACCGAGTAAACTGCCTTCCATAAAAAGAGCGGTGGCCCCGGTAATAATTACCAGAAGCATGATCGATGGTTTTGTCAGTTGAATATAATAGGATATTTTTTTTCTTAAGAGAGAGAGATTTATCATATTTTGTTACACTTTCCAACCCTTGGTAAAATTTAATTATGTTGCAAATTTTTAAACATATTTATTAAATAAACAGCTATTTCAAATTATATTATTCACTAAATCTTGGTATAAGGTAGTAATAGAAGAACATTTATAATATCGGGATTATTCCCATAAAAAAGAAGTAACCACAAAGGGCACCAAGAAGGCACAAAGATCACAGAGAAATACCTATTATATGTCTTTCCTGCCCACTCTGTCATTCCCCCGAATACTCGGGGGAATCCAGAGAATAATTCCAAACTAGAGTCAGGAACCAGATTTATGTATTTCATACATAATTCATCCTCTACGAGGATGTGAATTTAGATTTTATGCCAATATTACAATATTTCATCCTCTACGAGGATGAAATTGGCATTATTTACGGCCTTTTACATTATATTATGTATGTAGTATTAAATATAATAAAACCTCTTAGAGGTTTTATTTTTGTAGATTTAATGTTAAGCCCAAAATTTAATCCTCGTAGAGGATTCATTATTTTAACAAATTCAATATATTATGATGATTTAGAAAGTGATAGTCTAAAAAGACCCCATCCTTAATATAATTAAATCCATGGAGAAACAAGCACTTATGCAAATATCAAACTGGATGCCTGCCTTCGCAGGCATTACAGTTTTAGCTTATTTCTTTTGTTCCGTCATAACCTCTTTCGCGGGAATGACAGAACGCTTGCAACAGCTATAGCGACAAGTGCATAGATCCCTGCGGGATGACAAAACATAGATTTCTCTCTGTGTGCTCTGTGCCTTCTCTTCGTCCTCTGCGGTTAATATCACCATCCCAGTTTTTGACGGAGCAGTTTGCCGGCAGCCCGGCTGATTGTTAACTCTGTCTTTTGTTTATCCCGGACCTTCATCTTATATCCCCCACCAAACCAGGCCTCAATCGTCTGAACATAATTTAAATTAACAATCGTGGAGCGGTGAATTCGAAAGAATTTCTCCGGATCCAGTCGTGCGCTCAATTCTTCCAGTTTGTAATTCACCAGGTATTTTGTGTCTTCCAGGTGGGCGAATACCAGTTTTTGATCCGAAGCAAAATAGACGATTTTATCTTCGTTGATGATATAAATTTTGTCACCAATTTTTGAGGGGATACGTTTCAGATAGTCTTTTTGTGGTGACCACTTCGACAGCAGATTTTTTATATTCTGTTCAGAACTTAAATTACCATCCAGCGTTTCTTTCGCCCTGTTTACTGCCACCTTAAGACGTTCCAGAGAAAAAGGTTTTAGTAAGTAATCAATCGCCTGTACTTCGAAGGCCCTGATCGCATACTGATTATAGGCGGTAGTAAATATAACCAGTGGTTTATAGGAAATCAGATGAAACAGATCGATACCGGAGATGTCGCTCAGATGAATATCGAGAAAAATAAGATCCGGTTTTAATTCATCGATCAAAGCTGCGGCGATTTTACCCGAATCTGTCGAATCTAAAATTTCTATATCCGGCAGAGTAGCCAGGAATCCACGAATGCGGTCCAAAGCAGGCTTTTCATCTTCAATTATAAGTGTGCGTATCATTGCTTCCCCACAGGTAATAAAATTGAAACAGTCGTTCCCCGACCATATTCAGACTCAATTTTTAACAGGTTATCTTTTTTGTAATTGAGTTGCAATCTGTCCTTAATATTTGACAGGGCATGCCCCGGAACAGGTAATTTTTGCAATCTGTTCGCTTCTATCCCCTGACCGTTATCTTTTACTGTAAATACAATCCCCTGATTTTTCTCTTCAATATTAATATTAATTGTCAACGGATCACCATTCTCCTTCCATGCATGTTGCAGAACATTTTCAACAAGAGGCTGCAGCAATAATACCGGTACCTCCGTATTTTCATTTTGCAGGGAATTATGCCACCTTATCTGTATTTTTTTATCAAAACGGGCCTGTATTAAATCTGCATACTTTTTGAGAAAACCAATCTCTTCTCTGATGTTTATCATTTCCCGTGATGAGTTATCGAATAGGTAGCGGAGGATATCACTTAACTTTATGATCAGCTGTTCAGCCTTTTCGGGAGCATTCTTGATTTCTGATGCAATTGTATTTAAAGAATTAAACAGAAAATGGGGTTCAATTTGGGCTTTCAAGGCGGTCAATTCTGCTTTATCTATTGCCTGTTGTTGTCTGTTCTGCTGCCAGCGCATTTCAACATAACTTCCGATCAGACTGACCAGGCCAATTAAAATAATCACGGCAAAAAAGGGAATCAGGGCAATACGGTATTTTTCTTGAAAAAGACTATTGGCAATTTCCAGATCTAGAGGAGAGGAAATAAACGATACGAAACTTGCCCAGAACTTTTCCCCGATAAATTCTGTCAATGTGACATTTGGTTTTAAGATCGCTGATTGAAACAAGAGACCGGCAAGATAAGCGGTTGAAATGGATATCATATAAATGAAACTGCGCAATGTCCACTGTTGTACCGGACTAAAGACATCGAGTTTTTTGATGACTGTTTTTTGTACAATTGCCAATATCAGGACAAGTGCAATTGCATAAAAATAGCCGATAAGCAGTGCATTTACGGTAGAATCAGTTTGGGCCAAAAATATAAAGGAAAGAAATCCTCCAATTACTATAAGTGAGAAGAATTGCAGGATTGTCGCGTTTCGTTTTTTTGCAAATGATTGTTGCATGGTCATTTTCGATTTTCCTGAACGACTGCTTTGGAAAATGTCAAAATAGAAGGGTAAAATCAAG
>SDBT01004632.1_pt1 | contig 23281 bp, 26 predicted proteins | sample 2277101 | NCBI WGS metagenome assembly SDBT01 (sample SAMN10404973, study PRJNA504765) | marine sediment metagenome | isolation source: marine sediment core GS10_PC15, 103 cmbsf | place: Arctic Ocean: Southern Knipovich Ridge | collected 2010 | reverse complement strand
CAAACAAAAGAGGAAGCCTGATGGGAGCAGTATTAGCAGTCTCAATTGGAATTTTAGTAATTCACGTAAATTTTGTAATTTTCCAAGGCCTGTATGACGCAATTATCAGGGATATGTCTGGTTATAGATTTGGTGATATCTATATTACAGATGAAGACGACTATGTCGAAAAATCTGATTTAGCTTTAGTAAATTGGCTTGAAAGAATACCATTTGTAGAAGCGGTAACGCCACGGTTGTCGTCTACAGCTTCAATTAATGCAACAAAATACGGTGAGAGATTTGAAGAAACCAGAGTTCCTATCTTGGGAATTGATCCACTAAGAGATATTCGAACATCTGCAGCTCATGAAACTATAAGTTCTGGTCAGTATGTTTTTTCAAGAAATTCAATTGTGATAGGTTCTTGGATTGCAAATAAACTTGGTGATATTAAACCCGGCGAAGCTGTAAAACTTAAGATTGTTGATCGTTGGGGTGAAAACCAACTAAAACAATTTGTTGTAAGTGGAATTTCAACCTCACCTGGTGGACAAGGATTTGATAACACTGTTCTGATTCACATTGATACCTTGCGAGACATGTTGGATAGAAATGGCGAGACAGGTTCATTTTTAGTTAGACTAAACGATCCAACAAAAGCTATTCAAGTCAAAGATTTCTTTCTCAGATCATTTCCTAATGATGATTTTGAGGCTGAAACCATAGAAGAATCTGCAGAAGAAATTCTTCGAGGTTTTAGATCCGGCATTGCCATGATCAACATGATTGGATATTTTGGAATGATGTCTTCTGGGTTTGCTATTGTAGCAATTCAGATGATACTTGTTTCAAGCAAAACTAGAGAAATTGGTATTATGCGCTCAATTGGAGCAAAGAGAAAGGACATTTTGATTATGTTTTTACTACAAGGAATGATCATTGGTGTTATCGGAGCAAGTGTTGGAACAGCAGCTGGTCTAGGCTATACATTCTATGCCAAAGAAACCAAAATGGCTTGGAATAATAGCGTTCCTTTGGAGGTAAACTATGACTGGTCCAAAACTATCCAGACTGCTTTTACCTCGTTTGGTTTAGCAATCGTTGCTTCAATATACCCAGCATACAGAGCAACCAAACTTCAACCTGTGGAGGCGATGAGAACTGTCTGAGAAAGTTCTTGAAATTAAAAATCTAGACAAAACCTATGGTGAAGGGGAAACTGAAGTCAAGGCTTTACGTGATGTTTCCTTTAGTGTACACAAAGGAGAATTTGTATTAGTTGTTGGAAGTTCGGGTTCTGGAAAATCCACATTATTGAACATGATTGGACTATTGGACAAACCAACAAAGGGAAAGGTTTTCATCGATGGCGTTGATACTTCCAAACTCAACGATAACAAAATATCCTCATTTAGAAATGACAAATTGGGTTTTGTTTTCCAATTTTCTAATCTTTTAGCAGACCTTACTGTTTTAGAAAATGTAATGCTCCCAAGAAACATACAGGGAACAGAAAAGAATGCAGAACATGAAGTAAAGGAGATGTTAAGGGCTGTTGGTCTTCAAGACCAACTACATAAACGTGCCAACAAAATTTCTGGAGGACAAGCTCAAAGAGCCGCAATTGCAAGAGGTTTGATTAACCATCCTTCAATCGTCCTTACTGATGAGCCAACTGGTAATCTGGATTCTATCACTGCTAAAACCATTATCCAACTTATGAAATCTATGGCTAGAAAACTGAATCAAACATTCATCGTGGTCACACATGAAAAAGAAGTGTTTGGAGACGTAGATCGAGTAATTACAATCAAGGATGGCCGAGCATTTGATAGTAAAGAACTAAAAACACTGGAGGTAACAACATGATTAGATTTTCATTATTCACATTAGTTGCCGTATTAGCAATATCTCAACTTTTAGTTCTAAACGTATATGCACAATTAGGAGGTGAATCGCCTTATAAGCGAGATTTTGGTGATGTAAAGTTTCTTGATGCATATTTTGGTATAGCAGATGAAAAAATAGAAGTAGAACCAGGTGACAGAAACGTACCATTTACTGTAGTTTTAGCAAACGTAGGAACTCAGGATATCACTGGTATTCGCGGACAACTTTCAATACCATTTGGATTTAGTTCCTCAGATGGACAACATCAGTTAATTTTTGCAGACAGCGATTCAAATTCACTTGCAGGTGACAATTTTTCCCTGACATTTTTTGTTAGTTTAAGTAATGAGTTAGAAATCAGACAATATCCAGGCTCTGTTAAGGTAGATTATTCTAGATTAAGGGAATCTGGAGTCAGAAATACATTTTTTGATTTTGATTTCAAAGTTACAGGTGACAGCATCATTAACATGCGTGCACTTGATCCATTTTTGACTTCTTTACAAACAAATCACATTGTGATTGAAGTATCTAATGATGGCACTGCACCAATTTCAGGTGTAGATATTGTTGCAAGTAATACTGCAACTACAATTTCCTCTACTACAACATCAGTAACAAATTTAGAAAACGTAGTTGTATTAGATGCAAACTGGGATGTGGGTCATATTGATCCTGGAACTTCCAAGTATCTAGATATCGATGTCTATATTCCAGCATCATTAAAGGGTGAAACATTACATGTTCCAATGGATTTAACTTATTTTAATGCACATGGTGATAGACACACAATCACTAGAAATGTTGATTTCTACATTAAAGGTCTAATCGATGCAAGGATATATGATGTCAAAATTATTGATTTATCAGGCAAGCCAACTGTAATTGGTGAAATAATTAACGAAGGAAATGAAGATGCATTATTTGGATTTGTTACCATAGAACCATTAGGAGATTCTAACATTATCAAATCAACTCAATTCATCGATGAAATAGAAACAGATTCTCCTGTTCCATTTAATACTCCAATAGAATTTGATGGTGACCCAAGATATGGTGAACATGATATACGAGTTACGGTAAGATACAAAGATTCACTTCGTGATGAAAAGTTCATTACTTATGACACAACCATTTTGATAAATGATCCCTCAAAAAGCCAAGAATCTGAAATTGATTATACCCAATGGATAATTTTATCTGTGGCAGTTGGCGTGGGAATTGTAGCATTTTCGCAGATAAGAAAACGAAAGAAAGTAGAAACAAACGCAAGTTAAGATTATATCTGATATCTAAAACCTATGATCATGATACGGGATGAAATCGAAATCCCTAAGGAATTACGCGAATTCATGCTCGAAGAAGCGAAACTAACTTCTCTTGGACAAAAAAATGGTGCAAATAAGCAATATCGCTACGGAAATTTACACATTAGAGAATATGATGACAAGTTTCTTGTACATACAGACAAAGTTGATCCACGAAAGGATCCGCTGGGACATTTAATTCATGACGCACCTGAAGTATTCGTTGGTCTTGTTTGTGCAGCCTTTGGTGGCTCTAAAGTTGCTTCAAGTGTTTTTAAAAAAAATAATTCAAAAAAAGACGCATTACTTTCAGGAATCATTACATCATTAGTTTTAGGCTATCTTGGCTATTTTATTACTAAAAAAATTAAAAATTACAAGGAGTGATTTCTTATTAGCACATTACGAACTATCAAAGTTGTTTTCAAACTCATTCCATTGATTCTAGCATTAAAAAAAGATAGAAAGGATTGGGTAAAAAATGAAGGTAGAGGTGTTGATACCGAAAAATACCGAAAAAATGCAAAAAAAGTTTTGAAAGCATTTATTTCTCTTGGTCCAGTTTACATCAAACTTGGTCAATGGCTTTCATCAAGAGCTGATATTTTACCGCAACCCTACATGGAAGAACTTTCAAAACTTCAAGATCAGGTACCTGCTGCTCCTTTTGAAAAGGTCAAACCAATTATAGAAAAGGATCTTGGACCAATAGACAAAAAATTTGATTCCATTGATCATAATGCATTATCTGGCGCATCATTAGGTCAAGTTTATCGAGCAAATATGGGAAATCAAGAAGTTGTTGTTAAGGTTAAAAGACCTGGAATTGAAAAAATTGTTGAAGAAGATCTAAAAATTCTCCAAAAAATTCTGCCAATTGCACTAAAATTTGTAGATCCAAACTTGAGATTTTCCGCAAAAGCAATGCTTGCTCAATTTATTGAAACTATACATGAAGAAATGGACTATACAATAGAATCATCAAATCTAAAATCAATTAAGGAAAATATAGAAGGTTATCAAAATGTAATTGTTCCTGAAGTTTACGATACTCATTCTTCTGAAAATGTACTCACTATGGAGTATATTCCAGGAATTAAGGTGACCAATATTCAAGCCCTTGATGACAAGGGAATTGATAGGCAAAAAATCGTAATTGACGTGCACAAAATCTTCTTTACTATGCTGCTTCGTCATTCAATATTTCATGCAGATCCTCATCCTGGAAACATCTCAGTCACAGATGATGGGAGATTAATTCTCTATGACTATGGAATGGTTGGAAGACTAGATTCTGACACTAGAATGAGATTGATACGACTTTACCTTGCTTTAGTTGAGAAGGATCCTTCCAGAACAGTCAACGCAATGAATGAACTTGGAATGCTTATTCCAGACTTTAATCGTACTGCGATAGAACGTGCAATTGAGTTGACTGTAAACGCCATGCATGGCAAAAAACCAACGGAAATGGAAGTTGATGCATTGCTGGAACTTGCAAACAAAACAATGAGTAAATTTCCATTCACACTTCCAAAACATCTTGCATTATACATTAGAATGGCAACAATCATTGAAGGAATTTACAAGACACACAAAGTTGATTTTAAATTTGTTAAAGTTCTGAAAAAAATTTTAGAAGAAGAACATCTTATCAAAGATGCATACATTGAAGAACTAAAATATTCATTCAAAAGTTTCGCAAAGTCAATTGAAGCAACAATTTCTATTGCTCCTGAACTGAAAAAATTCATTGATGAAAACAGATCATTGCAATTACTTGCTACCAAACCCAAATCAAATGTTTTAGTTTCAGGAAGCATATTATCTTCAGCAATTTTTCTAGGTTCCGCATTTTTGTATAACGTAAATGAAGCTGCTTCAATTACTGGAATGATTGGTTCACTAATTATAATGGGAATTTTTACTGTCTTTAGAAACAGATAGTTATTCTATTGAAATAATTTTTCCATGTTTCGTTATAGGAATTGAGATTGTTAAGACACCCTGAGAATATTTTGCTGAATTTACTTTTTCCTCTCCTTGTTTAATGTGAATTGGAAGTCTAATTTTTTTATCTATCACATTTGGTCTTTGATTACAGATCATTGCATTCTTTTTTTCTTCACTATGCTTTTTTTCTGCATTAATTGAAAGGATATTTCTATTAATGGAGAGCTTGATGTCATTCTTATCAAAACCTGGAATATCAATTATTATCGTTAGTACATTCTCATCAATTTTCATATCTATTGGAGGAAGAACAAATTCGTAAAATTCTCTAGATTTGTTACCAATTTCTCGCATCATTTCTTTTGCCATGGATTTTACTAGGCCCATTTTGACAAATTCTTGTTTTTTGGTTATAAATTTTGATAGATTTTTAATTAATCTAACTCTCTTTGATTACGTCTTATGATTATTGTAATTGAGGGTGGAGATCAAGCAGGAAAAAAGACACAATCAGCACTACTAGCCAAGGCATTACGAAAACGAAAACTCAAAACCAAACTGTTTAGCTTCCCAGATTATTCAACCCCTATAGGAAAGGAGATTAAAAAATACCTCTTAGGAAAAAGAAAACTTCCTGTTCAAGTAGTTCATTGTCTTTTAGCTGCAAATAGATGGGAGAAACTCAAAGATATAGAGGATGCCAATTCAAAAAATTCTGTTTTAATAATGAATAGATATTACCAATCAAATTTGGTGTATGGTCTTGTAAATGGTATGAATCTTGATTGGCTTGAAAATTTAGATTCAGGTCTTCCAAAACCCGATTTAGTTATTATTTTAGATGTATCTCAAAGTGAATCATTTAGTCGTAAAAAAACAAAACGAGATCAATTTGAAAAGCATCGAGAATTTTCTAAAAAAATTTCTAAATCATACAGACAATTAGCAAGGAAAAAACATTGGAAACTTGTTGATGCATCTGGATCAAAAGAAAACATTCATCAAGAAATCATGAAAATCTTTGCAAAAAAAATCAGGACATGAAAAAAAGTCATTTAGATATCATTGATCCAATTCATGATTTTATCAGAGTTTATGGTCCTGAATTAAGAATCATCGACAGTCCAGTCTTTCAAAGGCTACGCGGTATACGACAGCTTTCTGGAGCTCACTTAACTTATCCTGGTGCTCAACACACAAGATTTGAGCATTCACTTGGAGTAATGCATATAGCTAGCCAAGCTGGTCAGGTATTGAAAGAAAAAGGAATTCTAAAAACCGATGATATTGAAAATCTTCGGGTAGCAGCCTTACTTCATGATATAGGTCATGGACCTTTTTCTCATTTGTTTGAAGAAATCTTACAACAAAGAAAAAAAATTTCACATGAGGATATGGGCAGAAGAATCATTTTGAAAACAGAATTAGGTGACATTTTGTCAAAATCGGGCTATGATAAAAAATTCATAACAAAACTTGCATTTGGTGACTCAAAACCTCAATTCATGAACCAGATTATCTCTGGAATACTAAGTGCAGATATTATGGATTATTTGTTACGTGATGGATACTTTACTGGAGTAGAGCATGCAAAAATTGATCATAAACGTATAACCCAATCTCTTGAAGTACATCAAAAAAAATTAGCATTGGAAAGTTCCGCCTTGTATTCATTTGAATCTATGATGCATTCCCGCCATCAAATGTTCAAAGCAGTGTATTTTCACAAAACTGTTCGGTCTGCTGAAGTAATGTTATTAGAATCAATCAGACTGGCTGATAAGGAATTAGGATTAACCTCCCTAAACTTGGATGATTATGTGAAACTTACTGATGAATCCTTGTTATTCAAATTACTTTCCTTGTCAGATGATTCCGATGAATTAAAGAGAGCAAAAGAATTTGCACAAGATTATCAAAATCGTAGACTTTTAAAATGTGTCTTTGAAAGAATTCTAACAAATAAGACCAAACTAGGAAAAATGAAAACAAACGAATTAAGGACAAAAATTTCAAAAAAATCTTTTGTCAATAAAAATGAGATATTTATTGATAGTTCTATAACACCTTCTATTCCATTAGGGTCTTCGAAAAAAGAGTCACGCTCAATAATTTTGGTTACAAAAGATGTTAGTAAACTACATGCAGAAAAAATTCCAATTTCAAAAATTCCATCAGTTTCTCAAATGTCAGGATTTATGAATATTTTACGAGTTTACACATCAAACCAGAATCGAAAAAAAGTTGAAATTGCAGCCAAATCAATTCTCGGTGGTTTAAGATAATGATGAAACGAATTGTCATCAAACTCTCTGGGCGAATATTTGGAATGGATAATGTCAAAATCTTAAAGGACTATGCAAGGTTTCTGGTCAAGATTAGCAAAGTTTGTCAACCAGTTATAGTTGCTGGAGGTGGACCCATTGCAAGACGCTACATTAACTATGCAAGATCATCAGGTGCAGATGAATCCAGTTTAGATGAACTTGGAATTGATATATCTCGTCTTAATGCAAAACTTTTGATTTATGCTCTAAAACACAGAGCATACCCACATCCGCCTACAACTTTACAAGAAATTCGCAATGCAGTAGATAGTGGAGCAATTGTTGTGACAGGAGGATTGCATCCTGGACATAGTACAAACGGAACAGCTGCACTAATTGCAGAAAAGATAAAGGCATCTGTATTTTTGAATGCCACAGATGTTGCTGGAGTTTATGATTTAGACCCTAACAAATACAAGGATGCAAAAATGTACAGACGAATTGAATTAAAAAAACTCCGAAACATGCTTGTTCGTAAAGAATCTATAGCTGGAGGATACGACCTTATGGATATTCTTACGTTGAAGATAATTGAACGTTCTAAAATCAAAACTAGGATTCTCAAAGCCGATATCAAAACTCTAGAAAAAGCAATCAAAGGAGGATCTGTTGGAACCGAAATTATTTTTCCAAAGAAATAATTTTATTCTGATTTTAACTTATTTTGTACAGTCGGATAATTTTCTGTCCAAATCTCTACATATTCTTCCGTGAATTCAGAAATTCCAGATTCAATTGCCTTGTTGAATATTTTCATAGCTTCTTCCTTTTCTAAAGTCTTTGATTGAGCTTTGGTGTAACCATCAGTGTCAACTAAAATTGTAACATAACCATCAGGAGTTTGAATTATAGCAACAAGATCTTCTTCTCCAACTGGTAAGAATTTCCCGCCTTCTTTTTTTGTAGTTAATGTTAACATTCCAAAACCACCTAACTCGAATAGCTTCATCTGTGATTTACTTGCTCTTTCCTTTCCAATCTTTACTGCCTGAAAATACTGCATTAATTAGATCAATTCATTTCAGTATATATTTATCAACATTTATGATGTGTACAACTATAAATTGAATAATGAATCCAAGAATTTTTGTTGTTGTTGCTGTAGCTTTGTTTGCTGTTCTACTAGGAGCTATTGCTTTTTCTGGTCAATCTATAATAAATGATACTTCTGAGGAAGGATTTTTTTCCCTTCCAACAGATGCATCAAGAGAAGTTTTACCACTTGTAATCGAATTAGAGGACTTGACAGTTTTGGAAGTGACAGACAAATTTGCCACCTTGCAAATTAAATTCAAAGTTTTAAACCCCAACTACAATTCCGTGATATTACAATACATCAATTATCACATATTCGAAAATAATCTTGTAGTTCATTCTGGTTTAATAGGTGAACAGCCTCAAGGCTTCGTTATGAGTTCTAACTATATTATAATTTTAAGCGAGAGACCAACCATTGTTTCAGATCAAATTACCATAAAAAATACTGGTAATACTGCAGAATTTTGGTCTGCGTTAACAAGTAATACTCCAAAATGGAAAATCAATGGAGAGGCATTTTTCAATTTGAGCTCCATGATAAGCGGAGCTGAAAATAGAATTACCTTTGAATTTATAGTATAACCACATTTCAATGACTGTATCATAGAATTTCAATATTATGATTATTTGTTTTTAGACGAAATGATTTGACAAAGTTATAAATGGTGCCCAGCATGTTGATTGCCGATGGCAGAAGCAAGTATGGGTGCATTTGGCTCAGCAATAGGAGTCGTAATTGCACTAGCAATAGTGACCTTTGTACTTCGTGGTAAAGGACACCCCGAACCGGTAGATTAGAAAAAGATTGTTCCTTTTACAAAATTTTTCTTACTTTCACATTCCAACTAAATCTTTTATTGAAATAGGCTTTGCAACCTTTTGTTTGATGTAACATTTATCATAATATTGACAAGTAGAACATTCATCCGAGGGTTCTAAAATTGGAGTCTTTTTTTGTTTGAGAAGATCATTAAAAACTCTAACACGTCTTATAGTCTCTTCAAACATTTTTTTATCTCTTGATAATGAAAATGAAACCTCCTTTCGATCTCCAGCTAGGTAAATAACTATTCCATCCATCTTGTTAAAAATCCACATACAAGAATTAAGATATAGCAAATCGTCAGCCTTTGGATTTTCTGGCAACTCATTTACCCAACGGAAAATGATAATTGCATCATCAATTATCATTTCTGCTTGCCCTTTGAACTTTATTTCATCTATTTCAAATTCTCCAGATTTTGCACCATAAGCTCTACTTCGAAGTAAACCACTCACTAAATCATTGAAACCTGTTCTTTCAACCTCTTTGGGTTCAACTCTATCAAAATAAGAACGCCTAAGACATCTAACAACCTCATGAACATTTATTGTGTTAATGTCTTTAGGATCAATCTTTGGTTCTATTTCGCTACCAATTGATTCAATTGCATTTTTTATGAGCTGTCTATAATCTCTATCCCCCATCATGATAGATCAATCATCAAGATGAATCCTCATAAGTTAGCTCATCACTCTCAGATAGAAATTTGAGATTTTAGCTGATAACGCTAGGGTAAAAAAATGAACTGTAAAACCAACTGCTATGCCAATAGTAAGATATCCAATTAAACCATAACTTGCCAGAAAAATTCCAATGGAAGGTAATGAAAATGTCATGGCAAGAAATGTGCTCAACCAAACACTTCTGAAAATCATCTCTGTTGAAAAAACGATTTTACTCATGGGTTCCATTTCAATTCAACTTTGGAAATTTTATCTTTTCCTCATGATGAATTGCATTAAAGCTTCTTTGGAATAATCAATTCCATGCTCCTCACGACTGTGTTCACCAAATTTAGCAATTACCTCTTCGGAAGCACCTTCTGCTACAAAATCACATTCAAACCCATAATCCCTACAGCTTAGTTTTATCACTGATTCATCAAAATTTCGGGATGTTATAACTTTTTACCCGTCTTTACCCATCTTGAGTCCTGAGAATGAGATCTAATCTTCTATAATGAGTTTGGACATTGTGGTTTGTGCTGGAATCTTTTGTTCAACCGCATAAGCAATTGAACCAAGATTTCTCACTTCAAAGGCCGTTAGTTTTGTAATTCCAACACTTGTAGCAGAGCTAAACATTCTTGTGAACGTAGCCTTTGCCTTTCTGTAAATCTCCATCTCAAATGCATGTTCAAATTCTGAAATGGCATCAATTTCAGTTTCTGATTGAGGAACAAGTTCTCTGTACTGAGTACTTGCCAATTCATTTAAAGCGTCTCGTACCGATGGTGCAGCAATCATTCTTACTACCAAATCCATAGATGCGGAGGGAGAATATGTGTCGATCAGATCCTGAATTCGTTGTTCATCTAATTTCCAGAATTTTCCTCTAATCACACTAAGAATATTGTAAAAATCAATATCCATTGACACTGGACGAGAAAGATCTTTGTCGCCAGATTTTTTCAATCCTATACTGAGCTGTTTAATCAAAATTTTGTCAAAAAATGTGTCAAAAACCTGAATGTTTTTGGTTTCATTATAAAGAGCTACTGCGTTAGCCACCTCCTCCCCAAATAGTGTACCGCTAAGACTTGCAACTGTTTCTTCAAGATCTTTTGCCACAAGAGCTTTTAGTATCACATCTCTTTGTTTTATGAGCTCTTCAGCATGAAGGTTAATGTGCGGCTCTATCTCCTCTTGTGACTTTCCGAGAACTTTGCCCTTTAGTATTAATTTCAAATTCCAAACAATGAATTTGAGAAAATACGCATCTAATACAGTTGAACCAGCCGTCTTGGCAATAGAATAGTGTATATCAGCAAGATGGCTTCTTAAAGCAGATTCAATTTTTTCAGCAGTAAGGGGTTTTGAGATTTCTGAAACAGAATCAGAATAATAAGTATTTTTAATTCTAGTTATCAACTCATCAAGATCTCTTGATTCTGCCAAGGTTTGTAATTCACTTTTTGTGAGTAATCTTCCACGCTTGCTGTAGGCTTTGACAGATGCGTATATCTTTTGGGAACCTCCAGTCATTCAAACAATCTTTCCTTGGTGATGATTTTAATGTTTAGTGAAAGTCTAAGCTTTGTTAGCACTAATTCAACAGATTCTGTTTAACAAATTAACAGTTTTCTCCATATCTGATTTTGATAAATGTGAAAAGGCTTCAAGAAATTCCTTTTGAACTTGAAGGCTTTCATCATTAACAATCTTCAAGTTTTCTAAATTCATCGGCAGTAAATTTTCCAATTTTCCATTACAGTAAGATCTAATGTATTTCTCAAAAAGTGAATGGGTGAACTTTGGAGCAATTTTTGATAGCTTTTGAATAATTTCCTGAAACTCTTTTTCTTCCGAACTAGCATTTGAAAAAAACAGCTCTAGGATATTTTGTTGATTTTTTAACTCCTTGATGGATAATGATACTAACAATCCACTCTTAGTTAGTTTGTAATACGGAATTCCTTTTTCTTGAAGTGCTTTTGGACCTCGTTTTAACGGTAATCTACCCTCCTCCTCAACTAGTCCCAATGGGATAAGAACTTCATCCAAATCCAGAAAAATTCCAGAATAGAGATTTTTCCAAATGGTTTGGCTTTCATTTGCAATCGATTTTGAAATGGATATTCTGGTCTTTTCGATTGGATTTGATTGGGTTGCTAGTGTAATAATTATGAATCTTTGTCTAATAGCTTCTCCAGTAAGCTGCTGACTTTTGGTTTTGTAAGTATCAAAAATTGCCAACTTTGGTGGTTTTGATTTCAAATAGTTCTCACCAAATTTTTTAATAGCTCTTTTCTTCTAATCATCCAAGGCTCAATCCTACATGACATAATTTTCATATTCTATGTTAATATCGTAAATTACTGAAATATAATAATTTACATTCTCAACCCGTCAAACATCTTAACCCTTATATCATTTTCAATTAGTTCAAGCTCATTGAATTCTAGGAATCGTAAGTATTCGTTATTACTACTAATTGTAGTAGCTGTTACATCTACTGGTGCAATGTCAGTTGCATATGCACAACAGGTAACTGATGGCATGGATGGATATGTCATAGGCACCAGTGGAATTTACACCGGAAACCCAAACGAATGTTGGTTTGATGATGGCGAAGGTAACATGATGCCCTGTAGAATTGATACTGGTGACACAGCATGGATCCTTACCGCATCATCACTTGTGCTATTCATGACTCCTGGAGTTGCATTCTTCTATGGCGGTTTGGCCAGATCAAAGAATGCAGTAAGTACAATTGGAATGGTCTTTATCATAATTGGATTAATGTCATGGCAATGGGTTGCATGGGGTTACACTCTTTCATTTGGACCCAATGATAATGATACTACTAACATGTACATGGGCGCTTTAGATTACGTTGGTTTTAACCAGGTCTCTCATTATGCTCCTCTTGGTGAGCCAGGTCCTTGTACTGATACTTGGTCTGCTGCATATCAAATGCAGGTATTCCCTGAAGATGAGATATGTAGTCAAGGCTGGCCGGGAACCGTTCCACATCAAATGTTTGCAATGTTCCAGGCAACTTTCGCAATTATCACACCAGCACTAATTGTTGGTGGATTAATTGACAGAATGAAGTTCAGTGCTCTTATAATTTTCATCCTACTCTGGGCAACGTTCGTTTACGATCCAGTTGCCCACTGGGTATGGGGTGGTGGATTCATTGGAAACCTGGACCTTGATCCAAACTTGTCACCAAGCTATGGTCTTGACTTTGCTGGTGGTACTGTGGTACACATTACTTCAGGATTCTCCGCACTTGCAGCAGCGTTAGTACTTGGGCGAAGACTAGGATATGGTAAGGTTCCAATGGAACCACACAATGTACCAATGGTAGTACTTGGTGCATCCATACTTTGGTTCGGATGGTTCGGATTTAACGCAGGAAGTGAGGTAATGGTTGATGGTATAACAGTTAGTGCCTGGGTTGTTACAAACACTGCAGCAGGTGTTGCATCTATTACATGGTTACTCATGTCTTGGGCTCATACCGGAAAACCAAGCATCGTTGGCGCTGCAACAGGCGCAGTTGCAGGATTAGTAGCAATTACACCAGCATCTGGTTGGGTTGGACCCATGGCATCAATAATCATTGGCATTGCAGCTGGAACTGTTTGTTATGGTGCAGTTGCATTCAAGAATGCGCGCAAATGGGATGATGCACTTGATGTATGGGGGGTACACGGAATTGGTGGTCTTACAGGTGCAATTCTAACAGGTACACTTGCCAGTCCTCACATTTGGGATACCGGTGATGGTATCGGTGCGTGGACTGGAACACCAGAAGGATTTGAACAACAAGCAATCAACATCATCGGTGCCGTAATGACGCTATCCTATGCCTTTGCTGTAACGATTGTAATACTGAAGATAATGGATGTTGTATGGCCCGGCGGAATCAGAATCACGCCAAGAGAAGAGGAGATTGGTCTTGATCTCGCGCAGCATGGAGAGCGTTCCTACGTAAACGAATAGAAAATCTTTCTTTATTTTCTATCATAAAACAAATGCATTTACGTCTCAATTTCAACAATTGATTTGTGTTAATTAGTACAAACGCACTACATCAAATCATAAATGATCCTAATCTTGTTTTGATTGATGCTAGATCATTCAAAGAATATTCAGAAGCTCATATTCCAGGAGCAGTAAACCTTGATCTTTTTGCATTTCATTGGTTCGATACCACAAAGAAAGGGATAGAGTCTTTCAACGCACAAACTAAGGAACTTTTTTCATTTGTTGGTGTAACTAATGAAAAAAAAGTCGTGTTTTATGATGATATATCAGGAATATTGGCAGCTAGAGGAGTTTGGATGTTACTTTATTTTTCACATCCCCAAGTTTTCATGTTAGATGGAGGAATAAACAAATGGAAAAGCAAAAACCTTCCAACAGAAACAAAATCAAATGCTTTCAAGCCGGCAAAATTTTCGGGTAAAGTAAACTCCAAAATCATAGTTGGCTTTGAATACATCAAAGCAAACCTTGATCAACTCAAAATTGTGGATGCAAGAACAAAGGAAGAATATGATGGAACAATTGTGAGGTCAGCAAACGCAGGACACATTCCAGGCTCTACAAACATAGATTGGAACGAAAATATTGCAAATGATGGCACTCTGAAAAATGAAAAAGAGCTTTCAGAGTTATACCAATTTTCAAAAGATGATGAAATTGTCACTTATTGTCATGGTGCATATAGAGCAGCTAACACGTTTCTTGCATTGAAAAAAATTGGATTTAAAAATATACGCGTTTATTTGGGTTCTTGGGGAGAATGGGGAAATAAATTAGACTTACCTACTGAGTGATTTTTCTTTCCACACAAGTTTATTGTAAATCATTTCTGGAACAAGTTTTTTGAATGGGATAGAACCACCATCATACCATTTTGTAAAGAACTCGTATAAATGAAGCCTCAAAGCTTGAATGTATACTATCAATCCTTCAATTATCATTATTCCAAGGTTTCCACCAATGATTATTGCTAAGGCCCCCGGAGATCCGATTCCGCCTAGCTGTACGTATGCGTTATTTACAGTAAGTAGAAGAGCAGCATGAACAAGTAACATGATGCCAATTCGAGCATAGCTGATAGTATGTGATAAACATTCTACTGTTTTTCCAAGTAACGTTTCCATAACTATACTTGCCATGTCGCCTCCTTCTTCAGGATGTTTTTTGTTATGCATAATGCCACCAACAATCATCACTATAACACATCCAATCACAGTAATTATTGCAATTCTAACTACTAGCCAAACTACTGCCCAATCCCCTACGAGAATTGTAATCCAAGGAACAGGTTCTGTGTGAATTTTGGAATACATGCCCATTACATCATATCCAGATCCTATAGCAGACATCATCACTGCGACGATTCCAAAATACATTATCAAGTTTGGAATAGCTTCAAAGTATAATGCGACTTTCCTTCCTTCTTTATAGTATCTTTTAATTCGTAAAAGAAATGCCCAAACCAGATGTATAATCCCTAAAAAGATTGAAACCTTTAGAATCATGATTACTTGCTCGAAGGTGAGTTCTGCTACGCTGAGTAAACCAATGACACCAGCCATGAAATGTAAGGGCCCGCCTTCTTCTATCAAAAACGCTACGGGAGCAAAATGATCTAAATGAAAGCCAAATATCTCACCAGTAAACAAGCCTGCAATGGCAGCTGAAAATCCTGATATGCCAATTAACATTCCCCACCTAGATAGTGTACCTTGTCCTTTGACCTTGAACAAAAGACCAAAACCCATCAATAACAATGCATGACCCAAATCTGCAAACATTATGCCATAGAAAATTGGCCACATAAGTGCAATCATCCATGTTGGATCTGGTTCACCACGTTTTGGAATCCCTTGGCTATTTGTGATAACTTCAAATGTTCTCACCCAACGTGGATTACGTAACAGTACAGGTAATTCTTCGAGAGTTTTAGGATCTTTAATTTCTTCAGTTATGGATGTCCATTGACCTGTCATATCCTTGAATTTCTTTTCCATTTTTTTCGGAATGTATCCTTGAATCAGTGCAAAATGTTTTGTTCCTCCAGGCTTTCGTAGGGTTTCAAAAATGTCTTTTGCTACACGTGCATCTTCTTGCAGTGTCAATATTTCTACACGTAATTTTTTTCTCATCATAGCAAGCTGTTTTGTAATTGATTTTTGTTTCACAGTCAATTCTTTAATTTTTGATTCAGCAAGTGCATATGCTTTGCTTGGAATCTGTGGAAATCCCTGAGGAATAGAAAATGGATTGGCATTTAGACTTCTCATCACCCTGATTACCTTATCTGCATCTTTTGCATCAGAAATAATAACAAGTGCAGAATTTTCCTTTGATTCTAATTCATATTTGTAAATGACAACTCCTTCTAACGTTCTTACAATTTCATCATAGTCCGAAGTTTTAATGACAAAAAAATTTGTAAAAAAATATTTCATTAAACCAAAATTGCCAATATCAATGTCCAATTTTTTTATCAATTGCAAAGTTTCTTTTAGAGAAGTGTATTCTTCAAGACTTTTTCTTGTGTTAGTATCTTCTTCCAAAAGCTTTGTAGCGTCTCCAACAACTAATGGAGTTTTCTTCTCCACATCCTCAATCATGGATTCGAGTTCTTTGAGTTCATATTTTTTTTGTTTAATCTGTGTTCCCTTGAAGAGAATTTCCATCATGCCAACTATTGGGGGTACGTTTAACCCTTTTACCACATCTTCAATGGTTTGGTAGATTTTTTGGGATCTAAGAAGAAGGTCATCTAATTCTGGCGTAATAGTTTCATTTTCTGTTTCTATCTTGTGGAACCACTCAAATTCTGCAAGACGTGAAACAGCTTGTGGAGATTCTGTTCTTGGGAGGATAACATTTCCTACCAAAAGTTCAGCTATAGCCAATAATTACCAACGATTTACTGGATGTTTAAAATCTTTCTAAGATTATTTTGAAAAACAAAAAACTGTTCTAAGTCTGTAACCTTTTATTTGTCCAAACATTAAAATCCAATATCAATAGATCGCCTCGTTATTGGCTTCTAACTCTAAATTGGAAACAACCATTGATAAAATTCTAAGTCAAACAGAGATCGAAATATTATCAAGTTTAAAATCATCCCTTGATGAAACTCAAGAAACTTTGTCAAAATCCCACTCCAAGCTTGAACAGGAATATGATCGAATTGTTAATGAAGGAAAAAAAGAGGCTGATAAGGTTCAAAAACAGATAATTGGTAGTTCTGACTTGGAATCCAGAAACAAACAACTTAAAATGATGGACGATTCTGTTCAAAATGTTTTCGTCAAAGCAATAGAAAAAATTAAAACAATAAAACGTGATGACAAATATTCTAAATTAATTAATACACTTCTTGAAGAGGCTACAGAAACTTTAGGAACTAAGGATGTTACTGTTTATACAAATTCGGCAGATAAGAAAATTGTAAATTCATTATTATCAAAATTTCCAGGAAAAAAATTGGCCTCTGAAACAATTGAATGTTTAGGAGGCATAGAGATAAAATCAAAAGACGGTTCTATGTCTTTTAACAATACAATTGATGCAAGACTTGATCGTATGAAGCCTTTAATTAGGAAAGAGATTGCCAGAAAATTCGGATTAGGGAAGTGACATGGTAGCACAAGGAAAAATCACTTGGATAAGTGGACCTGCGGTTAGAGCCGATGGAATGTCAGAGGCAAAAATGTATGAAACTGTCTCCGTTGGAGTGGACAAACTAATTGGTGAAGTTATTCGTCTTACTGGGGATGAAGCATTCATTCAAGTTTATGAATCAACCAGTGGATTAAAACCAGGAGAGCCTGTTATTGGAACCGGAAACCCGCTTAGTGTTTTATTGGGACCTGGAATCATTGGTCAAATTTATGATGGTATTCAAAGACCTCTAAAAGAACTTTCTAAAAAATCTGGTTCCTTTATTGGTAGAGGAATTACTACCAGTCCGGTTGATATGACAAAGAAATATCATTTCATACCAACTGTAAAAGTTGGTGATGAAATCCAACCTGGAGATGTAATTGGTACTGTAAAGGAATCTGAATTAATTGATCACAGCATTATGGTGCCACCTGATCACAAAGGAGGAAAAATTACAAATATTGTTAGTGAAGGTGAATATAATCTTGAAACAGAAATGGCTACGGTTGAAAAAGACGGCAGTTCTTCAACACTAAAAATGTATCATAGATGGCCTGTTAGAAAACCACGCCCATACCAAAAACGACATGATCCTACAATTCCATTGTTAACTGGACAAAGAATACTTGATACCTTCTTCCCACTAGCAAAGGGTGGAACAGGTTGTATTCCAGGAGCTTTTGGAACAGGAAAAACTGTAACATTGCACCAAATTGCAAAATGGGCTGATTCACAGGTTGTTGTCTACATTGGGTGTGGTGAACGAGGAAACGAAATGACTGAAGTACTGGTTGAGTTTCCTGAGCTTAAAGATCCTCGAACAGGAAGGCCATTGATGGAAAGAACTGTTCTAGTTGCAAACACAAGTAACATGCCCGTTGCTGCAAGAGAAGCAAGTATCTACACTGGCGTAACTATTGCAGAATACTATAGAGACATGGGAAAAGATGTTGTTTTAGTAGCAGACTCTACAAGTCGTTGGGCAGAAGCTCTGAGAGAGATGAGTGGGAGATTAGAAGAAATGCCAGCTGAGGAAGGATACCCATCCTATCTTGCTTCCAGATTGGCAGAGTTTTATGAAAGAGCTGGCAGGGTTTTGACAATGGGTAGTCCAAAAAGAGATGGTTCAGTTAGTTTGGTTGGCGCGGTTTCTCCCTCTGGAGGAGACTTTACAGAACCCGTAACCACTCATACAATGAGATTTATCAAAACATTTTGGGCTTTAGATGCAAAACTTGCCTACTCAAGACACTACCCATCAATTAATTGGATGAACAGTTATTCTGGTTATCTTTCTGATGTTGCAAAATGGTGGACTGAAAACATTAGTGAGGATTGGTTAGATCTACGAAGCCAGACCTATGCAATTTTACAAAGAGAAGACACACTAAAAGAAATTGTAAGACTTTTGGGTCCAGAAGCATTGCCTGATGAAGAAAAATTGATCCTTGAAGTTGCGAGGATGATAAAAATTGGACTCTTGCAACAAAACTCCTTTGATGAAGTTGACACATATTGTAGTCCAAAAAAACAATTCAAATTAATGAAATTACTAGTTGATTTTTACAACACTGGTCAACAAGCACTTAAGGATGGTGCAACTTTGATAGATATTCGTGCGATGTCTGTAATTGGTACTTTACTTAAAGCAAGAATGGTAATCAAAGATGATGAACTTGAAAAGTTAGATCAAATAAGCGATACTATGGCAAACCAATTCAAAAGCATCGCCGGAGTCAAAGTAACAACATGACATCCAAGGGCGGTGTTCAATACAGTAAGATTGCTGAGATCAAAGGACCACTAGTAGTTGTTGATGATGTTGAAAATGCTGCATTTGATGAATTAGTTGAAATTGAAACTACATCCGGAGAAAAAAGATTAGGAAAAGTCCTCGAAGTAGGACACGGAAAAGCTATTGTTCAAGTCTTTGAAGGAACATCTGGATTATCAATTGCTGGCACTAAAGCTAAATTTGTTGGAAAAGTTATGGAAATGCCAGTATCGGAGCAAGTTCTTGGTAGAGTATTTGACGGATTAGGAAGACCAAAAGATGGATTACCAGATCCAATTGCTGACAAATTTCTAGATATCAATGGAGCTCCCATGAACCCAGAACAAAGAGAATATCCACGTGAATTTATTCAAACAGGGGTTTCTGTTATTGATGGAATGTTAACTTTGGTACGAGGTCAAAAACTTCCAATCTTTTCTGGTTCTGGAATGTCTCACAACATTTTGGCTGCACAAATTGCACGACAAGCATCTGTTGTTGGTACCGGCGATGAATTTGCTGTGGTTTTTGCAGCAATTGGAGTACAGTATAGTGAAGCAGAATATTTCAGAAGAAGCCTTGTAGAATCTGGAGCCTTGAAAAGAAGCGTTCTATTTCTTAATCTTGCAGACGATCCTGCAATTGAGAGAATTATCACTCCTCGTGTTGCACTTACAGTTGCTGAATATCTGGCATATGATATTGGAATGCATGTGCTTGTAATTCTTACCGACATGACAAATTATGCTGAAGCTCTTCGTGAAATTAGCGCTGCTAGAGAAGAAGTGCCTGGAAGGAAAGGCTATCCAGGTTATTTGTATACTGACCTATCAACTATTTATGAAAGAGCTGGTAGATTGAAAGGAAGAAAAGGCAGCGTAACACAAATGTCTATTCTAACAATGCCATCAGATGACATTACACATCCAATTCCAGATTTAACTGGATACATTACAGAAGGTCAAATTGTATTGGGTAGAGATCTATTCAGAAAGGGAATTTATCCACCCGTTAACATTTTGATGAGTCTGAGCAGAATCATGAAGGACGGTATTGGTGAAGGAAAAACAAGAGCTGATCATCAAGAAATTTCTAATCAAAATTATGATGCATATTCAAGAGCACAAGAAGTACGAGCCTTAGCAGGAATAGTTGGAAAAGCTGGTCTTGCTGATATTGATCTTAATTATCTTAACTTTGGAGATTATTTTGAGAATAACTTTTTATCTCAAGATGTTGATGAAAATAGAACTATCGAAGAAACTCTAGATACACTTTGGAAGTCAACTTCTCTTTTACCTAAAAATGAATTAACAAAAATCAAGGACAAGTATGTGGAACAATACTACAAGGAACAGTAGAAATGTCATTTGGACAAAATGTAACTGCAACCAAAATTGAACTTATCAAATACAAACGTTCAAGCCAGGTTGCTACTATGGTTCAAAAAATTCTTGATGATAAAAGAAAAGTTTTGCTGAAAAACATTGAAGAAATGATCACCGAGGCCACTAAAGCAAGAGGAGGAATCTGGGAACCCCTTCAAGACGTGTATAAATCAGTTAATGAAGCTTATTTGACATTAGGTACTAATACTGTTGAATCTGTTGCAGAATCCGCACCAGCTGTAATGGAAGTTGATGTAAACCTCAAGCGAGTAGTTGACGTAAAAATTCCTACACTAAATGTTACTGAAAAGGAAACAAAAACCATGCCTTATGGTCTTGCAGATACCAACTCATCAATTGATAGAGCAGCAAAACAAATCAAGGAAATGCTTCCAAAAATTTGTAAAGCTGCAGAATATGAAAACTCTATTTTCAGTTTAGCAAAAGCACTAGAAAAAACTCAAAAATTGTTAAACGCTCTTGAAAATGTAATTATTCCCCAATATCAACAACGAATCAAATACATTCTTGCTACACTAGAAGAAAGGGAAAGAGAAGAATTCGCAAAATTAAAGAAAGTGAAAGCGGCAATGGAGAGAAAAAAACAATGGCAAATGATGAAATAAAAAAATTATTAGAAAATTCAAAAAAAGTAATTGAACAAAACCATGAAAGTTTTGTAAAAACAATTAAAGACGATCTACAAAACTTCAAAATGATCACACTGGATAAAATTTAATTTTTATTATATCATGATTTAAATAAGGAACGAAATGATGGATCCTCGAAAATGAGACCTATTATTATTTTACTAACTTTGACAATAATCATTTCTATGTTTGGATTAACTACCGTTGCATTTGCTCAAGAAGAAGCAGAATCATCTGGAAGTGCATCTGATGGAAAATTAATTGGTGCAGGGCTAGCATTTGGTCTTGCAGCAGCAGGTGCAGGTATTGGACTAGGTTTTGTAGGTTCAGCTGGTCTAGCAGTAATAAGTGAGAACCCAGCATTACAATCAAAGGTTTTCATCTTTATTGGAATGGTAGAGTCAATTGCTATCTATGGTATAGTGATGATGTTTATCATATTGGGACAATAAACCAGTCACAAATTCTTTCTAAATTCTCATTCTAGAACTAATAATACTCGAGTTTATTGACATCTAGAATTCTTCCACAATATCGACATTTTAGTACAAGTGCCTCTTTGTCAACTACATCCATTACAGATTCAATGTGTTCAGTACTGTTTGTGATACATTCTAGATTTGAGCAACGAAAAATTCTATCTATCTCATTGGGTAAAGAAACTCGTCTTTTTTCAATCAATTTGAAATTTTTTATAATATTTACTGTAGCTGTTGGAGCTATAACAGCTAGCTTATTGGTGTCATCCTCTTTTAGAAACCTATTTTCTACTTTTATGATGTCTTTTTTCTTATATTTTCCACTGGGAACATTAAGAGCTATTGTTATAAGGTCTCCATCTCTTCCATCTATTCCTAGAGCATCTAAAACTCGAAGTCCTTTACCTCCGTCTATGTGGTCAATTACAGTTCCTTCTCTTATTCTACGTACAAGGAGATCAGAGTCTTGCATCGGAATACTATGTATAACTCCTCTATATATCATTGAATGACATGAACAAGTTTTTTCACAAAGACATTATTTCTGTACGAGATTTAGATAAACAAGAACTTGAAACTATTTTTGACGCAACAGAAAAAATTATTAAATTAAATCCCAGTGAAAGACAAAAAATTGCTAGAGGAAAAACTTTGGGTTATTTGTTTCTTGAACCAAGTACTAGAACTCGTTTGAGTTTTCAAGCTGCAATTGCATTATTGGGAGGAACTTCTTTAGGAATAGCAGATGTTACCTCGTCTTCAGCAAAGAAAGGTGAGAGTCTTGCTGACACAGTAAAAATCATGTCAATTTATTCAGATATTCTAGTCTTAAGACACGCCCTTGATGGTTCTAGTAGATTTGCTGCTGAAGTTTCATCAAAACCAGTTATCAATGCAGGAAGTGGAACAGAAGAACATCCCACTCAAGCAATTCAGGATCTGTTTACAATTAGAAAAGAAAAGAAAAAGATTGATGGATTAAAAATTGGTATAGTTGGAGATCTAAAATATGGCCGAACTGTTTACTCACTTTTGTACGCTTTAGCAAATTATGATGTTGAGGTACATTTGATATCTCCGGAGATTTTGAAAATAAGACCAGAGTCAATCTATGAAATTAAAAAGAGTTTATCCTTTACTGAATCCACAGACATTGAGGAATATCTCGACGATTTAGATGTGCTTTATGTAACTAGAATACAAAAAGAAAGATTTCCAGACGAGGAAGAATATCTCAAAGTAAAGGGTAGTTATATCATTGGTTTAGATTTGCTTCAAAAAATGAAAGATGATGCAATCATATT
>SDBT01004631.1_pt1 | contig 23282 bp, 38 predicted proteins | sample 2277101 | NCBI WGS metagenome assembly SDBT01 (sample SAMN10404973, study PRJNA504765) | marine sediment metagenome | isolation source: marine sediment core GS10_PC15, 103 cmbsf | place: Arctic Ocean: Southern Knipovich Ridge | collected 2010 | reverse complement strand
CTTCGTGTCGGTGACCTGGCCAACGACCACGGATCCACCTGTCGCAATCACCAGGGACCAGATCAGCATCGCAACTTTCCTGGTGGCCATCGCAATCTCGATCCACTGCTTGATCTTGCCCCAGCGACTCAGCACTATCTCTTCGGCATCTTGCTCGGGGTAGTCTTTGGTTTCGTCAATCATCAAAAAGTCCAGTTCAACCCGACACTATATTTGGTGTCCGTATCGTCCGCAGTGGTGGCCTTGATGCCGATCATAACCGGCTTGTCTCGGATCTGGATGCTGTTGCAATAGCCGATGGCAAACCCGTTCGCACCCTCGCTGTACCCAGCGCCGATTCCCATCTGGTGCTTCCTGGAACTGGTCGTGCAGTGGATCGCGTCAGCTGCCATCGCTGCGGCCATCGCGCCGTCGAACTCGTTGTCGTCGACCCCGAAGTTGTTGGTGATCTCGGTGACGTTGGTAACCTCGGTCACGTTGGTGATCACCACCGGCTCGTGGTCATGGTGGTGACCGTGCTTCTTGTCGGCAACAGCTGGCCCTACCACAAACAGGTGTAGGAAAAACAGGGAAAAAATGTAGGAAATCTTCATTCCGTTAGCTCCTCAAGTTCATCAGTCAAGCCTTTCAGCTCGAACACATCCAGGTCAGATGCCTGGCCCGTATCCACCAGGAACTGCAGCCTGCGGATCATGCGTTTGATGTCGCGTATATCGCGCACCAGGAACGCCTTCTCAACGGATCCAATCGTGACGTACCTGGTATCGAGCGCCCACACAGCTGGCACAGCAATCGCAACCAGGGCAGTGCATACCGCCCCCGCTGAGAGAACCGTCTGCACCGCCTTCGGCATATCTTTGAACTTTGTCATTGCTCTTTGCTCTTGCCAGTCTCTACATAGAACTTGAAAAATGCTGCGGCAGCTGTCACCACCGAAGCCACCATCGCGGCCTGGGCATTGCTCATCTCTGCCAGGGTCATCGCCCACTCGATCACTACCCACATGACGTACAGGTAGAAGACCGCGAACAGCCTGGGGAAGACTCGATACTTGTTGATCCAGTCTCCGTTACTCATCGTTCTTTACCGGCGTAAAAGTCAGGCCATACTCGATGTCGATGAAGCCACGACGATCGCGCTTGCCGGTTAACTTGTATGTGCATGGCTCATCGTCATCGTCATCCAGATCTTCCAGATCTTCGATCGCCTCCCGCGCTTCGTGCGCGACCTTCAGCTCCAGCATCGAGGTCTGGATCGCGACCAGTTGTTTCATCGCCTCGGCCAGGTCTTGGTTCTTCACGGCCTTGATCAGCTCATCGAGCTTCGCCAGCTTGGCCGCATGATTCTCCGACCAGGCTTTCATTTTCTCGTGCTTCACCTGGTGGTACTTCTCGATGGCCTCGGACATGCCCTCGATTCTCACCTCGGGGGGGATCTCTTTCGGGACCGGTGTAACACTCCCGCCTCGGGCCAGGATTGAAGCGATGCCTTCTTTCGTTACTGTCCTAACCACCGACACATCCTCTCAGTTGTTCGACCTGGGCCATGCGATCCTGCTGCGTCTGGTACAAGGTCAATGCACTCTCTTTCAAGGTCACCAGGTTGCCGTCCTCATCCTGCGCTGTTTCCTCGATTGTAATGTTACTCAGATCTTCCTGGTTGAGAACCCTCGGGGTTTCAAAAATACCTTCCTCGGCCTGGGCCAGCTCTGCATCGAACTCGGTATCGATTTCTATCTTTCTACCAAGATCTCGCGCTGCCGTTCCCGACTGGAGTTCCACCGTAAACTTCTCGTTTACTTTTTCATAGATCTGCGCGAGTGGGGTGTTCACCTTGCGTAGAGCAGCGATGTATTTTTGGACCCTCGTTGCTTCCGAAGAAACCTGGCCGGTCTCGACATTGGTGTTGAGTTGCTCGACAGCCTCCCTCTGGAGTTCACTGAACGCCATGTTTTCATAATCGAGATAGGTCCACTCAGCTTTCCTTTGGTCACCCAGTGCCGCAACAACCTGCGCTTCCTTTCTCCTTTGCTCGATGTCTTCTACGGCCTCCTGCTGCATCTGGTTGGTGAACTCCTTGCTGCCGACCTCGACCTGGGGTCCGACGATCTCCAGGCCCATGTCCGCGAACAGCTGTTCCACGGTGATCTCGGATCCATCGGGGTTGGTCTTGCCCTCCTTCTTCAGCTCTTCGTAATGCGTGGTGATCACGGCAGGGATCAGCTGGGCGCTCTGGCGTGCCGTCAGTTGGCTGTGCCGTCCGGTGTCCACCATCTGTTGCACGATCTGATCGTAGATCCTGTCGGCCTCATCCTTCGTGTCCTGGGCCTTGGCCGCTTCGTCGATGACTCGTGCGATATAGGTCGAGTCTGTATTGGCTTCGAGTTCTTCGAGCGTCTGCAGATGCCCTGCTGTTTTGATATAGCGGCGTACCTCGTTGAGCTTCGCGGCATCACCGGCGAAGTCCCGTACAAACCTGGACAGCGGGATCACGATGTCGGCCCTGGATCCGTCGAGCTGCGCCGTGATGTAATCGGGGACAACATCCATCGCGTCGACGGCGTCTGCGGACAGGAAGATCCTGCCCTCGGGTGCCACGTTGTTGATGTGGTCCTCCAGGTAGGCCGCATCGCGCTCGTTGGTCTTGCTCGATTGCGCCAGGCTGAACAGTTCATCCAGCCCACCCTGGGACTGCTCGGAGCTGGTACGCTCGAAAGCCTTCTTCATCGCCTCGCGATTGGCCCGTTGCTTGCGCCCCACTGCCCTGTCGAGTCCGTGGACCGTGGCCGACACACCACCTCCACCAATGATGGTGGACATCAGGACCACTGCCTGGCGTCGAGCCTGGATCTCTGCACGCTCACCCCAGCTGCTGGCGTTGGTCATTTCATCATCAAGGTCGTTGATGTAGGAGTGAATGGTCTGGGTTATTTCAGCGCCCTGCTCGGTCAGCGCCTCTGTCGCGAACCACCTCTTCAGGGTCCCGCGCACGTTGCCGCTGCCGCCGAGATCTCCGGTGATTTTCTCCAACATTTTGACAGGGATCTTCTCGAAGATATATTCCAGCCCAGCCTGCCCCACGGCATATCGGGATGCCTCGTAGTAGCCACGGCCTTCGGCCAGCGCCTCGTAAGACGCATCGGCAAACACCTTGGATGTGAGGAACGGCAAGGTCGGGTTGATCTTGCCTTTGGTGAGCGCCGAGATCAACATGCCTGGCGCGAGATCGAGCGCCATCGTGCCACCGCCATGAATGGACTCAGCAATGAAGTCTCCTGTGGGAGTGAGCTTACCCTGCTCTTCTGAAATGAAGTCGATCTCTTCTTTCAGATCGGCCATCCTTGAGGTTTCAGCAGCAAATGTGGCGTCGATCTCATCGACCCGTTCCTGGTTGCCTTCAGCCAGGGCAATCTTACGCTCTTCCCTGGCCGCGATTTTGATCGGGGTGTCGGTATCCGAGCGCAGGTAATACTCCAGCTGCTTGCCCATTTTGGGGAAACCCATCACCCACGCCTCGACAATGTTCCCGAGATCCTGGAACTCCATGCCATCGTAGGATTCCTGCTGCCTGATATTTTTCTCGATGTCGCGCAGGTTCGAGTAGTCGTCCTTGGCCACGGTCGCCTTGTCCGGATCCGACAGCCACTCGGTGGTCCTCGGTGAGTCCTCGTCGGCTTCCATGTCCAGGCCCTGAGATTTCACCCACGCCAGGCGCTTCGCTTCTTCCGGATCCTCGTTGATGATCTCGACCGGCAGGCTGGTCTCCTGCTCCAGCGCAATCGCTTCGATCATTTTGTCAGGGTCGTTATAGGAAGCCTTGTCGACGGACTCCAGGTAAGGAGATGAAGAGTCGGCCTGGTCGTCGCCACGACCGAGCTGGATCAGTTGTGCCTGGGAGAGACCACTCCGCTCTTCTTCCTCGGTCGGTGCGATGACCGGCCCACGAGAGGATTCCAGGAGCTTCAGTTGTGCAGCTGACAGGGCCATGACTTACTCGGCTGACATCTCAAACAGCACCTCGAAGTCGGCGCTGATTGCGTTCAGGTCGAGCGGCAGGCCCTTGGATTTCCGGTCTTCCATGATGTCTTGCAGGAGATCAGGTTTCCTGCGGTTCATCCAACCAAACTGGATCTCGGCTCGTTGCTCGGGATCGAAGTCGCTCATGAAATCCTCCACCCCTGCAGGATTTTTGGTGTCGGCCAGTTTTTCCGCGAAGGTGTCAATCAGCTCTTCGTTGGATTTGCTGTACTGGTAATCCGCGCCGGTGTCCCAGGTGATTGTCTGGTCCGTGAACGGAACCTGAATCGACATACTGCCCGAGGCTTTCTTGGTGATCGACTCCCTGATCTGAGTGGCGATCTCCTGGTCGGATGGTGATGCGCCAGCGTGGGTTTGCTGGAAGCCGGTGTACCAGCGGTCGAGTCCATCGAGCAGTGCGGACTGGTCCTGCCAGCTCCACTTCTCGGTCATCGCCAGGAGGCGGGTCTGGTGGTTGAACAGGCCGGTCGGCTGTCCCTTGATCAGCTCCTTGTCCCAGAACTTGAAGTCGGTGTCGGACAGCTTCGCGTGGTTCTTCAGGAAGTAATCGATCGCGTCTTCGCGCTGGTCGGCACCGGCACCGAACTTCTGGCGCAGGGTTAAGTACACGCCTCGATCGGTGGTGGTCTTCGCGCCGGTGGCCTTTTTGGTCATGTAGTTTTCAATGTTGCTACGCTGGGCAGGATCCATCTTGGACCACTGCTCCCAGTACGGGCCGTTCTTGTTGTTGAGCTGGGCCAGGGTCATGCCGCTTTGCGGATCCCGAACCTTCAGATCGATGTTGTCGTAGACGGACAGCTTTTTCTGGGTGTCGGCCATCTTCTTGTTGGTCATCAGGTTGCCGTATTCGCGCTGGGCGTTGGCCACCAGGTTGTCGCGCAGGTAGTCAGGCGCGTCCTTGAAGTTGTTGTAGATCTGCAGGCTGGCCTGGTATCGATCCGGTGGGTTCTCCTGGTCAGCCAGGCTGAAGGCGAAGTCCATCGCAATCGTGTTGGCAAGCTCGGTCTCGGCCTGGGTCCGGAGTAACTTCTGGGTCTCGGGTGGCACGCGCTTGGCCCAGTTGTTGTCGCCTTCCATGTCGTCCAGGATCTTCAGCTGCTCGTCCGGACGCATGGCCTTGAGTCTACCGAGCGCGATGTCATCGTTCGCTCCACGAATCGTGGTCTCGGCTTCCTGCCTGGTCATGATGCCGCGCTCGACCATCGAGTCGGCGGTCATCTGCAGTGCGACTGCTGCGGTTCCAGGATCCCCGTACTCCAGGTTCTTGGCACCGTCCACAATGGCTGCGAAGGCGTTGGCCATGTACCCTCGCTCTCGATCGCGGACCTTGCCGAACTGCTTCTCGTTTACCTTCAGTTTACTCTCGGCGACGACGACCGATCCCTTCTCCATGAACATCTCGCGCACGGCATTGTTGGTGATGTTCTGGCCAGCTTTCGCCAGCTGCTCATCGATGGCAGCGGCGTACTTTTCGTGAGACTTGTCGATGTCGATGTCCTTCTCGAACTTCTCGATCTCGGACAGCGCGGCCAGCTGGTATTGGACCTGGGCCTTTGACAGTTCCTCGCTGTCGAGCATCTCCTGTTGCTTGCGGAGATTGGCCGCTGTGACATGGCCTGCCTTGCCCTGGTACAAGTCCAGCTTCGGTGCCTTGATGGCCGTGCCGGTTTGTGTCGGGGATCTCAGCCCAAGGGTATCTGCTTTTGGGATAGTAGCCATTATCTCCTCTCGAAGCCTGGGGCTTTATACGGTGACACCGGTGACTGCGACCAGCTTCTCGGCCAGTCGGTCAATGCGGTGGTGACCGCGCCGACCCGCATGTCGCTGGCTTTGGATTGACTCATGGATCGTCCGAACTTGCCCTTGATGCTGGCCATCGATGCCTGCTCTCTCAGACCGATCGCGGTGACCCTGGCATCGTATACCGCTGACATCGCATTGTAGTCAGCACGCTGCTTGATCCTTGCCAGCATCTCCGGATCCACGGTGCCACCACCAGCGGCCATCGCGGCGGTCGCATCGGACAGTGCCACACGGCCCTTGTAACTTTCGGCCTGTGCGCCGTGTACTCCCATGTTCTCGGTCAAGGTCGCCTTGCGTCGAAGGGAGTCCGCCTCGATCTCTCCCAGGACCTCGTTGAGCTTGCCCTGGTACTCCTCGATCTTGCTGTTTTGGTAGGAGCTGTAAAAGTCGAGACCCGCCGCACCAGCCTGAAATAAGCCACTCGTGTTCGCGGACATCCAGTCGAAAAATGCCATCTTATCCTCCAGCCGTTCGGGTCTTACCCGAAGTATCTTTGACGTCGAAACCGTAGGCCAGGATCTTCACTGGGCCGGTGGCCTTGATTGCGATCCTCGGATCGGTTGAGCTTACCCCGCTATAAGTGAACGGGAAGAAATCATAGTCGTCGGTGCCAGCCACGACCGCCTTACCGGCTTCGAGTGCTGGCAGGTTACCCAGGGTGGACAAGGTCGGTCCGATCGTCACTACGCCCTGGACATAGTTCCGCATGATCAGGCCGGTGTTGATGAGCCGCTTGCGCTGTCCCAGGACCCCGACATCTTCGTAGTCGGACAGCTTGTTGGACAAATACTCTGCCACATATCGGAAGCCGACTGTGACATCGGTGCCAGCAGTAACGCCGGTGATCTGGCCACCTGAAATGACATAGTCGCCATCGTCGACGCCGTCCACCCACACGCCCACGGTATCGCCATTGGTAAACCCTGCGGTCGACGGCAACGTGATCGTCGCACCTGGTGAGGTGAAGAAAAGATAGTTGTCGAAGTGCAGGGATTTGCTGGCACCTTTGGCCTCGCTGAACGGAGCGAAGCGCAGGATCTGGTTGTTCGCGGTCGAGATGTAGATTAAGTCCTCGGTGGGGCCTGGCAACACCGCCGCCGACTGCACATCGACCTGGACGCCTGCCTCGTCGCGGATGGTGACTCGCGACCAGCCCAGGATTCCTTCAGGGATGTCGCGCAGCAGGACCCGCATGGTGCCGTCAACCATGACCATGTAGATCCTGGTTTCAGGGTTTCTCGCGGCCACTATCTGCAGTACGCCGCCACCATCCATCAGGACATCCTGGTTGAGCATATTGAAATCTTCGACGGCGTGCTTCTCGGTGTTCACGCTGAAGTCGATGCCGATGATCTTGTTGGCCCCTCGTTGTATGAAAATAACTTCGTTGTCGAGAACGATCGGCTCGATGTCGGCAGTACCGAGATCCGACCCCGCTTTCAGGTTGGTGTTCTCCGGAGTGAGGACCTCACCGAAAGCGGAGGATCGGATGTCGATCTCTGCGGTCGCTGTCCCAGCCACGAGCCTGGCCGATGGGGCCAACCAGTGGATCTTCTCGGCAGCGCCAAAACCAATCGTGCGTTTGATCGAGGCACTCGCGCCCTCGACCAGGGTGTCAAAGGACTCGTAGAAATCTGACTCCGACCCCCAGACATTATTGAAGCCAGCAAACCACAACCGGCCCTCGTGAAATGCGACCGCGCTCGGCATTTGATTCTTGCCGCCCCAGGATCCAACGGACCAGTCAGGATACTCGACACCGGTCGGGCCATTGAAGGGGATGAACCACTCGACTTCGACGTCGACGTTGTTGGTGTTCTCGACGATGCGCCCCTGGGATTCCAGGGTGCCGTAGTCGTAGGAGATCTCCAGGGTGATGGTCGAGGCGGCACCGACATTGGTGATCTCCAGTCGGTAGAAAATCTCGGCGGCATCGAGGCCATCGTCGAAGACCTCGTTGACATCAGCGCCCGAGTTGAAGTTCTTAACCTTCTGCCAGGTGATCTCGTCGAATGATTTCTGCAGCTGGATTCGGGTGTAGACACCGGTGGTATCGATGTCGATAGTGAACTGCCTGGCGTTACCCGTACCGAACACAAACACTCCATTGGTAGCCACACCGTCCATCGATCCGGTGACGTTCTGGATCTGGCCATTGACTGCAATCTTGAGCAGAGTGCCGAAGCCATAGTCGTTATTTCCGAAGCCGTAACCTGGGGGCGAGGACTCGAAGTAAGGTCGGGATGGGACCACGGTCATGTTGCCGTCGATCGCGCCGGTCGGTTCCATCGTGACGTTGCCGATGTTGATGAACTCGTAGGGGCCGAAGATGCTCACGAATCGCTGCACCGAGAAGCTGGTCGGATTCCATCGCTTCACCTCGAAGGGTATCCACCCTCCATCACTGCCATCGATGTCGCGTCCACCGGCGAAGTACATGACATCAGCCGACTGGGCCTTGCGAAGTGAGCGCAGGATCTCGTGTCGGTTGGTGGTGTTGGCCAGGATGTTGGTCCGCAGGGCGGTCTCCAGGGGGACCGATGTATCGACGTCCCCGAGCAGCTCGGCATCGAGCATCCTTGCCTGGCGAATATTCGAGCTTGAGAGCGTGACCGTGAGATCCGGAGATCCGGAGGTCGGCAGGTTCACCTCGATGTGGTGGTAGCCGATCTGGAGCTTTCCCTCGAACAGGTTAGCTGAGTCGACACCACCGGTGCCGATCTGGCAAAGGACCTCACCCTTGTCCACGGTGAACAGGAAGGCATGGTCCTCGCCATTGTCGCTGGCACCGGTCGTCTGCACGACCTTGGCCTCGTCGACGCCGGTGCCGGTCAGCAGCAATGCACCACCGGCCTGGGAAGCTGCCGCGCCACCCACACTGACATCAACCCACTCGCCGGTCGGACCAGCGCCGAACACGCCACCGAAATCGCCATCGGCCCAGGTCGAGCTAACCGCCTGGCGAACTATGAACTGGTAGACATTGCTGCGGATAAACTGAATGGTCGGGATGCCACCGTCAACCGCGAACAGCAACATTATCGGGTCGTTGATCGAGGTCGGGAACGCAACCAGGAGAGTCTCGTCATCGATCGTGTTGGAGACATTCAGGGTGTCGGTGTCGATTGCCTCGGTGCCAGGTCGGAAGGACATCGGACCCAGGCGCTCGGGCGTGAAGTTCTCCATGATCTCGCAGGCGTTGTCTACGCGAGTAACGTCCTCACGAGCGAAGGCATCTTTTGATACTTCTCCACGATTGAACTTGTTGAAGAAGCCACGGCGAATCGTGCTGGCCATTTAGGGTCGATCTCGATTCATGTTCCCACGGTAAAGGCGGGAACGAGACCACTTGCCCAGTGCCAGGGTCTTCGGTGGACCGTTGATGGCGCTGGTGCTGAAGGCTTCCTTTCGCCGCTGGGTGTACTGGGCGACAGCCTGCTGCTTGTTGCCACCTGGGACGTTGGCATCGACTGCCATCCTGGCTGCGACCAGGCGCTTGAAATAGTCAGGCCACTGCGAATAGTTGGTCAGGAAGTCCTTCGACACATACTCGACGTAAATGATTTGGTAGCTGGAGAAGATCTGACGATCGCCCGAGCCGGTATCGACATGGTCGATGTAGTCCCTGATCGGGGTCCGCATCAGCTCGTCCTGGTAGACGCCGTTGAGCCGGTGCATTTCAGCCGGTAGGGCCGCGACAAACTCGTAGCCCCAGGGTGGGTTGATCGAGGGATCCGCGAACAGTTGGTCAGACTGCAGGCCGAAACTCCAGCTGGTGTCTTCGAGTACGGATCCGACCAGGCCATTCTGCAGCGCGATCGAGATCCGGTTCTTGGCCAGGCTGTCGTCGGTGTTGCTGACGATCGGCTGCAGGTCCAGGATCTGCAGGCAGTCGTTGTAGATGAAGCGCAGGTCATCGGTCAGTGTATCGGGTGCGAATCCCCTGGCGGTCGGGGCGTTGCTGATCTCGATCTCGCGGGATGCCTCGATGCGCTGTTCGAGCTTGGACTGGATTACTTCTTCAGAATCGGGGTCGTACTTCCAGGACAGCTCCCTGGCCAGGTAACACGAGACCACGCGCCCAAAAGAAAAAGGCATGTCGGCCAGCTGTGGATCCGTGTGTTCCTTGACGTATCGAACGAAGGGGAACTCGAAGTCCATCAACAGGTTAGTACCCTCGCGGATGAACCTGGTGATCGGTGATTCTTCTCGGGCGTCCTGGTAGACGGCAGGCTTGCCATCGACCTCGTCGAACACGGCGATGAAGTCCGACTCCAGTGGCACCTCGAAGTCGAACCCGCTGTCGCCAGCCGGTGGCGCACCGGTGAGCTGCGTCATCAGTGTCGCGTATCGGGGCTTAACGATTTCGAGGCAGTAGTCTACTGCCCCGTTGTCGTAGAGGGAGTCGAGGTCGTATCGTGGCTCTCGGTCCTCGACGTCACTTGCCAGACGCCTCTCGCCGAGTAGTTGCAACGCATCGTTATACAACGATAGTTTTGTAACAGCCATACCTTACCTCATAGAGTTAACCCGCCGCTTGCTGGACCAGGATGTGTTCCGATACATACTTCATGGCCTGCAGTTGGGTCTGAAAATTTTCCTTGATGACCTCCCTGGTCTCCTTGTTGACTACGCAGAATCTACGCACGGACCCGAAGTGCTTGATCAGGTAGCCGTTGATGTCCAGCTCCTTCGCGATCATCTGTTCCTGCATCGGGATGATGTCGGTGATCTGGACCATGACCTCCATTGTCTGGCTTCGACGGATGTACCCGAGGGCGATGTAGGATCCATCCTCTGCAGTGATCCGGATCGAATCCATGTCCTTGAATCGGGTGGCCATGAAGGTCCAGTACTTCGGATCCTCCAGCATCTCCTGGTCGTAATGTGAGGGAGCGAAACAGGCCCAGTTCTGGTGCATCTGGTCCATCAGTTTCACATCGCCTGGTTTGATGGGGACGACCCTCTTGTCTTCCTGAAGTGGGGTCACTACTGTTGGTACTATTTCTGGCGTCTTCTGAGCGGTCGGTTTAGCCGCCGCCTTTTTTTTAGCTGTTGCCATTACTGGTTCTCCAATGTAAAAAGGGGCAGAGATCAGGCTGCCCAAAAATGACCGGCCCCCTCCGGAGAGAAGGAGCCGGTCCCCAGTTTGTAACGGACCTTACGTTACGGTAACACTGAGTCCATCTGCATTGAGCGCATCGACGCGCAGAACTCCACCGATACCAGCGGTATCAGAACTGATGACGGAGTCACCAATCTTCATACCTTTTTCCTGGCCATCGTCATAGAAGTCTGCGGCACGTTGAGCTGCAAGCGAATCGACATCAGCATTGACGTAGCTCCACAAGGAGCCACCCTGGCCAGCACCAACTGCTGCCGCTACCAGGTTCAGGTCTTTTGAGATGTAAGCCATGTTGTCAACCTCCCTTTACGTTGTGTTAACTGGGAAGGCAGCTGTATCATCATGAGTCATTTTCACGACCCCGATGTCCTGCAGCAGCTTACTACCCATGAAGGTTGTTGCACGCGCCCACGACTTGTCGTTCTTACGGTCGTAGCCCACTTCGGTGCGGATGTTTTCAATATCACACGCATGGCCAATGGCCGCTTTCGCGTGCATGAAACAATCCGCTGTGGCTGTCCCAGTTCCTGGAAGTCCTGCGTCCACAATCCAGTTGACGCCGTACCAGTTGAAGGCCCGAGATTTACTTACATTCTCGAATCCTCTCAGGTTAACGAAGTCGGCTGAAGTGAACTGCTGGAAGCCCATGAGCTGGCCGCAGAAAGCTGGAGTGATTATCGCGAATGGCTCTTCATCCAGGGCGAAGTTATTCGCCAGGATAGTTCGCGCATCCGAGACCAGTGCAACGGTTGCTGCCGCAGCACCACCAGTCCAGACCGTGGTTGCAGTGTTGAGTTCGGTGTAGATGTCATCATCGATCTTTCTGTTGATGACCTTCATCGAGGTCTCTTGCATAATCCGACGACCATCACCCTGGCTTGCGTAGATGTTGAAGCGCGTGCGCTCCGGAACATCATGCCATTCCTGCAGTAACGCAGTGAACTGGTTTAGGTTGTCGGGGCGAGTCGGAATGTCACCATTCACGCCACGAGTTGTTGCTGTTGCACCACCGCTGTCCGCGACCAAAAATGTGGCTTCGTTGCCATTGATTTCTGTCTCTACGGTAGTGGTCCGACGAGCAAGGCTTTGAGCCTTCTCGAAACCCATGACGACTTCCTGGCGAAACATTTCTTGAAAGGCTGTATCAGCCATAGATTGCTCCTGTTCAGTTAGTGGTCAGTTAACCGCTTTGATCGGAGGAGGCTTTACTGTCAGGTCTGTCGGGGAGGCCGTGGTATTCGGGGCCGACTCGTTGAGGTCAAGGGTCGTTACTCAGCGTCCCTGGAATGATAGATCACAGCAGGCAGGAATTTCAAGACCCCACCAGGCAAAAAAAAGCCCTGGCTCATAACACCAGGGCAACACACAAAAATCCCGCCAGGTAACTGTTAGGAATCCAAGCGGGACATCTATCTTACTGACTCCCTTCGTATTTGTCACGCATCCGTAGTGCGTTTTGATATTCTTCCTGGGCCTTGTTATCACGATGCCACTCGACCGAGTCGTCGCGCATCCGCTCTTCGGCCTTCTTGATGATGTCGTTGGCATCGGCCATCGTACTCTCGTTGGCACCTGGCAGTGGTGCCAGTGGAGAGATCTCTCGATCCATGTTCACCAGCCAGGCCATGAAGTGAGGGCTGTTGGTGATCGCGGTTCCGTCAGGCATCTTGGCTCCCTTGATGTCGTCGCGCACATCCTCGGGCAGCAGGTTGAACCGGTTCGTGGCTCGGTTCATATTGGTCTCGAACTCACCGCCCCAGGTCTCCTTCATCACTCGGGTGTACTCCTGCGAGTCGAGGCCGTCCTGTTGCCTGATGTCGTCGAACAGTTTGTCGCGGGATCCGAAGTAGGCACCGATCAATCCATTGAGATCATCCGAGCTGATGTTGTGTTCATGCGCGTAGTCCATCACCGGTGCCAACATCTCCAGATCCATCTCGGCTACCTCGCCCTGGATCTCGTATTGACCGTCGAGCGGTATCCCATTCGCTTCACGGTATTCCGTGATCTGATCGTCGCTGGCGTCTTCCCCGAGACCGTACTGAATCTCACCAGCGCGGATTTTGTCATGGGCCTGGAATGACCCTTTGAGGAAGTCTTCCTGGGTTGTGTAGCGTTCGAGCCGCTTCGCATAGTCTTCGTTCTCGCCTGCAAGGTCAGTCCTCCAGTTCGAGGGCGGGTCCGCTGGGGGATCAGCCGGTGGGTCGGCAGGCGGGTCGCCTGGTGGTGGATCTGCGGGAGGATCACCAGGTAATGCTGCTGCTGGTTCGCCTGGGTCGGCCTGGCGATATGTTCGCCCTGCCCATTGGTATTCGCTATTTCTTATCACTGGGTGTTACCTCTTTTTTTATCAACATATCGAATGGCTTCTCGATCACATCCATGAGCGATTGGCCAACAAAGAATCGACCGGCCAGGAAGCTGGTCTCGTCGGGTTCGCCTGGTTGGTAAGGCGTCTGCTTTATCTGGGCGAACACGGTCAGGACCAGGTTCAACGACTTGCGCTGCTGGTCCTTGTTTGCCTCACCCGCCCAACACGATTTGATCGCGTGGATCTCTTCCTTACTGAGCTGGCGGTGCTTCAGTACTTCACGCCGCCTGGTGGCCATCAATACCTACGCTTGCGGCTCGGGGCTGGCTTCGGTTTACTTGGTTTCTTACTGGGGTGGATCATCATGCTGCTACCTCATCTGCCTGGACCTGTGCTGCGGCCTGGGCTGCTTGTTGTTGCTTCTGGATTTCTTCGAGCTTCTGTACATCCTCCAATCCCCGCAGCCACTTCTCGGGCGCTCCGGATCCATCGATCGCATCACGCAGGGCCACACCAACGTCGACATGGTTGGCGACACCAGGGTCTGCCTGGGCGGCGGTTGCCAGTAGCTCGGATACCAGCTGGAACTGATTGACCTTCTTCTCTTCATCGGCCTCGGTCAGGGGTGACTCAAACTTGAATACCACATCACGGCCCTTGAGTGAATCAGGCACATCGTCGGGCGATCCCAGGAAGCCATTCCGCATGGCCACCTCGAACGCCAGTTCGCACATCCTCCCTGAGTACTCGTGTTCGATCGGCGAGAACAGCGGCAGATTCTCCCTGCGGAACTGCTTCATCCTTTCGCTCACCTCGTAGGCGGTCATCTCGCGACCGACATCGGGCATGTTGATCTTGTTCACATAGAACGCCGACTTCAGGATCTCGACGATGTCGGCCTGCATCTGCTGACCGAACGGGAATCCCTTCGCGTCCTGGACCAGGGGCCGCAAGCTGGCACCCAGGCGTTCATCGTAATCCTCGCTCACGAACGTGATGCCATCAGGGTAGAGATTTGCATCTCCCCTGATCACATTCTCGGTGGCGATGATCGGTGGTCGGGCATGGCGTTCGCCTGCCTCTAATAGTGTGTGGGTCATGGACTGCAGGGTCCTGGCATCGGGCAGTCCGATCACGGTCGCTGGGCTGTACGCATACGGGGATCCCGCGATGGTCTGGAATCTCGGCACGATGTATCGGGGGATGTTGGATCCACCGATCTCCAGGATGGTCTCGTGGTTCAGTTCCATCGACAGCTGGACTCGGCTGAATCTCTCGTACTTGGGATCACCGTACATCTCGCTTGATATGTCGTAGTGATGGACCCAGGCTTTCTCGAACGGTTGCTTCTCCAGCTTCTTCCGGAGTGGCGCTGGCATGTTTTCCTTGCCGTAGTACTGGGCCATCGAGAACAGCTCCATCTCTTCCTTGCGAACGGTGCCGCCGACCTGGCCCTGGTCGTCATCCCACCAGCAACAATTCTTCAGATGCCAGTTCCGAAACAGCAGGCCGTTGGCCTTGCGATTCATCTCGATCGACATCACGAAGTTGCCGAAGGTGACGTAGTCGTTGTCGCTCTCCTTGGTGGCTCGTCGGAAGTTGGCCGTGCGTTGGTTCATCATCATCAGCAGGCGTTCACTCGCCCACTCCAACCACATCTTGCCAGCGTGGTCAGGCTCGTCCTCGACGCTAACCGCGAACCAGGTGCCATCGCGCAGCATCGCCTCCAGGGAGTTGGCCAGCTCTCGACGGATCAGCAGTGGCGATGAGTTCGCCAGGCTGTCGGTCAGCTCTTCGCCAATGAAATGAGTCCGGAGGAAATCGTTGCGCTCGGGGTAGAAGTTCTCGGCCAGCTCCTGCCACAGTGACAGCACAGGATACTGCTTCTCGAACCGCTCTCGCGAGAAATCCCGAAGGAGGGTCGGGTTCATCATGGGACTAACCCAGGGTGTTGGACTTGGACAGTGTGGTGCCTGCTCGACCTGTTCCACCACGGCGCATCAGTGCCTGCTTCTGGGCAGCGATTCGCTTGCTCGTGGACATGGATCCGGTTGGAGTTGATTCGGCCAGCTTCCTGGCTTCCTCCTCTGCTGTTTTCTTTGCTGCCAGGGACTCGGCCTTGGCGTCAGCCGCTGCCTTTTGCGATGCCTTCTTGGCATCATCCCTTCCCTTCTTGGCCTGGTGTGCGCCAGATGCAGCCGAGGCCGCTCCGATTACTGCTGCTGTTACGCCCATTATGTCGTCCTCATTCGTAGTGGTGCATCAAAAAGATTGGTGGCCTGGCCAGTGCCTCGACCTGATCTGCGGGTAGCCATTTGTTGTTGAGCTGCAACCCCTTTGGCTGCTCGGGTTGATCGTTGCTGTTTGCCCTCGATTGAGGATCTCTTGAATCGTTCGGTGTTCTTCTTTATCTTGGCGGTTTCTTTATCGAGTTCGATCGTGTCGGCGATGGCCGCTCCACCTTCCCTGGCCCTGCGCTCTGCCTCTTTGAGCTGCCGCTTATCTGCCTCTTTCAAGGCCCTGGACCCCATGCTTGATCGGGGACTCCACGGATCTTCTTTAGCCGCCGAAGCCTCCCAGTGGTACTCCCAGTTGTTAGGGTCCTTGGCCCGATCCCCGAACGTGGTGGGATCGATTAGTTTAGCCATGACTAAGCGTCACCAGCGCGGGGTTTCCTCAAGTTGCCACCGTGGCCTGCGCCACTGGCATCGTTGTAGGTGTCGTTGAACTTACCGCCACCACCGCCAGCATCGTTAGACAGGCCGCTGCCTTCACGGCGTACTCCTTTGTTGTTACCAAACCCACCTTGCTGGCCTTCATCGAAGTTGCCGCCCTTCGTGCTGTTGGTGTGGTAGGTCCCAGGTTGTTTACGCTTACTCTTGCCGCTGCCGTATGACATTGCCATTACAATACGCACTCCCAGTTTTCTTCAGTTAAGTGAAACCCGAGCTTGGTCAGCAGGGGTCTGAAAGGATAAGCGCATTTCATGTGAATTATCAAGACGTCAGCTCCAAGGTTTTTTAGGTCCTGTTTGGCCAGCTTCATCATCCGGTATCCGACCGTGGATCCTCGGTGGGCTGGCTCCACATACATGATGTCGTTGAGTGCCACCTTGGTCTGCCGGTAGTGGATGTGGTTCATCACGAACGACACGAAATACCCGACCAATCTGGTAGGTTTTCCATCGTAGTAGTCCTGGCCTTCAACCGGTGGCGCTGCCTCCCTGACCGTGAAGATCCGGAGCATCCCCAGGCGCTCCAGCTCCTGGTAGCGATTGAGATCTGGATCCAGGGGTTTCACATCCTTGTCGGTCGCGATCTCGTCGTAGTGGATACGGAACATCGGGATGATCTCGTTGATCACATCCTCGTACTTCTCTACCTGGTAGGTGATCATCCGAACTTCTCCTTGAGTGCTTGTTCCAGCTCATCCAGGTCGTCGAGCTTCAGGCCAGCACGATCCATTATGTCGGGCATCATCAGCTTGGCTGCGACCTCCTCGATGCTGCCTTGGACCGTGAAGTTGTAGCTCGTGGTGTAGACGATGGTGATGTCGTTGTGGTCCTGCGTGATGCCGGTGACCATTTCAGGGTTGATGAAGATCTTGGAGCCAGCTGGGTTGATTCCACGACTATCCACGAACTCGACCAGGAGAGTCATGGCTGGCCGGTCCACCTGGTCACCAGGAGCGGGGTGTTCGGTCCCAACCAGGCACCGGCGATGTTGTGGGTGTACCACTCCTTGGCGACATCTTCATCCATCTCCTGGCGCAGGAGTTCCATGATCTTGGACCCATCGTAGACCAAGACCGGCACCTGGCCGCACCGCTCACCGACTCCGATGATGGCGCTGTCATATCCATCGATCTGGAGGATGTCATCGTCGGGCCACATCTCTGACAGGTCGTCGGCAATGCTCATATCAGCACCTCGTCGAGTATCTTTTGGATGCCTTTGCAAACGTGGCGCATGGAGTCAGCTGCTGCAGCGGAGCCTGACCGACCGTGGCCTTTCAGCATGCTGTGATGGTCCCGCCAATCCTCGGGCGTCATCGGGATGAAGATGTCCTCGGGGTAAGCCTTGGCCCACTGCTCTATCTTACCGATGGCATCAGCCAGGTTGTCCAGTCGCTGGGCCGAACCAGGCATCTCCCCCTCGATGGACTCGGCAATCGCACAGATCTCGTCGGTTAGATCGCTCATGGCTTTGCCCAGTTGTTGAGGCAGATGATCAGGCGCGTCCAGATCGGGATGCCCTCCAGAATTTCGATCTGCTTCTTCAGGTTCTCGATGACGCACTCGTCGTTCGCGAGAAGGATGATGTACTTCTGGCGCAGCTCGGCATCCAGGTCCACCAGCTTGGCTCGGTGTCGGCACAGCCAGGACAGGTTTGCGATCTTCTCAGCATCGGAGATCGGCAGATTCAGGATCTTGTCGGTGTCGTCCTTCCATTCGGGGTCGCTCATTTGTATTCCTCGCTGCGCTTAACCATCTCATCGAACCCCAGCTTCGCCCACTCGATAACCAGGGTGTCGACGTCCTTGAAGTGCAGTGACTTCTGGTGGCCATCGCGGTTGATTTCTGCAGCGACCTGCCAGAAGGCGCGTTGCCAGAGGGAGTCGATTGGGTCGTCGAACCCCATCAGAGGACATCCACGATCAGGTGGATCCGGTCCTCGTCGCTGAGATTCACCACGGCGTGCTGCAGCCTGACATTGACCAGGCAGACCTGGCCGGTGATCAGGTTCATCGCGTGTCGGCCAGCCAGGAACCAGGAACCGAATCCGGAGTTGATGATGGCGTGGTATCGCAGGTAGGTCTCGGGGACCAGGCCCTCGTCGGCGTGGGGGTGGACCACTGCATTGGGTGGCAGCTTGGCCAGGATGACTCGACCGAGTTTCTCTCCCTTCGCATGGACGAAGATCTCGCTCACCAGCTCCCTGGTCTCCAGCATCACTTCCATCGCGGGATAGTCCTCGCACTCGATCTGCTGGTGGAGTATGGCCAGGTCATCGATGTGCCGACCGACCGGACCTCGAAGGATGATGTCCTCGGTCTCGCGCTGGGCTGATCCTTCGTAAGTCACCCTGGGTGATCGGGTCCACAGATTCTCCTGGTCAATCTCTCGCATGATCGAGGCAGGGTCGAAGGTCATGTCCTGCATTGTAAAGCCTGGGGCCAAGATGCCGGTGTGGATTGGGCTGTTCAATATTTTCTCCTGGTGCGTGTCTTGCGTGCCGTGGCAGTCGACACTCTGACGTTCGGGTTGCCTGCGAAGGCGTGGGATCTCGATGACCTGGGTGCCACGTTGATCTTGGGTGGGATGACCGGCTTGTCTTTCTTCTTGGTCATCTTCGGGAAGAGCGCGGTCATGGCCCAGATCAAGGCATCAGCTCGGTCAGGTGAAAGGACGCCGGTGTACCCTGCCTGGGTCATCGCCATCAGCTGCTCTTCGATCTCAGGGAAGTAGCCAACGTGGTGGATCCTCCCCTGCTCGTACAGTGCGCTGATCGGCTCGGCTCGAACCTCCTTTGCCCTGGTCGCATGCACTGCCTCGTAAGGTAGCTTATCGTCCTGGGCCTGGATCACGGCCCTGACCATATCACCTCCGTAGTTGGCCTCGCCGATGATCCGGTCTCCCTGGTGTCTCTCGTAGGCATCGGCGGTGATCTGGCCCCAGACTTCGGGTGGTGCTTTGACCGATAGATCCTCGATCAAATACCCATGACCGTCCGTACCAAGGGCGCAGACAACGATGCCGACTTCGTCGCTTCGCTTGTCCTCATGTCCCTTGGTTCCGGACGGGTCCACGGCAATAACAATCCGCAGCCACTGGGGCAGCTGCGTACCTCCTACTTGACCCAGGACTCTGTTCTGCGCGAGTAGCTCTTCGGTCCATAACGCGCCCTCGGAATCGTCGGAGAATTGTCCCAGCAGGAATCTCTTCCTTGCTGCCTCTCCGAGTCCTTCGAGTTGTTCCAGGTAATCTGGATCGAGGTTTGCTGCATTGCCATGCGGGTTCATTGTCATGTAGTTGAAATCGAACTCTCTCCTGGCTGGGTTGCCAGTGAGTGGATCCACCTTCTCGATGAATCGCTTGTAGGTCCAGTGCTGCTTCGAGGGTGGGTTCAGGTCGTAGTACGCTTTGAGCTTCAAGCCCTCGGTCTTCTGGGCCAGCCTGGTGAGCGCAGTCTCGACCGACTTGTACGGGATCTGGCTGCACTCGTTGAAGAACATGGTGCAGTACTCGTGGCCCAGGACCTTCTCGACTCGGAGGTCATCATCGAGGCCGGTGACCCACAGCTGGGATCCGTTCGGGATGGTGAAGAACCAGTCGGTCTTATCGAGCATCGAGTCGGCGGTGGCCCAGTCAGGGAAGCACAGCTTGATGACCTTCGGAATCGTGTCGAGTGCCAGGGCTGTCTTGGCAGAGTTGAACCTGAACCTGGCGACCAGGTGACGACTGTTTGCCTCCTTCGCCATTCGCATCAAGATGGCTCGGATGAAGAGGAAGGTTTTGCCGCTCCTTGATCCACCGCCCAGGGCAACATGCGTGGCATCGGCGATCAGATTGTGCAGGGCCTTCTGCTGGTCCTGGGTCAGCTCTGCGGCCTTCGTTACTTCAGGCTCCTTCAGAGCTGGCTGACCCATTACAAACTCGCGTCTTCCAGGTAGAGTTGCTGCACGGTGATGTGGGCGCTACCAGCCTGCTGATGATCCTGGTAGGCGTTGAAGAACTTCATCAGCATCTCCAGGTACTTGCCCTTGTCTTTGCCGTACTTGATCTTGGTGTCGAACCTGGAGCTGGTGACGTTGCCCTCGTGGTCGGTGCTGTCGGTTCGGAGCTGCTCGAACTCGTGGATCATCTTCCTGGCAACGATCGGCATATCGTGGATCGGTAGCACGTTGCCAGCTTCATCGAACATGTCCTTCGGATCGAACATGGCCAGGCCAGCCACTTCCTGGAGTGTCTCCTCGAAGCTCGTCATCAATGTATCGTGGCCCAGGATCCGCAGCTCTTTGATTCTGGCCAAGGTCTCAGCATTTCTCAGGAGTCGCCAGCCTTCAGTTGCAGCTGAGTTCTCCTGGATCGGTCGCTTCAATGTCGAGTACGCTTCCAGGTAGGACTGTGTCGCGTTCGACGTCAGCACATACTGCTGGGCGAAGATCTCGCGGCGGTTACTCTCTGCCCTGGTGACGAGGACTTTACTCACTCGATCAATCCCTCTTCGCGCAGGACCAAGCGGATCGCATCGTCCAGTACCTGGAGCGCAATCTCGTCTTCGATCTCTTCGAGTGTTTGCTCCTTGAACTGGACGTTCGCTCGGTTGTCGTCGGTGATCCGAAACTCATCGGGGATGATCCGTTTGCGACCAGGGAACTGGATGACGTTACTCATGGTCGTCGCCGTGACCTGGTGTCGGGTGAATCGTTTGCTCATGTGACCAGGTCATGAACTCCGTCAGCGTGGTCGTACTCGGCAAGTTATCGGTGTGGCCAATGAAGTCGGCCAGCAGCTCGTCGAAGTATTTGTGCAGCTTAACGTGTCGTAGCTGGTGCTGTTGTTTGTTCATTGGATCCGGATCCTGTCACCAGGTGTGACAATGACTCCATCGATTGACTGGGGGCCGGTCAGTGTGTCGCGCAACCCGTCAATGTAGTTGATTTGTGCGTACTCATATCCAGCGATGAACTCGCGCCGAAACATCTCCTGGAAGGCTTTTTCATCGGCCAGCTTCTGCACTGTGTCGGCAGTCATCCTGGCCCATCGCTCACGCACCTCGGTCGCTGTCATCACTGGGTCGGTGACCTGGTAGATTCCATTCTCGTTCAGCACCTGGATCTTCATCAGGCTCGACGCTCGAACGATGGCCGGTGCCACGAACAAGGTGGCCGCAGCTGCCTTGCAAAAGATACGTCTGCTTAGATCCATAACTGTCTCCACTCGTCATTGATTCGCATCCAGTACTTGCCGCCTTCCTGCCTCGCGACATCTCCATGCACTGCGTTCCTCAATCCCCAGGATGCATCCGGACCACGGCCATGAGAGATCCCGAACTCAAAGTCGAACGGGTGCTTGATGTCGTAGCCGGTGAAGATCTCGGGCTGTGGTTTCGTCCACACATTCATCAGGTGGCTGGCCACGATTATCGCTGGCGCAGCGACCACGGTTCTCTTCAGAAATTGTCTGCGGGTGATCATGATGGCCGTCAGACATATTCCTGCATCTCATCGACCTGGTTGTTCAGTCGGTTGGAGATGTCCTTGATATTTTCCGACAGCATGTCCAGGCGTTGCATGATGGGTGGATCGACCTGGCCGACACTGGGCTGCTTGGCGGTCTCTTTGTTCTCGGGGATGACACCCCTGAGTCGCCGGAGCATGTTGTCGCACTGGAGTGATGCTCGTTCCAGGCCGTTGAGTGCATCCGACAGATGGTTGGCGTGGTGATCCATTCGGTTGGTCGGTCTTTCTGCTGCGTCTACTGGGCTTGAATCTATCATTATTATTTCCTCTTTGGCCGCTTCTTGAATCCGTTAGTGGCGTAGTACAGCTTCATCTGGTCCTTGGTGAATATCCGTCCGGACTTCGACTTGTACTTGCCGCCTTTGGTCTTCGTGAAGGGCATCAGATTGGCGTGAAGTTGCGGTTCTTTTTCAGTCCGTTGGTCTGGTAGTCGTGTGGGTTGGACAAGGGTGGTGGCATCTTGTCTCTCGGCTTCAATGCCGGTGCCGGTCGTTGGCGTTGTGGTTTCGGTGGATGGTACATGGTCATATCTCCCTCAAGGTTACGGTACATTTGCCAGGTGCCTCGACGCCTCGCTTGTGCATCAACAGGCAGTCGACCTGTTCGTCATCTTCCCAGATTTTGGCGTAGGTCAAGGCGTCGAATAAGCATTTGAGCGGGTTGTCGATGTCGCGTTTGCGGCGGTCGGGTTTCCACAGTTCGATCTCCATTGAGATGCGACCAGTGAGAGGTTTGGGGTTGTGTAGATTGACGAGCTTGAATCGGAGAACTTCGGCGCGAAACGCCGAGCCAGGTTTGTCGACTGCGACACGGACGGCCTTACCCTGACACCACTTCGTGTAGTAGTCGTTGACTGAGGGTGGGTACGTCAGTTCCAGCTCAAGCATGGGGGATCTCCGGATCCCCCGAATCGTATCACTTCACATACGTTGAGTACAGCAGGTAGACCTCGGCGTGGGAGCTGTCAGGCATGGCGATGACCGAGCATTGTTCATCGGTGTCGATCTGGCATTTGCTGACCTCGCTCATGATCTCACGGATGGCCCTCGGGACTGGGTCCAGGACCTGGGAAGCGATATACCCGATGAAAAACATGCCGAGGCAAATCGCCCCCAGGACGTACCAGTCGTTCAGTGGTTTGTATCCGTTAACCACCATCACCGTTTTCCTGCCAGGTGGTGACCTGGGCGGTGTAGTAAACGAGCTTCTGGAAGTGGTAGATCTGCAGCCTGAGATCCGACAGCATCAGGCCGGTCCTGGTCTCTTCCTTTTTGAGCTGGCCGCACTCTCGGCGGCTGGCTTCGAGTTCGGCTTCGAGTCTGAGGGTGTCCTGGTCGCACTTGGCCGCATTTCGCTCCAGGGTGCCGATGTATCTTTTGTCCGATCGTCGGCCTGTTGTCAGGGATGCGATGGTCGCGGTCATGTTGTCTTTTTTCTTCATGGTGTTCTCCGGATTATTGGTTGGTGTAAAAAATGATCAGGCCGACCAGCAGGGTGAACGCCACCCCGTAGGTAAACCCGATCCTTAATGAGGTTCTCAATGCCCTTTTGATGTAGGGATCCAGCTCCTCGTTAATCTTCATCGTCGAACTCCACATTGGTGATGTCTTCGCGCAGCTTGAAAATCTCGCGGTCGTTGATCTCGATGTGCTGGATCGCGGAGCGGATTGTCTCCCTGGCCTTGATCGGAATCTCGCGGTCGTTGACCAGGCGATTCAGTCGTTTGAGGATCTCGAAACTGTTCATAGCATTTCCTCGGTGAT
>SDBT01004630.1_pt1 | contig 23284 bp, 15 predicted proteins | sample 2277101 | NCBI WGS metagenome assembly SDBT01 (sample SAMN10404973, study PRJNA504765) | marine sediment metagenome | isolation source: marine sediment core GS10_PC15, 103 cmbsf | place: Arctic Ocean: Southern Knipovich Ridge | collected 2010 | reverse complement strand
AGATGGCAAAAGTAATATCCAAGGATAAAGCTTTAGCTGAAATGTTTGATGCTGTTAGTACAGCTGTTGATCCTGAGTTAGCTGCAAAATGGATTAGAAGGGAATTAGCCAGAGTTTTGAATTATAACAAGAAGAAGTTAAGCGAAACTTCGATTAAGGATATACATATGATTGATTTATTGAAGTTAATTGAAGAGAAGAAAATAACAGAAAATGTTGCCCAGAGGATTATTGAGAAACTTGTTGAAAAGGCATTTGATGTTAAGGAATATGTTGAGAGAGAAGGTTTGGAGTTAGTTTCTGATAGTGGTGAGATTGAGAAATTCTGTAAAGAAGCGATAAAAGAAGGTGAAAAAGCAGTAGAGGATTTTAAGAAAGGTAATGAGAAGGCACTTAATTTTGTTGTTGGGTTGGTTATGAAAAGGAGCAGGGGGAAGGCAAGCCCTAAAGAAGTTCTTGATGTCCTCAAAAATTTATTAAAATAAATTTTTGGGACACGAAAAAATTCCGAAGGAATTTTTCCTAGTAATAAATTATTTCATAATTTATATACCACAAAAAATTGTAAACAATTTTTTAGTGTTTTGAAGAGATTAATAAAATAAGCTTTATTCTAATTTTAAAATACCCTCTACCTCTTCCTTAATCCTTTTTTCAAAATCAGCTACTTTTTCATCTCCTCTTTCTGTTGTTAGGGTATTCATTAATTCTTTGGTTAATTGTTTTTCTTTATCTGTGTCTAAGCCTTCAACTTTGATTTGTTGCAGATGTTCATTGATTATCTTTTCTTCAACATCTTCTACGTCTTTTGCGTCTATTTTTATTTCTTCGAATTCTTTTGTTGTTAGGGCGTTTGTGTTTTTCATTACAAAATAAGCTGATTTTTCGTATAGTTTTTCGAAGATGTCTTTAAAGTTAATATCTGATGGCTTGCCGCTTTCTAATGTGCCTCCAACTCTTATTGTGATGATGGTATTATTGAATTCTTTGTCTTTTATTTGGCTTAAGATTTCTTCAGTGATTTTTTCAGGGGTTTTGCCATCAGCCTTGATAGTGATATTAGAGGTATTATAAATCTGAATTGGCTCGAATGTTGCTTTGTCATCTTCAACAATATAAAAGCCGCCATTGCCTAGTTTTTCCAGTTCTGCGAAGTTATTTGGGAATAAAGGTCCTGGGTAAACTATTGTTCCATAACCTTCAATTTTAGAGTTTGTTACAATATGTGGATGGCCGCCTGCGTAGTAATTGAAGTTTTTTGGCAGTAGGCTTAATGGCTGTGAGTCTGCTTTTTCCAGTTCTTTTGGTTTTAATTCAGAGATTAAGGAATGGAATAGGAATATTTTATAGCCTTGTTCTTTTTCCAGCTCTTCCTTTAATAAATCTTCATAATAGCTTTTCTCTAAGCCACCTCTTTTTCCCAGTAATCCTGTGATTTTCGCTCCTGTTTTTTTGTCTATTGTAAAGTTAAGCTTTAGTTTTCCTTCTATTTCTTCTCCTTTTGCTACATTAATTGCTAAACCTGCACTTTCCAGGACATCAAGCATTGTTTTTCCAGATGGTGAGAAATCGTGGGAGCCTGCAATGATGTAGACTGGGATAGTTTTATCTTTTAATTCTTTTAATTTTCTTACTACTAATTTTAATCCATCAATGGAAGGCAGGGAGGTGTTGAATAAGTCTCCGGCTATTAGAATAAAATCGACATTTTTTTCTATGGATGTGTTTATAGCTTTTTCAAATGCCTGTGCTGCTATGTTTCTTAGCTTAGGATCACGCCAACCTCCAATATGGCAGTCTGCTATGTGAGCGAATTTCATAGAAAATGGTAATCTAGAATTGTATATAAAGATTATTATCCTGTAACACTGCTAAAATCTTTCTTGACTTCTTCTTTTTTATTTTTCTTGACAAAATCTTCAAACAAAGGAATTTTAATAGGTGTAGCGAATTTTGCAAAATTACTAGTGATTATTGCTTCTCCTTTGTCTAAGGAGGCTATATTTCTATCGTCATCTGATAAATCCTGAGCTGCACTTTGGATTATTGCATCTCTTTCAGGCTGCATCTCTATGCCCAGGATTATCTTTGTGTTTATATTGGCTAAGATTTGTTTTGGGATTAAAGAAGGTAGTTGAGTTATTGCGAATAAGCCTACTTTGAATTTTCTTCCTTCTCTTGCGATTGTGGAGAATATATTTGGACCTTTTTCTAATACCTCCTTTCCTAATACTCTTGGTGCTTCTTCTAGGATAATAGAGATAACTGGTTTGTCTTTTAACTGGCCTTTTATTTTATATCTTTTGTATTTGTTGAATATCTCTGTTACAATTAGGCTGCCAATTAGGATTTCGACACTGCCTGAGAAATCTGATGTGTCTATGATAACTATTTTACTTTCTTCCAGTTCTTTGCAGATATCTGCTATTGTTGATTCGCCTGCCTGTAAATCAAAGACTCCATTGTAGAATAGTTGACTGTTATTAAATTCCAGGTCTAATAAAGACATTATTCTTCTTTTAATAACTGATAGGGTTCCTTCGAAGAAGTTTGCCTGTAATGGTTTGTCTAGAACAATTGCTTCTATCCATTTATTTCCGTATTCTTTGTAATACTGGGTTAAAGCTTGTACCTGGGGGTCTGACCAGTAGACTACTCCGTTGAAATGTTGCGGCTTGATTAGGTTTAGGTTGATTTTTAATGTTTTTTCTCCTGGTGGAACGTCATTTGGTGTGTAGTATACTACTTTATCTTTATTTGGATGGTCTTTTAATCCTAGCTTGTTTCTTCCATAGTATTCATCATGGGGGTCTAGGACTAAGATTCCGCAGTAATCTTTATCTAAGGTATCCCATAATAATACAGAGCATAGATTTGATTTTCCTCTTCCTGTGGTTGCAGGAACCAGTATGTGGTGTGAGAAAACATCCTTGCCATCCAGGCATATTGGAAAATCCAGTAATTTGCTTCCGCTTCTTAGGTTTCCCAGGAATAATGGGTTTTTTGGCTGAGTCAGGAATGTCAGGTCTTCTTTTGTTAGTTCTCTGATTGAGGAGAAGAAATTTGGAAGGCGTTTGCATACGCTTGCTTTGCTTTCTCTGATTGTGATTAGGTTTTTTAAAACTGCCAAGTTATAGTTTCTTAGTTTTGGATCCATGAATTCTAGTTTTTCGTTATCTTCTAAAGACATTCCAGAGACTAGTTCTAGGTTTTGCTGGGAGAGCTGGCTGCCATATAATAGATTTACTGCCTGCAGAAGGATTTTGGAGTCTTTTGTTTCTGCAACAAGTAATTCTCCTAACTCTATGTCATTGTCTGCTTTCTGCCTGATTAGTATTTTTCCATATTCCCCAGAAATTACCTGTCCTTTTATCACGGAAGAAGTTAGTTTAATAATTTATTTAAGGTTTGTGTTTTGTAGATTATTTAACCTCGATCTTAACTATATCTTCTATTTCCCTATCAGAAACAGAGCAGCCATTAAGCTTAACTCCCCATAAAACAGCTTCCAGTAATGTTTTCTTTGGTTGAGGTACATTAACTATGTACTTATTTAATAAACCAAATTCGTAAGCAAGGGTTACTAATTCTATAGAGCGTATTAATTTTATTTTTTTGGTCATCTCTCTGAATTCATCAAGGCTCTCCTTATTAATTATAATGTTGGTATGCAATTTTTTACCCAGAATAGTTTTTAGTCTTTGTGGGTCTTCGATTAATAATCTGGTGTTTCTTTCATCGACAACAAATGCTTCTGCATTGTTCAATATAGCAGCAGTTATTCCATTTATTTCTGCAAAATGGGCTATTTGTATAGAATTTCCTCTTGCTTTAAAGCAGTTATTTGCCAGGTCCAGTAAATGCAATGTTTTCTTTCTTAATTCTTTGCTGTCAAAAATCTCTAAGACCTTGGAGTTAATGCATCTTAAAACCTGCAATGCTTCAAATTTGAATTTTTTAGTCATTAAGGGTCTTTCAACTAATTCTTTTTTAATAGCATCTGTGATATAAAAACTACCCTTGTATTTTTCCTTCAAATCAGTTAATAACCCAAGAAGGTTATTTGTAGTTAGACTGATAATTGGTCCGGTATCAAAAACAATTGTTTTCATTTAAACAAGCTCCTTGCATAATTAAGCCTTTCTTTGGTACCTACACCACCAGCTATATCAGTTAATCTTGTTTTGCCAATATAAAACATTAATTCCCATTGAGAAATTCCTAAGATGTCTGCTGCCCGCCCCAATGAAATACCATGCTCATATAACTTGCCGCCTTTTTTAATCTGCGCTTGGTTAATTACTTCTTCAATGTAAAGCTTTAATTTGGTGTCTATGGTAGAGATAAAACGAAATAATTTTGCAATGGTGTTTCTATAACTATCAGTCTTATTTTGTTCTAGGTTTTTCTTTGCATTTCCAAGAAGGTTTAGTATTGAGTTATAGTTTAGTTTGCCTTCTTTCCTCTCGATAACTTTGGACAAGGAATAAATCAATATTGCAATGCTTGTGCTGTCTTCATCCTGGAAGATAGAAGCATTATGCACTGTATGATTGCTTAATTCTCTTAAATCGGCAACATCTCTTTCTTCTTCAATTTTTAATATGTCTATAGCATCAGATAAAACCTGCAGTATGTCTTTTTTTACTACTTCATTCATAAAAATAATCTGGGAGGTAATTTATTTAAACTTTGTGATTCGAACGAAGTGAGAAGCATAAAGATACTTAGAAATTGCAGAGCAATTTCTTGTACCTCTTAAAAAATCCTAAGGATTTTTTAAAAGGTTTGGGAATTTGTTCAGGCAAGTTTAATTTTTTAGTTATGTAAAAGCAGTAATAAAAATTCAAAAGAATTCCCAAAACGTTTCTATTTGAGAACGGGAAAATTTCATTATAAATTCTGAAATTTTCCCTAGTTCAAAATTTTACAATTTATGAACAGTTAAAAAAACACAAAATATATAAAGTAAAAGTTTGTAGATTTCATTAATAGTGGAAAGGTAAGCTAAATGGTAATTGATATAATCAAGAAGTTTATAAACAAGGTTCTTAGGAATATATTCAAGAAGAAAAAGCATGTTAGGTTAGGATTATATGGGCCGCCAAATGGCGGAAAGACAACTTTGGCTAATAAAATCTGCCAGGATTGGTTAGGGGAGGATATGGGTGCTGTCAGCAATATAGCTCATGAAACAAGAGAGATTCAGATAAAGGAACAGATAACAATAAAATCTGGAGGAAAGGAGCTTAGCTTTAATCTCGTTGATACACCTGGGATAGCTACAAAGATAGATTATGAGGATTTCATAAAAACAGGGTTGAAAGAAAAGGAGGCTAAGACAAGGGCAAAGGAGGCAACAAAAGGAGTTATAGATGCTATAAAGTGGCTGGATGATATGGATACTGTTGTTATAGTCTTAGATGCTACAAAGGATCCTTATTCACAGGTTAATATTACAATTATTGGCAATTTACAGGCAAGGGATATTCCTGTTTTAATCATAGCGAATAAGATTGATTTGAAAAAGGCAAAGATAAAGAAGGTTCAGTCAGCATTCCCCCAATACGATGTTATTGGCATTTCAGCAAAGTATGGGAATAATATAGATAAGTTTTATGAAGGTTTGTTTGCTTTAGTTTAATAAATTTCAAATTTCGTGAAAAAGAGGTGTAAAATGGGATTGATTTTACAATTTGTTCCATATTCAGAGATAGAAGAGCTAGGACCGGCAAGAAGGGTTAATAAACTACTGGATATAGCGAAGCAGGATAAGGTAGTGTTATTACAGGGAAGGCTGAAGAAAGAAGAGGAGAAAGACCTGATAGAGATTACAATGGAAGAAATAGACAACAAATTCAAGGGTATTGAATTAGCTGTAATAGATCCGAAGAAAGAAGAAGCTGGATTTTTTAAGGGCATTAAAGCTGGTATGTTTAGTATGCTGCTGGGGGATAGACAAGGATTTACTATAATAGGACCTGCTACCGTGGTAAAACAAATCAAGAAGGATCCTAACAAAATAGAATTGTTTACCAAGGATATTAAGAAACCAAAAAAAGTGAAGAAATAAAATGCCACATCAATGTGTAAGATGCAATACATTCTATGATGATGGAGCTACTGAAATAATAAAAGGATGTAAATGCGGGGGGAAGCTATTTTTCTATATAAAGAAAGAGAAATTAGAGCAGGCTCAGAAGGCAGCTAAGGAGACTAAGCTAACTTCAGTTGAGAAGGAGCAGATAGAGAAGGATGTTTTTGAGTTAGTTGGTTCAGAGATTGATAAGGATGAGCCGGTTGTTCTTGATCTTGAGGCAATACGTATTTTAAAGCCCGGGAAGTATGAGCTTGATTTAGTTCATTTGTTTAAAGGTGAGCCTTTGATATTTAAGTTAGAAGAAGGGAAGTATATGATTGATCTGGTAGAGAGCTTTAAGAAGTTTACAGATAAGGCTAAAGCTAAGTAGATTATTTACTTGTTATTATTTCTATAACATCTGTGTTTTTTAATTGGTGTTCTTTGCCTATAATCTGTTTTGTTTTTAGGTCTACGGCTTTGATGAAATTATCTCCGATGTCTGTGTGTACTTTGTAAGCAAATTCTAGGGCTGTTATTCCTTCTGGGACTAGGAAGCAGTCTGGGAGGATGTTACCATCTTTGTCCTGTAGATGAGAATTTGCAACAGGGTAAACTGCTATGTAATTTAATAATTTAAAAACAGCATCATCCAGTACATCTTCTACTCCTGTGCTTTTGAATTTTTTTAAAACATTTTCTTTGATAAAATCTAATGCTTTTTTTTGTTTTTCACTTAGTTTATCTTCTTGTTTTATTTTGAAATTGTTTTCACCCGGGGTGTAATCTATTAGTTCATGTTTTGCTGCTTCCCTTAGGGCTAATTCAGATTCTGCAGAGCAGGCAACCAGCATGTGATCCGGGAATTCATTTTCTAATCTTGTGAAGTTTTCTGCTGCTCCTTTCACATCTATTTTGTTGCATGCTATAATCATTGGTTTTGTTGTTTTTCTTAGTTCTGTTGCCAGGTTTTTTAATGTTGTTTCATCCCAATTAGAAAGATCTTCTGGTAGCTCTAATTTTGTTATTAACTGTTCTACCATTTTTTCGTTTACGCCTAAACCAATTAAGTGAGAAGATAATGCTTTATTGAGTTCTTGTCTTTCCTGGATGGCTTTTTTAGCGAATGGTTCCCATCCTTTGTTTATTAATCTTAGATACCACATGTCTAGTTCTATTTCCAGGAATTTGATATCGTTTGCTGGGTCGTAAGAGCCTGGTTCTGTTGGTTCACCTTTTTCATTTGTAGAGCCAGAAACATCTAAGATATGAATTAGAACATCTGCTTGTCTTAAATCGTCTAGGAATTGGTTGCCCATGCCTTTACCTTCATGGGCGCCTGGGACCAGACCTGCTACATCTAATAACTGCATTGGAACAAATCTTTTGTTGTTTAGGCAGTAACCATGTTTTGGCTGGCATTTTGTGTTAAATTCTTTGTCTGCGCAGTCTACTTTGACAAAGCCGATGCCTTCGTTTGCTTTGATTGTTACGAAAGGATAATTTGCTATTTCAACTTCTGCTAATGTAGCTGCTTTGAAGAATGTAGATTTTCCAACGTTTGCTTTACCAACAACTCCTACTAGCATTTTATACCCCTTTATTACTATATTTTAGATTGATATAAAAAGGTTTTGAATAAATTTTCTGATTAGTTAAAATAACCGAAAAGTTTTAGGAACAAAGTATTGTGCCCAATACATTAAGCAAACTTAATGTTCCTAAACCTTTTGCGATTTTACTTCGTAAAATAGAAAAGTTTAAATAAGGGTTATGATGTAATCATAATATAAAATATATATAATATTAGTTAATATATTTTATAATATAATTGGAATAACAAGAAAATTTCATAAATCATAATAAATAGTGAAATTTTCTCTAGTTTAGTAAAGTATAAACTGCGTTTGTACTTTATAAACAAAGTTAAAAACTTCGTTTTTATACTTTATAAACAATGAAAAAAACAATATTGCTGTTATTAATAGCTAGTTTGTTAGTGTGTTCTGTAGCTTATGCTGAATTTGATGTTGTGGTTAATACCAATATTGCTCATCCTGGAGAAACTATAACAGTGCACGTTGAAACAGATACTTATTTTTATCAGGTGATTAATATATGTGATACAAAGGATTGTGAAGTTGGTAAAACAATCTTCACTTTTATGGTTGAGCCTTGTGAGACTCCTCATCCAGGGTTGCCCTATAAATGTGTTTCACAAGATATAGAATACACAATTCCCGAATACTTGTTAGGTAGCAAATGGTGGGTAAATGTTTATGATTATTCTGATAATAGATACAAATCATCTGAATTAGCCTATTTCCATGTTACAGCTGAAGAAACAGATGATATAGAACCAACCCCTTCAACACCAGATGTTGACTCTGATGGTGATGGAATGGATGGTAGATGGGAGATGGTTCATGGACTTGATCCTACCTTGGATGATGCGGGTTTTGATGGTGATGGTGATGGGTTAACTAATCTTCAGGAATACCAGTTAGGCACAGACCCTGCTGTATTCGATGATTTTCCAGGAGCAACAGAAATTGCTCCGAGTAGCACCGGACCAAGTGAGACACAACTAAAACAAGAAGGAGAAGCATGTAATTCAAATGGGGAATGTGCATCAGGAAATTGTATAGGTCCTAATTTTCATTGTGCACCTGATGACAAGGAATGTTATTTCTCTAGTCCATGGGCACCTTTAGATGTCGGGCAGTCTAGTAATCGAACACCATATTTTGATGGAGGTCGAAATATTTGCTGGAAGAAGTGCAGTCCAGAGATTTGTACTCCAGATAAAAGAGCTGAATATTATCCAAAATGTAGGGAGGATAAAGATTATTGTACATGGGCTCCTGAATATGCTTCTGGATATCGTTTACAATGCCGTAATACAGGAACAGACAGCTTATGGCTGGTGCCGTGTCCTGAAGGAACAGATTGTGTAAATGGAGAGTGTCTTAAACTAGAAGAACAAGAGGGAATACCTTGTGACTGGTATAGTGATTGTCCAGATGGGTTATATTGTACCTCCAATAAACATTGTTGTCTTCCTGGCAAATGTTATTTTAATATTTATGGTGGAAAATGTATACCTGTTGGAGAACCAGTAGGCAAAGGACATAAAGATATTTGTTATAATTATAGTGATACAGAAGGTGATGATATCAAACGTTGTGGGAGGGATGTAGATTATTGCCATCAATTAGAAAGTAAGGGAGAGGCTGTTGCTGAATGCCATTACAGTGATACTTTAGGATTTGATACATGGGAAGCTCCTTGTTCTGATGGAAACGTGTGTAATGTAAAAACTGGAAAATGTGTTCAAGTAGGGGCAGCAAAACCTGCTATAGTTCCAACAAATATATGCGGTGATGGAACACCTAATGGGCAATGTGTCTATGAAAGAACAGGAAATGAGGCGGATAAGCCAAAATATTGTCAAGATGGAAAATTAGTAGATAATTGCTATATCTGCTTGTGTCCTTCTAACTTAGTTTGCAATCCTCTAGATCAATGCGTAGTTACAGAATGTATTTCAGACTCTGATTGCGATGATGGTAATCCAAATACTATAGGTATTTGTCAAAATCCAGATGCATTTTATTATGACGGTTCTGCTGCTGCTAGATGCATCCATAAACTACAGGCTAAAAGTAATATTAAAGTTGGTATAATAGAATTTGCCCCTGAAAATGTTAAATATGGAGATTTGTATTTTTGTTATGATGGATCAATAGGTTACTATCTTCAAAGAATAGAAGAATATTGTACAAATGTTATTGAAAAACATAACTTTCTAGAGATTTTTAATAACCCTGAAGGTCAGTTCAAATTTGAGAATCTAAAAGAATTGGACAAAGATGGAAATCCCCATTCAATCTTTTATATAGATACATTTTATCAAAATGAAGGTAAGAAATATAATTTTGTGCAAAAACCTATTTTTGAAGTTGAAGTTAAAGGACCTTACACACTAAATGAAGATCCACCCAGACGAAGTAGAACCAAAGGTTCTGATACTGAGGTAGAGACTTTCTTTAAAACTAAAGCAGAAGAGGCGGGGGTAGATTTAAAGCAATACGATGTTATCGCTTATGTTCATTTTAATGATCAAGTACTCTCCCAAAGAGATTATCCTGGATTTTTAAGTTTCGCGAACCCTGGAGAAAGAATAATCTACAATTCTGTTGATACTTCAAGAGTAACTTCTGATGATGCTGTTGAAACAATAATTCATGAATTAGGGCATATGTTGGGTGCTTCTGATAGATATATTGCCCCTTGCCCAAGAGGGAAGTATATGTCATGTTGTATGGATCCAGAAGGAATTCCAGAGCCAAATAAAATACCCAAATATCCACAGGAGAAGGCATGTTTGATGTGTGGAAGTATCGCTTTAACATATGAAGGTGAAGGGCAGAATCCAGGTAATTTAAATAATATTGTTATTTGCGATAAAACAGCTGAAGAATTTGGATGGAAAATAGAAGGCAGATGTGTTGATGAAACTCCTTATGGTCAATGTTCTTCTGTAAGACCAGAGTATTGTGGCAGTGAAAATCTACTTAGTAATTCTGGTTTTGAGGTTGATGATGAGCCATTACTATTTCAGGATCATATTAATGGTGTTGATATAAAAGATAATAACTACATTCGTTCTGAAAAAATTGTAGCTCAGCCAAATACAGAGTACAGGATTTCTGGGTGGATTAAAACAAATCTTAGCCAAGGATGGGCTTTTGTTGTTATTCATCAATATAATTCTAGTGGAGGATTTGTTACTCCATCCGAGATGAGCAAAAATCAGTTTCATTTTTCTGCTTTTAGTCTAGGAGGTAGTGAACCCTGGACTTATCGTACTTCTATGTTTGAGACAGAAGAAACTACGAGAAGTATAACTATACAAGTGAATAACTGGCATTCTGATGGTGCTTTAGGAAATTCATCGTTTAGAAAAATTAGATTAACTGATGGTGTACCTGAAGGTTGGATCAGAGGGGGGATGCATAATGGTGTAAAAGAAAGTGGGGTAAGTGGTGACGCTTACAAAGGAAGGCATTCTTACAAAATAAGGGTAGATTCAAATCAGCCAGATAGGTGGCCTAGTTTACGCAGTGGGAATATTAATGTAGAGAGTAATACGCAGTATATTGTTTCTGCTTATATTAAAACAGAGAATCTAAATGGTTATGCAGGTATTGGGGTTCATTGTTTAAGTGATGATGAAGGTGGAATCAGGCATTATACAATGAATGAGGAAGATAGGTTTGCAAATTCAAATACTGGCTGGGTAAAAAAATATGCGAAGTTTACTACTACTGAAAAAACTGATTACTGTCAAATACATCTGTTCTTCGGTGCTCAATCTACTGGAATTGCTTATTTTGATGCTGTAACTTTGGAAAAGGTTAGTGATACGCCTGGTTTATTTGATAATTGCGAGGTTTGTGAGTGTAATGAAGGAGAAGAATGTGTAGATGGGGGGTGTGTTGGTGGAGAAAGAGTTATAGTAGCTAGAGGTATACCAGATATTGGAAAGGTCTATATAAAAACATTTGAAGAGTTAAGGCAAGAAACAATGCAAGTTGCCAAAATTGCAGGGTTAGCTGATTTCCAAGAGAACACTCTACCTGATATATTGCACCCTTTTGTTTTGTACAAGGACATACAAACAATACGAAATAGGATTGATTCTGGCTATCCCTATGATGAATGGTGGAATAAGATAGAAGGTCAAAAAGGATGGGTAGTAAATTATGATATTACAAGATGGAACCGTATACAAAAATCAAGATATGCAAAACTAATGGCTTTTGTTTACGATGTTACCAGAGAGGGCACAAAAAAGTATCCTGATGCAAAAGATTATGGAAACAAAGCCAGAAATCTATTGCTAAATATGGATAAAGGGGGTTATTCTGGCTATGAAGATGAAGAAAGCCTGCTTAATTTTGCTGAAGCATATGACCTCATGAAAGGATCAGGATATGATTTTGAGAAAGAGAGATTGAGTTCATGTGGGTATGATTGTGAGTGTAAACGAATATGGTACAAACCATGGGAGGAGGAATGCAAAATATGTTATGGCTGTGAAAAGAACATCAAAGACCTCCTTAGGGCACAGATGAAACAGGTTGCTACTACAGAGATATATAACGCAGAAAAAGGTACGAGTGAGCTTTTTTCTGATAATATAATGAGAAAAAACAACCACCACATACGGAGATATTCTGTTGTAGGTACTGCTGCGCTTGTGTTAGAAAATGAAGAATTTTTCAATAATGCTATGGAAGGAGGCACAACCCTTGGAATTTTAGGTGATGCGCTGGACCTAGTATTAGGCGTCGTAAGCTGGGGTCTCGACGTATTGGGCTTTGATGGTGCTTCTCAATCAGTAGACTCAATTCAGTTCGATTATAAAGGCGTAAATAGTGGGATTAACCACCAATTAATCAGTGACACGGAAGGGGGGTGGGCAGAAGGTCCTCATTATATGGAGTACACTTTCCTTGTACTCATACCATTTATGAAAGCTATGGACAATGCAGATGTGGATTATAGTTGGCTTAATGTTAGAAAACTTAAGAGTTTGATAGATTGGAGCATTAAAATAAGAATGCCTAACGGACAAAGGCCCTCTTATGATAATTCTGTACCATCAAGCAGCTATTTCTTTGGCGGATACTTCAATAATCCATTATATAACTGGGACTGGATAAATTCAGATAAAAAATTCTATACCAGGTGGGATTCTGCTATGCAGAAAATTGATGCAATATCCTACTATGATTCATCAATAGGTGAGCAAGAGCCTAGCTGGACACCGACACAATTCCTGCCATCTGCCGGAAATATGGTATTCAGAAGTGATTGGGGTGATGATGCTGTTTACCTTATGGCTTTAGGGGAGCATGGAACAGCTTTCGAGAATGGGTATGGTCATGAACATGATGATGTTTTCAGTTTTATACTGTATGCTTACGGAAAAGAGCTGGCTATTGACTCTGGATATTATGACTGGAATGATCCAAAAAATCCAGAAAAAGCAGAAAATCATAACGTTGTTTTGAACAAATACGGTGGCCGCATAGCTAAAGAAGGGTATATCAAAACAGAAGACTCTTTCACAACAGGAAGTCTAGATTATGGGGAGATTAAGGATAAATACGATGATGACGAGAGAGGTATATTGTTTGTTGATAAGAAATATTTTATTATTTATGATAAACTAAAAAATACAGCTGATTATATATGGATGGTACATGGGAACGGTCTTGATACAGCTGGAACATTTAAGGAATATATTGATGGAGATATCAAAGGTGGTGAATGGGTCCAAGGTGATGGTATCTCCCTTCTTGCATACTCTGTCGCAGATACTTCCAGTGTCAACTCTAAAAACTATAATCACTATCCTGAAATGCGTGGCGATCCAGAGAAACATACTACACTTAAAGTGTCAAAGAGATCAGACACTTTTTTAAGCCTGCTTTACCCTGCTCAGAATGGAAATTATCCTAAAATATTTAAGAGCAGTGATTTAGATGCAGATGTCTTAAGATTAGAGAAAGACAATTGGGAAGGAATTGCTTTTGTTAATAAAAATAATCAGGAAATTACTATAGCCGATGAATTGGGGGGTATAGTAACAGATGCTTTGAAGGGTTTTGTTAAGATTACAGATAATCAAGTTGAGTCTATTTTTGCTGATGATGTTACAAAGTTTCATGTAGGTGGAGAGGTGCTATTTGACAGCGATAGTCCTACTACAGTTGCAATATTATTTGATGGAAATAATATAGAGATTTATTACAAATATTATAGTAATGTCGGTGATGTAAAACTGGAAAGAGATGGAAGTGAAATAAAGATAAATTGATGTGTTGAAAGATGAAAAAAGCAATAAGTGCAACGATCGATGAAGAATTGATCAAATGGTTAAATAAGAAACTGGAGGATAAAACTAGGTATAGGAATAAATCACATTTAATTGAAATAGCTTTGGAGAAATTAAAAAAAGAGGATAAATAGGTTGAATATGTATTAGATAACGAGAAAATTAAAAATTAATTTTCTCTAGTTTAAAACAAGTTTTAAACTTTATAAACAATTAAAAAAAGATGGTGATAGAACATGGCTTTGTTTGATAAGAAACCTTTCGAGTATGATATAGTCAGGGAAGGAGAAGAGGTAATTCTCAAGATTAACTGTGAAAAGTATACGAGGGTTCCTTCCTTGGAGGGTGATCCTGTAACTATGTCTAAGACGTGTGATATTCTTAATGAGGTTGGTACTGTAAGCAAGATTGTATATTTTCAGAGAAGGAATATAGAATATGATTATTCCCAGGTAATGTTGGTTAAGGGGATAGCTGATCTGTATAAAAAACTGCTGAAACGGAAAAGAATTCTGAGCTATAATGCTTTTGTTTATGACAGGGCATGCACAAAATGTGTTGATGGATGGTATGCTGATGTAAGGAATATTGTTTCTAATCTATTAAGGTCTGATCCGATAGGAGCTTATGTTGAATTAAAGAGGATATTGAGGGATGAGAATATAAAGCTGCGAAAAGCAACTGATCCCAGATGCGAGAAATGTGAGCAGAGGTATATAGGTTTACTGCAGCATCTTATTGAACTTCTTGAGAAAACAGAGTTAATTTCTATGGCGCAGCCGAATTTAGCAGGCTATAAGGTAGGCTCAAGAGATGTATACAGAATGATATTCAAGCCTTTAATCAAGCCGGATTTTCTTTTTACAAAATTGATGTCAAAATTTCCAGAAGATGGAGAAGAGCTAGATTCTTATATGGTAGGTGGTACAGAGGTTACTATATTTAAGTTACAGGATACAATACAATCTTTGTACCATATTAATCCTCCAGAATTCGTGTTAAGTGAGGATAAGTATGAAATCCTGGATTCTGCGAGAAAGATAATGACAGAGCATAAGCCAAAACAAAGCGAATTTGTTGATCCTGAAAGGATGAGGAATGTCTTTTATAATATTGGCAGAGACCTGATTGAGGAGTTAGCAGAATTTAAGAGGATAAGACTAAAGGAGAAGGATATAGATGAATTGACAAATATTTTAGTTAGATATACTGTAGGTTTTGGTTTGATTGAGATTCTGCTACAGGATGAAAAGATACAGGATATAACAATAAATTCTCCAATGGGTGAGATTCCTATGTTTATTATTCATGAAGAGTTTGGTGACTGTAAAACAAATATTATGCCAACAGTAACAGAAGCGGATTCCTGGGCATCTAAGTTAAGAATGATTTCAGGCAGGCCACTAGATGAGGCAAATCCCATTTTAGACACAGAATTAGTAATTCCAGGGGCACGTTCCAGAGTAGCTGTTATAAGCCCGCCTTTAAATCCCAATGGACTAGCCTATGCTCTTAGAAGGCACAGAGACAAGCCATGGACATTGCCATTATTCATCCATAACAAGATGATAAATCCGTTAGGGGCAGGTATATTAAGCTTTATTATCGATGGTTCGAGAACTATGTTGATTGCAGGAACAAGAAGCGCAGGAAAAACTTCATTATTAGGGAGCTTGTTAATAGAGATAATGAGGAAGTATAGGATGATTACTATAGAAGATACATTAGAGCTGCCAGCAGAGGCATTGAGAAAATTAGGCTATAACATTCAACAGATGAAGGTTGCAGCAGCAATGACTAAAGGGACTGCTGAGGTATCTGCTGAAGAGGGAATAAGAACTACATTAAGAATGGGGGATTCATGCTTGATTGTGGGAGAGGTTAGATCAACTGAAGCGGCTGCACTTTACGAAGCAATGCGTGTTGGAGCATTAGCCAATGTTGTTGCTGGCACGATTCATGGTGATAGTCCTTATGGTGTTTTTGACAGGGTTGTTAATGATCTACATGTTCCAAGAACAAGCTTTAAAGCGACAGATATAATAGTTGTGGCTAATCCTATAAAATCAGCAGATGGCCTGCATAGATGGAGAAAGGTAACAGAGATTACAGAGGTAAGAAAGCATTGGGAGCAGGATCCCTTATTAGAGGGTGGCTTTTCTGATTTAATGAAGTATGACAGTGTATCAGAGGAGTTGCAGCCATCAGATGACCTAATCAACGGGGAATCAGAGGTACTGAAATCAATAGCAGGCAATGTAAAGGAATGGGCAGGCAACTGGGATGCTGTGTGGGATAATATCCTGTTAAGGACCAAGATAAAAGAAACATTGGTTAATGTTGCTGTTAAACAAAATGATTTGAACTTGTTAGAAGCGCCTTTTGTGATACAGTCAAATGATGAGTTTCATAGGATAAGTGATAATGTAAAAGAAGAAGTTGGTGCATTAGATTCCAAAAAGATATTTTTTGAATGGAATGAATGGCTGAAGAGGAGTATAAAAAAGAAAAAGATATTGTAATTCTAAAATGGACGGCAAAGAGGGTATGAGGGATTTAATAGAAAGGTACAAGGAGAAGATAGAAAGGGATGTAGGGGGAACAGTAGAAAAACCAACTGAAAGCGTAATTACAAGGGAGTACCGGGAATTCAAAAAGGAATATCTTCCGGGGCATTTAACATTATATGAAAGATTATGCAATTATTCTGAAAAATTAGTCAAGGTAACACCTGATAAAGAAAGGGCAGAGGAATTACAGGAATCAATAGACGTATGTCATTTAAACATCACACCTACTGGTGCAACCTCTTTTGCCATGGTTGCTCCATTTATTCTTATTTTATTATCTGCTGCAGTATCCATGGCATTATTCCGCTCATTTTTCATTGTTTTCTTTTTTATTGTGATAGGTATTTCCTTAATAAAGCCTTTAGGAAAATTGCCTATGTTCATTGCCAATTCATGGAGACTTAAGGCATCTAACCAGATGGTTTTATGTGTATTTTATGTTGTAACACACATGAGGCATACCTCTAATCTGGAACTTGCAATAAAGTTTGCGTCTGATCATATTGATGCGCCTTTAAGTCTGGATTTTAAACGAATCATATGGAATGTGGAAACGGAAAAATACTCTACTATGAAGGAATCTCTGGATGTTTATTTACAGACATGGAGAAAATGGAACGGAGAATTTATTGAGGCATTTCATTTAATAGAATCATCTTTATATGAAGGGGAAGAAAAAACAAGGATAGCTACATTGGACAAGGCATTAGATGTCATATTAACAGAAACATATGAAAGAATGCTGCATTATGCACAAAATCTTAAAAGCCCCATTACAATGCTGCATATGTTGGGAGTTATTTTGCCTATTTTAGGGTTAGTTATTCTGCCCTTAATTGTAAGTTTCTTAACTGATTTTAAATGGCAGTATATAGCTTTAATTTATAATATTGGATTGCCGGTCGGTGTTTATTATTTGGGCAAAACTATATTGGCTAAAAGACCTACCGGATACGGGAATACGGATATAAGCGAACTTCCTGAGTTTAAGAAATATGGGGGGGTTTTATTTAAGATTGGGGGCAAGGAGCATAGGATAAGTCCTTTACATATCAGCATCATAATTGCCATTTTGTTTTTTATAGTTGGTATAAGCCCAATAGTAATGCATTGGTTTATTACTGATGAGGTTGGTTTGGGGCTTGGTGATGCTGATGAAACATCTTCCTGCTTTAAGGCATTTTGTTTATTGGATTACAGGACATCTGATACTGGCAAGACAACTGGCCCTTTCGGGTTGGGGGCTTCTATGTTAAGCTTATTTGTGATAATAAGCGTTGGTTTCTCCTGGGGTTATTATTTTAAATTGAGATCTAAGAATGTTATCAAGATTAGGAGGAAAACAGAAGAATTGGAGCAGGAATTTGCTTCTGGATTGTTTCAGCTGGGAAACAGGTTAGGGGATGGTTTGCCTGCTGAGACTGCATTTGGAAAAGTAGGTAGAAGTATGGAGGGAACTGCTTCTGGCTCTTTTTTTCAATTGGTGTCTATGAATATAAGAAGATTAGGTATGGGGGTATCTGAAGCTATATTTAATCCTCGGAATGGTGCTCTGGTTTATTTTCCCTCTAACCTGATAGAGAGTTCAATGAAGGTGCTTATTGAGTCAGTAAAAAAAGGTCCAAAGGTAGCGGCAGTTGCTTTGATGAATATTTCAAGATATGTAAAAGAGATTCATAAGGTTAATGAAAGATTAAAGGATTTGATGGCTGAGGTAATTTCTTCCATGAATTCCCAAATAAAGTTTTTAACTCCGGTGATAGCAGGTATTGTCATAGGAATAACATCTATGGTGACAACAATATTGGGGAAATTAACATTGCAGATGGAGCGGATGGGTGCTGAAGGTGGAGGAGGAGCTGGCATGTTAGAAGGGGGTTTTTTTGGCCAGGGTGTTCCAACCTATTATTTCCAGATAGTTGTAGGAATATATGTAGTACAGATAACCTATATTTTAACGGTATTATCAAATGGGATAGAGAATGGTGCTGATAAACTTAATGAAAGATATTTGTTAGGACAAAATCTTGTGAGATCTACGCTGCTATATTGTTTTGTTGCTGCAACTATCATGCTGATATTCAACTTAATTGCTAATAAAATAATGATGGTAAATGTTATGTGATAATGGGGGCTTAATGATTTTAGAAAAAAATGGGGCTGCCGGAATTTGAATTTTCCCAAAACACACATGGTATTGTGCCTTGCCAGGACACCTAGATCTCTGCTCTTCATTGGCAAAAGCCTCAGCAGATCTTAGGAACTTCAGTCTAGTGCTCTTTCCTGCAAGCGAGCCTCGCGAGCTCGGCAGAGTCCCAGGCTGAGCTACAGCCCCATTAACAGTTAAGAATTAAATAACTATATATAAACTTTATTGATTTCTAAAAGATTACTACTTTATCTCTTCTTCGTCTTTGATGACGTCTTCTTCTAGTTTTTCGTCTTCTGTTAATATGTTCTCTCCTTTGTCTGTTTTTGCGGCTTTTCCACTTGCTATCTCTGCTTCTTCTGCTTCATCTGTTGTTTCTGCGCCTTCTCCAATTACTTCTAACTGGCCTAATTTGCCTGTTGAAAGCTGTTTTTCGCCCTGCCATTCGGAAACCCATCCATTAATAATATGAATCTTATTGCCGACATTTACCTGGTCAATCTGCTCATTCCATAGAGTTAGGGACATTTCGCCTGTTGCGTCTTTGATTTTGGCGTTGCATACTCTGCCTTTTTTTCCGAATTTTTCGAACTCCCTAATATCTCCTTTCTCTGTTACTTCAGCTATCAAATCTACCTGACCTTGTCTTGCTTGTAAGTCTTTTATTGCCATTTTAGAATAAGATATAACAGGTATTTTATAAATATTGTTATTTTGTTAATTTCAAGACATCTGCAAATTTTACTTTGCAACTTAATAATCCACTTAATATATTAGTTAAATCAGTGATTTTAACTCTTACTTGTTGTGTTGTATCTCTATCTCTAATTGTTACTGCCTTGTCTTTTAATGTATCGAAGTCAACTGTAATACAATAGGGGATTCCTGTTTCATCTGCTCTTGCATATCTTCTTCCTATACTTCCGCTTTTATCAAAAGTGCAGTTGAATTCTGTTTTTAGTGTGTCGAATAACTTTTTGGCTTCTTCGTTTAATTTGTTAACTAAAGGGAAAATTCCTACTTTTATGGGGGATAATCTTGGGTCTAGTTTTAAGACAATATTTCCCCTTTTCTTATCATCATTGTAAGCTTCAAATAAAAAAGCCAGGAAAGCCCTGTCAATACCCTGCGAAGGCTCTGAAGCGACATAGGGTATTACTTTTTCCTTTGTTTCTTCATCAAAATATTCCAAATTTGTGTTGGAGAATTTCATGTGTTGTGTTAAATCGAATTGCTGCCTGTCAGCGTTTCCGTGTATTTCTTTCCATCCAAATGGGAATTTGTATTCAATGTCAAAACATGCAGAGGCGTAATGAGCCAGCTCCTCCTTTAGATGCTCTCTTAACCTCAGATTTTCTTTTTTAATGCCTAAATCAAGAAAGAATTTGTAGAATTGTGCTAACCAATATGAATGCCATTGAGAAGCTATTTTTTTGTCAATTATTTGTTTGATTGTTATTTCTTTATGTTCCTGATTCTTTTGTTGATTTTCTATAGTCAGGATATTTACTTTTGTATTTTCAATTTCTTTAATACAGGGGCAATCATTAACTTTTTTTGGGTGTGTAAAGAATTCTATTTCGAATTGCTCAAATTCACGGCTTCTGAATAAGAAGTCTCTCGGTGAGATTTCATTTCTGAATGCTTTTCCTGTCTGGGCAATGCCAAAAGGAAGTTTTTTCCTAGCTGTTTCCTGCACTAGTTTGTAGTTTGTGAAGATTAATTGAGCTGTTTCAGGTCTTAGGTAAGATATGTTTTCTTTGGTTTCAGTTGGGCCGATGTTTGTTTTGAACATTAAATTAAATTCTTTTGGAGCTTTAAGTTCATTATTACATTTAGGACATTTAATTCCTTTATCATCATCTCCTTTAATCATTGTCTTGCATTTATTACAGGTATAGATATAATCTGTAAAAGAATCTACATGGCCAGATGCTTTCCATACCTTTGGGTGGCTGATTATAGTTCCATCTATTCCTACAACATCATCTCTTTGTTGGACAAAGGTTTTCCAGAAAGCGTTTTTTATGTTGTTTTTTAGTTCTACACCTAACGGGCCATAATCAAAGAATCCTGAAAAGCTTCCATAGATTTCACTATTGGGGTAAACAAAGCCTTTCTTTTTGCAAAATATAGCGATATCTTCTATTGTTAATGGCATAGTGAGTTGGAGATATGAAGCATATATAAAATTATTTATTTTTTCAGCCAAGCAATCTCTTCCTTATCTAAATCAAGATATTGAGAAATAGAACTAGCCATCTCTTTGTTTTTCTTAAAAATAACCTTAAAGAATTCAATATCTTTTATAACCTCTCTTGTTGAAGAATGTGTTTTTTCTGCTATTTTTGCTGCTATTGCTTTCTTTTTTAATGATTTTTGTTTTGCCCACCATAGTTTTAATAATCTTCCTGTTGGCTTGTACTGAACGAATTTATGATATTTTTCATCTTTTGAGACTGCAATGCCTGCTGTAATCAAGGCATTGATATAAACTAAAAAACGCCAGTATTGCCATCTTTTTATTCTTCTGTTAAAGACATCTGCTTTGCTTAGTTTGTCGTAGGCTCTTGCTAAGTCTTTGGGCTTATCATATTCAAAAGGAAGATTCTGGTCTATCCAGAGGAATTGTTGATTTAAATCTTCTCTAACATTTTCAAAGGCTTGTATAGCTATTTTTGGATCTGTTGTCTTGAAAACCCTCAATAATGCTTGAGGCATTGATTCTTCATGGCTTCTTTGGTTTAGTTCATCCAGGCTTTCTTTTGTAAGAGCTTTTGTCAGTTCTGTTAATGTCTGTAAATCATTTATTGCTGCCCTGCAATCACTGCCTGCTCTCCTAGCTAAAGATTTAAGCACATCTAGATCGTATTTTATCTTTTCTTTGGTGCATATGTGTTTTAGAATTTCTGTTATGTCTGTATAGCTTAGTGATTCTAATTCGATTAGATTGCAGCGATTTCTTAAAGTATTGAATTTATAATCCCATGGGTTTGTGGCTGTCAGTATAATTGGGAATGTTGTTTTGTCTATTATCTTTATTAAAGCAGGTATGCCCCCCCTATCCTGCCTTCCTGCTAAACCGTCTACTTCGTCTACAAGTATGAGCTTTCCTTTGGAAAACAAGGAGTGCTGGAAAACAGCGCCGCCTACTTTTTGCTGTATTTGCTCTTTATTTCTGAAATCGCTAGCATTAACTTCGATAATCTCGTAATTGAATTCATTTGCTAAAGCATAAGCCAGAATAGTTTTTCCGCTTCCACTAGGGCCGTAAATCCAGGTAGCTTTTTTCTTTTGTTTTTTTAGATTATTAATCAGGTTTTTTAATTCAGTTATTGCTTTGTCCTGGCCTTTTATTTCTTTTAAAAAATGTGGCATATATTTTTTTGTGAAAGGAATCATGGAAAAAGGGGTAATTTGAATATTTATTAAACTTTCTAATGTTTAGTAAAAATTTAAAAAAATTTATATACGGAGAGTTAATCTTAAGTTGTTATGGAATTGCCTAAAAAGTATAATGCAAAGGAATCTGAAGTTAAATGGCAGAAATTCTGGGAAAAAGAGAGTATATATAGATTTGAGCCTAAAAGCAAAAAGCCAATCTACAGCATAGATGTTCCTCCACCATATGCTTCTGCAGGCCATCTTCATATTGGCCATGCTTTACATTACACTCAATTTGAGATAATTGCAAGATACAGAAGAATGAAAGGATTTAATGTTCATTTTGCTCCTTGCTTTGATAATAATGGTTTACCAACTGAAAAATATGTTGAAGAGAAGTTTAATATCTCTAAATCCTCAACAACAAGGGCTGAGTTTAGAAAATTATGCAGAGAGGAAAGCTCAAAAGTTGAAAAAGCCTATGCTGACAGGGTCTTTAAAGCCTTAGGCCATAGTTATGATTGGTCTTTATTGTATACAACAATTGATCCAGAAGCGCAAAAGGTTGCACAAACCTCTTTTTTAGATTTAGTAAAGAAAAAAGACTGTTACAGAAGCGAAGAACCAACAATATGGTGCACAAAACATCAAACAGCTTTGGCTCAGGCAGAGGTTGAGGATTTAGCAAGAACTACGAAGCTTAGCTATGTCTATTTTGATATGGAGGATGGAAGCAAGATTGAGATTGCAACTACAAGGCCTGAGTTTTTGCCTGCTTGTGTTGGTATTTTTGTTCATCCTAAGGACAAAAGGTATAGGAAGTTAGTTGGGAAGAATGCAATTGTTCCTTTATTTAAGCAGAAGGTTCCTATTATGGAAGATGAGAAGGTTGATATGGAGTTTGGAACTGGAATTGTTATGATATGTACATTTGGTGATACTACTGATATAGACTGGTGGAAGAGGTTTAAGCTGGGGTTGAAGATTTGTGTAACAAAGGATGGAAAATTAAATGAATTAGCTGGGAAGTTTAAAGGTTTAAGTTTGAATGAAGGGAAAAAAGCTGTTGTGGAAGAGTTAGATAAAGAAGGAAGATTGATCAAACAAGAGGAGCTGCAGCAAACTGTTGGAAGCTGCTGGAGATGTAATACTCAAGTTGAGTTTACAGTTACAAAACAAAGGTCTACACGGAA
>SDBT01004629.1_pt1 | contig 23290 bp, 20 predicted proteins | sample 2277101 | NCBI WGS metagenome assembly SDBT01 (sample SAMN10404973, study PRJNA504765) | marine sediment metagenome | isolation source: marine sediment core GS10_PC15, 103 cmbsf | place: Arctic Ocean: Southern Knipovich Ridge | collected 2010 | reverse complement strand
AACCAATCACAACGTACCATGAACAATGAACTACGAACAATGAGAGGAGTTTACACTGAGCTTGCCGAAGTGAACAACGAACTATGAACTGCAAACCGGTTAACCAATCAATCACTTTGAGGTTATTATGCGAAACAAACCCAATTTATGCGTTTTTTGGGCCGTAAGTGGCGATTGTGAAGAAAAACAAAGCCAATCAAAGCCAATTTCCCCGCATAAAATAGCTAAAATTCCATGCTCTACTGTTCACCTGTCTACTGTTCTACTATCTCAGGCCAAAGGCCTGCCGCATCACTGCGTAACCTCCGAAAAAACCGGGGTTAAGTCTTGTAAAGTCACATTAAAGCGATTATTATGCTTGTCAATGTAAGAGACGGGAGATAAAAAAATGGCTGAAGAATTGATTGGTATAATAGGCGGCACCGGCTTAGGTGACGCATTAGCTGAGAAATTAGCCGATGTGGAAACAAAGGATGTTGATACGCCCTTTGGAAAGCCCAGTTGCGGTATTATGGTCGGCAATATCGGCGGAAAGAAAATCGCGTTTATTAATCGTCACGGCCAAGGCCACAAGTTAATGCCCAGTGACGTACCTTTTGCGGCCAACATTTTCGCGTTAAAGAAGTTAGGCGTGCGCACGGTTATCGCCAGCGGCGCGGTGGGGTCGCTGCGGGAAGAGATTGGCCCTAAAGAGCTGGTAATAGTTGACCAGTTCATAGACAAAACATTCAGGCGGCAGAGCAGTTTCTTCGGCGGTTTTGGGGTGGTACACTGTGAGATGGCACAACCTGTTTGTGGTCGGGTTCGCAAAATCCTTGCTGAAGCGGCTGGTGATATCGATGTGAAAGTGCACGAGGGGGCCACTTATGTCTGTATGGAGGGGCCGCAATTTTCCACAAGGGCAGAATCTCTGATGCATCGGGGCTGGGGCGGTGATTTGATTGGTATGACCGCTATGCCGGAAGCTAAATTGGCCAGAGAGGCACAGATGTGCTATGCGCTGGTCGCGCTTGCCAGTGATTATGACTGCTGGCGGGCGCACGAAGCGAACAAGGATAAGCAGACGCTTTTACATGAAATAATCGGCAACCTGCAGGAGGCTGCTGGCAATGCTGTAAAGTTGATTGAGAAGGTTTTAGCCAAATCCGACGGGCTGTTAAAAGCAGGCTGTCACTGCAGAAGCAGTCTGGAATTAGCTGTGTGGACGGACCAGGAACAAATCAGCGCAGAGGACAAAGAAAAACTAAACGTGCTCTTCGAATAGCCGAAGCTTGACAAGCGGTGCGATATTGATATAGTGTAGGTCGAATCGTGTCGGTTTTTATAAGATTGGCAAAATTGAAAGGATAACATGATGAAAAAATCAGGCCAGGCAATACTTATTTTATTAGTTGTTGTTTTCTCGGTTATGCTAATGACAGGCTGTGAGGAAGAGGCCTCGAATGACAGGATGGCCAAACTCATCGCCAATGAAAACAGGCAGTTGAAAAGACAGTTGGAGAAGCGTGACAAGGAAATGCAGCAACAGAAACAACAGCTTGAAAAAGGAATTGAGAAACAGACGCAACTGCTTGAAAAATGTGTGCAGGCAAAAAAGATATTGGAACAGAGGTCAGCCGAAGAAATTAGCCGGCAGGTGCAAAGTGTTCTTGGCGTAATTATGGAGCAAAACGCGAAGATGCGTCAGGAAACAATCTCGCTTAAGAAAGAATTGGAAGCATTAAAGAACCCAAAATAGCCCAAAGTTCCGGAGCTTTTCGATTATCTGCAAGCGCATACTTTTTTGGCGGCTTTTATAGAATCGGGTAAATTTTTTTCCGGGTAGCGTTTCTGCATTGCCGCCGCGGTCAATCCTACGAACATAGGGGCGGGCTTTAACGGCCGTGACGTCAGACAGGGATGTGCCTGAGTTCCCATAAAGAAAGGATGCGCCGGAATTTCGAGAATCTGCATTATCGGTTGATTCGGGGCCTTTCCGGAAAATACCAGGCCTGCTTTTTCCAGTGTTTCGATATAACGAGGGTCGACTTCGTAGCGATGTCTGAATCGCATTCTGACGGCTTCGCTCTTGCCAAAAAGCTCCCAGGCAAAGGTGTGAGGTTTTAATTCGATGTCTCTTCCGCCGAGGCGCATATTTCCGCCCAGGCCTTCTATTTTTTTCTGTTCCGGCAGTACGTCGATTACCGGCTCAGAACCGTCCGGCTCAATTTCGGTACTGTTTGCATTTTTGAGGCCGCAAACATTGCGGGCGAATTCTATAACGGCCATCTGGAAGCCAAAGCACAGGCCCAGATATGGCAGGTTGTTTTCTCTGGCGTATTTAATGCAGGCTATTTTTCCTTCGGTGCCGCGTGTGCCGAATCCGCCGGGGACGATTATGCCGTCAACCTCGGCTAAATGATCGGCTGCATTGTTATCATTGATAGCTGTCGTCTCAATCCATTTTATATTGACGTTGCAGCGAAGAGCGATGCCGGCGTGTTCGAGAGCATTGATAATTGAGGCGTAGCTGTCACGGACGGAAGTATATTTGCCGGTGATTCCGATAGTTATTTCGTGGTCGGGGGCATTAATCTTGTCGGTGAAATCACACCAGGTGCCCCAGGCCTTGCGGTCATTGCGCAGATTGATTCTGTCTTCTATTTTCAGCAGTTTGGCAACGGCAAAGTCCAGTCCGCAGTCCCGAAGAGCGGCAGGTATCATATATATGCTGGCCGAATCCGGCATACTGAAGACCCTTTCAATTGGGACGTTGCTGTAGAGGCTGATTTTTTGACGGATCTTTTCCGTGACTGCCGAGCCTGCCCTGCAGGCGATGATGTCCGGCTGAATACCGCACTGCATCAACTGCTTGATACCTAATTGTGCGGCCTTTGATTTCTGTTCGCCGAGGGTTTTTGGTTCCAGGATGTAGGTCAGGGCGACAAAGCAGCAGCTATTGGGGCCTTCTTCGTAAGCAAGCTCTCGTATTGCCTCAATGAAATAAGCGTTTTCGAGGTCGCCGACGGTGCCGCCGATTTCGACAAAAACAATATCGGCGTCGGATTCAGCAGCCAGTTTGCGGAGCTTGAGCTTGACCTCGCCGGTAACGTGCGGAATCATCTGGACGTCTCTGCCAAGATAATCGCCGTGACGCTCCTTGTGAAGGACCGAACTGAATATCTGGCCGCTGGTAGCAAAGTTGGCGGCACTTAGGTTCTGATCCAGCATTCTTTCGTAAGTGCCCAAATCCATATCGCATTCCATGCCGTCATCGAGTACGAATACCTCGCCGTGCCGGAAGGGATTCAGCGTGCCGGAATCAATATTGAGGTAACCTTCCAGCTTAATCGGAGCGACGACCAGACCCTTGTCCTGCATAAGCTTTGCCAGGCAAGAGGAAAATATTCCTTTGCCCAGGCCGCTCATTACGGTGCCGAGTACAAAACAGTATCGGGTCTTGCCTTTCTTGTAGCCGGGCGGCATTGGCAGAAAAAATTCACTGTCGGTTGAGACGTCACTTACAGAAGCCAACAAATCTTTGTTCTTCGACATAAACCAACCTCACATTATTACTCTCTATTTCGCATATTTTTTTATGTTCGGTTCTTTTGAGTAAATCGAGTAACGAATTCAGCGTACTGTTGCGGTGTGTCTATGCCATCGCAGAAGTGGCTGACCTTTCCGACCAGAATCGGGTAGCTATTTTCTATTGCCCGCAATTGTTCGAGTTTTTCGATTTTTTCCAGTTTGGCCTGCGGCAAACTGGTAATTTTCATTAGAAATTCCTTGCGATAAGCGTAAATGCCAATGTGCCGCAAATATTGGGTCACCTCGCCGATGCCAGTGTTGCCTCTGTCATAGGGAATAGCGGCACGAGAGAAGTAAACAGCTTTGCCTTTATTGTCAGTGATGACCTTTACGATGTTCGGGTCTTCGATTTGCCCGGCATTATCAAAGTCAGCTGCCAGCGTTGCCATTTGACTGGCGGGGTTATCGGTCAGGAGTTGAGCGAGAAAATCGATGTTTGCGGGGTCGATTTCGGGTTCGTCGGCCTGGAGGTTTATCACGATATCGGCTTCGATGTCTGCTACAGCTTCTGCGATACGGTCGGTGCCGCTTTTGTGGTCGGGTGAAGTCAGAACGCATTCGGCACCGAAGCTTTTGGCGGCGTCGGCAATTTTCTGGTCGTCTGCGGCGATTATTACCTGGTGGGGCAGTTTGGCAAGGCAGGCCTGTTCCCATGTGTGCTGGATGAGAAATTTGCCGGTGTCTTTGGCGAGAACTTTACCCGCGAACCTTGTCGAGCCGTAACGAGCAGGAATACAGGCTATTACTTTCACTCTTCGCTAAACCTTTGTGCCGATAACATCTTTGCCCAACAGGCGGTAAATATTCAGGGACTCCGAGGGCCTCAAGGATTACAGTCGGCCCGGGAAATCCAACTGGGAACTCATAGTATGAACAAATAAATACTTTGTCAACAACTTATTTTGACGCAATTATGCTTGACAAAAGTGAGCGGATTTGGTCTAATGTTCATATTATGAGGCAAATCGACCGTAAAAGCGTTGGGCGTTTGTGGTGGTGGCCTGCGGAGATATAATCCGACAGGCGAGCGGTGGTTTGCTACAAAAAACTTGTTAGACTCAGCTAAACGGCGGCCTGTTGGAAAAACAGGCTGCTTTTTTTATTTGTATTTGGGGTTATTTGCGGATAGAAGTTAGGTAAAAATGGCACATAAGTGCCGATATATGGAATACGAGATATGGAAGATTACAGGCAAATAATAGATGGGGCCATGCCCGGGCAAATAGTCCCTGTGGTTAAAGAGATTGATATAAGCGACCCGGTGGACTTTTTTGCCAGGCTAAGCGATTATGGCAGGGCCGAGAACTGCTGCCTTCTTGAGGCACGAGACTATTTGTCGGAAAATGCACTGAGTTTCGGCACAGCGAGGCCGGCCCTTTACCTTACCGGCACGGGCGCAGAATTCACCATAAAGTCGCTTAGCGAAACCGGCCGGCGAATGATTAAGTATCTGTCTGCCGACAAAAACAGGTTTGGTTTTTGCGAATCGGTCGAATTCAGCCCTGAGATAATCAAGGGCCAAATCAAGCAGAGCAAAGAACTGGTGGATGAGCAGGCCCGGCTGCAAAGCACGAACCAGATGGACGTTTTGCGGTCGGTGGCCTTTGCGTTCAGTCTTGCCAGTAAGCCCTTCCGTGTGACCTGTGGATTGATGGGGGCACTGAGCTACGATTTCATAGACCAGTTTGAAAAACTTCCACCAAGCAAGGCCGACCTTTTGGGCAATCCGGATTATGAACTTTATTTTGCCGACAACATTTTTTTGATGGACCACGAACACAACAAAGGTTTTTGTATTGTTAATATAATGATAACCGATGGCGACCGCGAGGTCGCGGTAGCAGAGGCCAGGCAGTGTTTTGACTACTATTTCGAGATGGCAGGGGCCGAGATGCCGAAGGGTAAAAAATATACCGGCCCTTTGCCGAGTTCTTCGACCGATACCAGTCAGGCCGAATACGAAAAGATAGTGACCAGCGCCAAGCAGCATATCATAGACGGTGACATCTTTCAGGTGGTCCTTAGCAGGACGAAGGCCGAGCCCTGTCCTGATGAGCCGCTGGACGTTTACAAACGACTGAGGGAACTCAATCCGTCACCTTATATGTTTTACCTCAATACCCCCAATACGGTATTATTAGGGTCAAGTCCGGAACTTAATCTGCGTGTCAGCGGGACAGAGAGCCGGATTGTAGAAATCAGGCCGATAGCGGGCACAAAGCCTCGCGGACGGGTTGGAGACAAAATAGATGCCGACACCGACTTTAGATATGAGGCGGAGTTGAAACTTGACCGTAAGGAGTTGGCTGAGCACATAATGCTGGTCGATTTGGCCAGAAACGATATTGCCCGTGTTGCCGAACCCGGCAGCAGGGTCGTTACGGAACTTTTAATAGTGGAAAAATATGCCTCGGTACAGCATCTGGTAAGTAACGTCAAAGGTGCGCTGGCGAGCGGCCTTGACGCACTGAGCGCGTATCTGGCGACGATGAATATGGGGACGCTTACCGGTGCTCCGAAGATCGAAGCGATGAAACTGATACGACAGTTTGAAAAAACCAAGCGCGGCTATTACGGCGGGGCGGTTATGTATCTGACTGTTGACGGGCAGTTCGACAGCAGTATTACCATAAGAAGTTTGCAGATTAAGGACCATACAGCTTATATTCGGGCCGGCGCCGGCATTGTGCACGACAGTATCCCGAGGAGTGAATTTGAAGAAACCGAACATAAGATGAGGTCATGTCTGCGGGCGATTCGCGGACAATAACAATAAGGGCAAAATCAAAAATCAAAAATTAAAATGCAAAATTGCGGAACCCAGCACTTAAAATTTTTAAGTGCTGGATGGCTATTTTATAATATTTTTTGAGAAACAGAGTATCTTGTCAAAAATTGACTTATCCGCGGATACCTGTGGCACAAGTACCTAAGGTACAAGTAAACGGGAAAATTTGATTGGGATCAGTATATTATGACCGAGAAAGCCAAAAAAGTTTTGTTCATCGATAACTTCGATTCGTTCACATATAACCTGGTCGATGACTTTTGCAAACGTAATTGTCAGGCCAAGGTTTATCGTGCCGATACCAAACTTGAGGAACTTTGCAGATTGGCCGATGAATTTGGGCCTGACTTACTTGTGATTTCTCCCGGGCCTGGAACGCCGGACACAGCGGGGGTGACTCTTTCGGCGATAGATTATTTCAAAGACAAGCTGCCTATCTTCGGAGTGTGTCTGGGGCATCAGGCGGTAATTCAGTATTTCGGCGGGAAGGTTGTGCATGCACCTGAGCCAATGCACGGAAAACCCTCGAAAGTAATGCACAATCAAAAAGGAATATTTGCCGGCGTTGAGAATCCTTTGCAGGCTGGGCGTTACCACAGTCTTTGTGTGACGAAGCTGCCGGAGTGCCTGGAACAGACCGCTGAGTTCGAAGGTATTGTTATGGGAGTCGAACATAAAGAGCTTCCAATATTCGGTGTGCAGTTTCATCCGGAAAGTATTCTGACTCCGGCGGGCGGCAAAATAATAGAAAACATTCTGTCAATAGCAACATCGGAGTACAAAAAGCAGGGAGTAGGCGATGGCAACAATACTTGAATATATAGAGCCGTTACTGGAAGGCGAGAGTCTAAGCTTTGACCAGGCAACACAGTTGCTTGACATTATTTTTGAAGGCGAGGTTGCCGAGCCCCAGGTTGCGGCGTTTTTGACAGCGATGCGCATAAAGGGCGCGACGGCGGCGGAATTAGCCGGCCTTGCCAAATCGCTGCGGAGTCATGCCGTGGCTGTCAAAGTCGATGTTGATAACCTGGTCGACACATGCGGTACGGGGGGCGCGGCAGTAAAGACTTTTAATATTTCGACGGCATCCGCTTTAGTGGCGGCGGGGGCAGGCGTTTACGTCGCCAAGCACGGCAATCGCGGTATAACGAGCAAGTGTGGGTCGGCGGACGTGTTGGCGGAATTAGGGGTTAAGATCGATGCCGGCGCTGATACCGTAGCAGAATGTATAAAAGAGGCGCACATTGGATTTATGTTTGCGCCGATGTTTCATCCAGCTATGAAATATGTCCAGCCGACACGAAAGAGTCTGGGATTCAGGACGGTTTTCAATATCTTAGGTCCCCTGGCAAACCCGGCGGGCGCTGCGGCGCAGGTGCTGGGAGTGGCTGACCAAAGCCTGATGGAGACGATAGTCGAAGCTCTTGGGCTGTTGGGGTTGCGAAGGGCGATGGTTGTTCACAGTAATGGACTCGATGAAATAAGCACGGCAGGGGTTACAAAGATAATTGAACTGAAAGAAGGCAAAATCGCGAACTGGGAATTAAATCCGCAGGATTTGGGAATCAAGCCGATCGATATAGAAGAACTAAAAATTACCGGTGTCAAAGAAGGTGCCGAAATTATAACAGGTATACTGAGCGGCGACCAGGCCGGGGCGCGAAAAGATATTGTTGTTCTAAACGCAGCGGCGGCGATTATAGCAGGAAATCTGGCAGAGGACTTCGAGGCGGCAATTAAAAAGGCTGATGAGTCTGTAAGCAGTGGTTGCGCGATGAAGTGCCTGGAGAAATTAATTGAAGTTTCAAACGGATAGGATTGGGGAGTTTTGAGTCGGTATGCTGATTGTGAAGGTGAAAATCTGCGGCATTACGAACTACCGTGACGCTATGGCAGCGGTGGATATGGGTGCCGATATTGTGGGCTTTAATTTTTATCAGGGAAGTCCGCGTTTTATCGAGCCGCAAAAGGCGGTTAAGATAATAAACAAACTGCCCGGCTTCGTGGACCTGGCGGGTATTTTTGTAAATGCCTCATTTAAGCAGATTCGCGAAATAATGGACATCTGTCAATTGAACTGGATCCAGCTGCACGGCGATGAAAGTCCGAAATTTTGTGAGAAGTTCATTTCGATTAATGTCAATACAATGAAGGCGTTACGCGTGAAAGATCGAACAGATATTAAAAAGGCTGAAAGATATTTTACAGACGCGATTCTGCTGGACGCATTCAACCCGGATAAGTACGGCGGAACGGGAGTGACCTTTGACTGGAATATAATCGGGCATATCGGAAAACGGATTTTTCTGGCAGGTGGAATAAATCCTGACAACGCAGCGGAAGCGGTTCAATTAGGGGTTTATGGTATCGATGTGTGCAGTGGTGTAGAATCGGAGCCTGGTAAAAAAGACCACAGGAAAATGAAGAAACTATTTAAAAATATACGTCACTTGAGAGCTTAGGGGAAATTGTTATGAAGCATAAGGGCAGATTCGGAGATTACGGCGGTTTTTATGTGCCGGAAGTTTTGATACCGGTACTGGAAGAACTGGAGGATGCGTTTTATCGCTTTTATCAGGACGAGTCTTTTGTGGCAGAGCTTGCTGAGCTTTCCAGAAATTATGCCGGCAGGCCCTCTCCGCTTTATTCTGCAAAACGATTCAGCGAGTACGTTGGTTTCGAAGTGTATCTTAAACGTGAAGACCTTCTGCATGGCGGGGCGCACAAAGTCAACAATACTCTGGGCCAAGGACTTTTGGCGAAATATATGGGCAAGACAAAAATCATCGCTGAGACCGGGGCGGGCCAGCACGGTTTGGCTACCGCAATGATAGGTGCTTTGCTTGGTATGGAGACCAAGATTTTTATGGGTGTGACTGATATTGAGCGGCAGAGCGTCAACGTTCATAAGATGAAGCTCTGCGGTGCGAAAGTTATAAGCGTAGAAGGCGGGACCGGGACGCTTAAAGACGCTATCAACGATGCTCTTCGGTACTGGACGGCCCACGTGACAGATACATTTTACCTTTTCGGTTCGGCCTGCGGGCCTCATCCGTATCCTACGGTAGTAAAACACTTCCAGATGTGCATCGGCAAAGAGGCCAGGGAGCAATGCCTGGAGCAGTTTGGCAAATTGCCGGATATGGTTGTTGCGTGTGTGGGCGGCGGCAGTAACGCGATAGGTATTTTCTCGGCCTTTGTCGATGATAAGGATGTCAAGTTAATCGGCGTTGAGGCAGGCGGCAGGAGCGTTAGCGAAGGCAAGCACGCCGCGACATTAGTGGCAGGACGGGTCGGGGTGCTGCACGGGGCAAAGGCTTATTTGCTCCAGGACGATGAAGGGCAGGTCTACGATACCGAATCGGTGTCGGCGGGGCTGGATTATCCTTCGGTTGGGCCGGAACACTGTATATTGAAAGACACAGGCAGGGCAAAATACGTTGCCGCAGAAGACGCCGAGGTCCTGGATGCGTTTGAACTATTGAGCAAAACCGAGGGGATACTGCCGGCACTTGAGAGTTCACATGCGCTGGCGTATCTTATGAGTCAAAAGGGAAAACTGCCGTCGGATACGATTGTGGTGGTCAATCTTTCCGGCAGAGGTGATAAAGACGTTGGAATCGTGGAAAAATACAGACCGTTATTAAATGATTAATGATTATTGTTATGGATTATTGATTATTAGCTGCTGAATTTACGAGGCTTAGATATGAAGACGTATAAGCAATTATTTTCGGAGTTGGACAGGACTGCTTTGGTGCCGTTTTTTGTAATCGGTGACCCGGATTTTGATACGAGTCTTGAAATTGTAAAAAAGGCGATCGACGCCGGGGCGGATGTGCTGGAGTTGGGGATAGCGTTCTCCGACCCGATAGCGGACGGCCCTACTATCCAGAAAGCCGATATTCGGGCGATGAGAAGCGGAATAACGGTAAAGAAAGCGTTGGAGTTTGTACGAAAAGTCAAAGGCCATAAGGACATTCCAATCGGGTTGTTGATGTACTACAACCTGGTTTACCAATACGGGATAGAGGAGTTTTTCAGTGATTTTTATCAGGCAGGGGTCAACAGCGTTCTGGTAGCGGATTTGAGTATTGATGACGCCGATGAGATTGCGCCCGCGGCGACTTCTGCGGGGCTCGATACTGTTTTTATCGTAACGCCGAATACCAGCCCGGAGAGGATGAAACTGATTGCGTCTAAGACGACAGGCTTTATTTATATGGTGTCTGTGTTGGGCGTTACCGGCAGCAGAGAAGACCTCTCAGAACAGGTCGAAGGGTTGATTAAAGAATTGAAAAGCATTACCGATGTTCCGGTATGCGTAGGCTTTGGTATAAGCAAACCGGAACACGCAGCGACCATCGCAGCAGCTGGTGCGGACGGTGTAATAATCGGCTCAAAAATAGTGGGGCTGATAGAGGAGAACTTAGGCAACAAAGAAAAGATACTTTCTGAAATTTCGACTTTCATCAGCGAAGTCAGAAACACACTTGAAAATCAGGGCGGTTAACAGGCCAGTTGAACTGGTGTATGGTTTTGGTGTTTCAGCCGTTTATCAGTTGATATGCCCTGATTAGTTCGGCAACGCTCCAGGCCTGTGCGATACAGCCTCCGGGCTGGTGGGGCAGGTCACCATCAAATATCTCACTGACCTGGCCAAGACAGGCGTCCTCGGTCAGGTGACGGGTCAACGGCTCGATAAATTCAGCGGCCTGTTTTTTGCTTTCGCGGCTGAAATCATTTACCTTCAGCCAGGCTGATACGAACGGGCCAATCAGGTACGGCCAAACCGTGCCCTGATGGTAAGCTTCGTCACGCTCTCGTTGAGGGCCGATGTATTTGCCTTTGTAGCGGCTGTCGTGCGTGCTCAGTGTTCGCAGGCCATAAGGGGTCAGAAGATTTTGTCGGACGAGGTCTACCACCTTCTTTTGCTGGTCTGGCGACAGTGGTGAGAACTGCAGTGAGACCGCGAATATCTGGTTCGGACGAAGGCTGGCGTCGACTGAGCCATCCGGAAGGATACAGTCATTAAGACAGCCTGTTTCTTCGTTCCAAAATTTGCCGAAACCGGCTTCGACTTTATCTGCCATTGAATGATAATGTTTTGCGGTCTCTGTGTCACGCTCGGTATAAAACTGAGCAAGTAAGCAAAGGCTGTTATACCACAGGGCGTTAATTTCAACGGCTTTTCCGTATCTCGGCGTAAAAACGATACCGTCACATTTGGCATCCATCCAGGTCAACTGGGTTTGCTCGTCACCTGCTGTTATAAGGCCATCAACATCGGCGTGGATGCCGAAGCGCGTGCCGTTGTGATAAGAGTCCACAATCCAGCGGATTGTCGGTAAAAGATACTGAGTAAAGGTATCGATGTCATTTGTAACATTCAAATACCGAAAGGCGGCATTTATAAACCAAAGTGAGGCATCGACGCTGTTAAAATGTGCGGTGCTGCTTCGGTCATCGAAGCGATTTGGTATCATTCCTTTGTCAGTGACCTGTGCAAAGGTCAGTAGTACCGATTTTGCCTCTTCGACTCTGCCGGTTGACAGCAGCAGGCCTGGCAAGGCTATGAGGGCGTCTCTGCCCCAGTCCGCAAACCAGGGAAAGCCCGCCAAAATCATTGTTCTTTGGGGCTGGTCGGAATTTTTTGTCTGGCGACTGGTAATAAAGGCGTCGGCAGCAAGACAAAGTTTTTTTAGTTTTTCGTCCTTGGTTTTAGCGGCGGAAATAAGTGTGTGCTGGTGTTTTTGCAAATCACGGCAAAGAGATTTGATATCGGTATTTATAACCTTTTCTGGTTTGGTGCTGGCACTTAGGTTTGCCCAGAAAACAATCCTGGCTGAATTTTCTATGCCGCCTTTGAAAAAGCCCGGCGTCCATAAATCTTCGGCGAAATCCTGGCCTCTCTGTTTGTCTTTTCGATATAAAAAATTAAACCACCACTGCTGGTCCTTTTCGAACTTCATAGATGAACAGCTCAGGAATAATTTACAACTGCCGGGTACATCGTGGCGAATCAGCAAACCTCCGCTAATCATAGTCGAGGAAAAATGGGCATAAGATTTTTGCAGGGAGTGAAAGTCGCGCAGACCCACAAAGGGACGCAAAACAAACTCAACCGGCTTGCTAACATGCGTAAAATCGTAAACGATAGCCACGGCATCGGTATCGCGGACAAGATAAATCGATTTTGTAAGCTCAAGGCCATTGATTTGGTAATCGAAATGGGCGCCTGTATCCTGGTGAAAGCTTTTTATGTGGGCAAAACCCTGGGGTGCGAATTTTTCGTTAAACTCAAAGGTGGAAAGATTAAGTACCTTCCCATCAGATATTATCATCTCCATACAATTTGCCAGTGCCAGTATCCTGTTGGCGGGTGGATTTAACGAGCCGGTGAGCAGGCCGTGATATCTGCTGGTATTGCAACCGACAATCGTTGATGAGGCATATCCGCCACGATTATTGGTCAGCAGCCACTCTTTGTTTAACAAATCATCAAGAGAGGCGTCACTTGTCGGCACAGAGGCGATAACGGTATTGGCGGTTTTCTGCAACGTCAGCACACTTCGGCTCCGAAAATAGTCTTATGATAAAAACGAAAAATCTTTGATTGATAGTTTAAAAGAACAAAACAAATGTGCCTGAGCATATCGTTTGCGTTTGTGAAGATAGCGAATTTTTATTTTTATGACAGACTGCAAAATTCGTTTCTCGACACTTGTCCGGAACAGCGACTGTGAAGATTGTCCAGCACATTCATAAAGTTTATATACGAATCATAAGGTGAATTATACGGATTAAAATACTTATGTACATCACCGTCAGCAAAATATTTTGTGCACATATAATAAAAATGGTCGGAAGTTTGCAATTTTCTCCAATCTGTCATAATTTTTTCATCCCCGGTTTTTTTGACCTTGTTCTCAAGGCGGTACACCTCATGGAGAGCGTTGGACTGCATGGCGTTGCCCAACCATGCTGAGAGGTCCCTTTCGATGTCCGCCCAGCTTATCAGATGAGGGATGTCAATGGTACCGACGGGGTCATAAGACTGGACCACTTCACTGGGCGTTTTGAAATCATTGTCAGGGTGCCTGAGTAGTTCGCCCGGCAGATGCCTTAAGAAATCGAAAATACCAGTGTCTTCCCATTGATGCTCGCCGAGTGTCTCATAGTCCATAAACAAATTGACAACATTGCCATTGCCGTTAACACTGCTGACCCATTGTGCGAACTTCTCGGCCGTCAAAGGCCATTCCGACCAGCCACGATTGGAGAACCTGAAGGCGATGTCGTCGCTGAGCGCATAATTTTTCAGCAGCAGCTTTAGCTTGTTGCAGCCGTGCGGCCGATACACAAAGTTGGGACTTCTGTAGCCTAAAATGTGGTCGGCACCCTCGGTCATTATAGCGTCAAAACGTCCGGTAGACTCAATAAGCCTGGCCAAATCGTTGTTGTATATCAACTCGGTATTTCTAAATACCTTTGGCTTGCAGCCAAAGAAATATTCGATTGCCTCGCTGTGTTTGTTCACCTGTTCTGTAAATTCTTCTTGTGAGTACAGGAAACTTAAACTGTGGTAATAGGTTTCGCCGAGGAATTCGACGCAGCCGGTCTGGGCCAGGGCGTCAAAGGTGCTCATAACCTCTGGTACAAAAGTCTGGAACTGCTCCAGCAAGACACCTGTTATACTGTATGCGACCTTAAATCTGCCATCGAATCTGTTTATCAGATCGAGAATCAGCCGGTTCGCAGGCAGATAACATTTATTGGCGACCTTTTTGCAAATGGCGGCGTTTTTATGGTCGTCAAAATAGTGGTCGTTGTTATCAAATATGGTATAGTGCCTTAGTCTCAAAGGCTGGTGCACCTGAAAATAGAAACATATCGAAGCCATATATTAATATCAAAAATTAAAAATTAAAAATCAAAATTGCGGAACCCGGCACTTGAAAATTTTAAGTGCTGGATGACTATTTTATAATTTTTTTTGAGAAACATAATGTATTGTCAAAAATCGACTTACATTTAACATTCGCTACAACTCGGTCAGTTTGAATTACTTATAATATATCCCGGCTTTATGTCCAGGTATGTAGGGGTTTCAAACCGCAACCAGCAGCCCTTCATAGATTCTTGCGCACTTTTCGGCGGAGTCTTTCCATCGCAATTTTCTAACCTCAAAATTGCCATGATTTTGCAACGTTATCCTTAACGGTGGACGTTTCAATACCGCAATAATCTTATTGGCCATCTCATCGATGTCCCAGAAATCAACTTTAAGAGCGTGCCTTAAGACTTCCGAGACACCGCTTTGCTTGCTTATTATGACGGGCACGTCATTATTCAACGCTTCCAAAGGGACCAGTCCGAAAGGCTCGGATACAGAAGGCATTACAAAAAGGTCAGCCATTTGATATATCTTCTGTACTTCATCGCCGTGCAGGAACCCTGTAAACAACACCTTGCTTCCGATGCCGAGTCCGGCAGCCATTTCGATGGCTTTTCGCATGAGGTCTCCGCTTCCTGCCATAACGAATTTGACGCCATCGGTTACATCAAGTACTCTCTTGGCAGCCTGGAGGAAATATTCAGGGCCTTTCTGCATAGTGATTCTGCCCAGAAACAGGACGATTTTCTCGTTCTTGTTAATGTTACCCTCACTCAAAAACCAAGTGTTATTTCCGTTGCGTTCTACGCCGTTGTGTACCACTTCGACCTTGTCTCCGCTAATGCCGTATCGGCTGGTTATAATATTGCGGGTAAAATGACTGACCGCGATTATTTTATCAGCGGCGTGCATACCTTCTCGCTCAATGTCATAAATCATCTGGTTGATGTTTTCGCCACTGCGGTCGAATTCGGTCGAATGTACCTGGACAATCAGTGGTTTTCCGGTCATCCTCGCAACGGCAATTGCCGCAGGATATGTCATCCAGTCGTGGGCATGAATCACATCAAACTGTTCGTTGCTCGCTAATTTGGCAACAACATCGGCATAACGATGAATTTCTGCGTACATGTCACCTGCGTAATCGATTCCCCCGACGAAGTGACCGGTACTGGAGCCGGTGTCACGGAGCATTTTCTGTCTTAAAGTGTTTTCAATTTGCTGCTGGTAACTATCGGGGGTCGAATATGGCTGAAGGGATGAACCGATTGCGCGAAATGTTACATTCTTCAGTTCATTGATAGTGAAAGAGGCCACAGATGAGACCGATGCCGGGCTCAGCAGCTTAACATGAGTAGCGTAGTGGCCCTCGGCCATTTTGGGCAGGACAAAGATTACTTCCAGGCCGAGCTTGTCCATAGCCTTGGTAAGCCCGTAGCAGGCTGTACCAAGACCACCGCTGATAAACGGCGGAAACTCCCAGCCTAACATAAAAACCCTCATACCTATCCCCTATCTGTTGCCAATATGCCCCATCCTTATCGCCTTTACGTTTCTTATAAAATACAACATATCTACCGAATTTGCTGCGAAACCGCCCAGCAAACAGCAAAAACAACACTTATTGGTAAGTGTTTTATCGGCAGAAAACCACTTGCCGTTAATTTTTTAAACCGGCAAATCTGCTATATTTATGACAATCTCTACTATATGTATCGGAGATTTTGCCCAAATAAGTTCAATAAATTTTTAAAAAATATGTATTTTGATGCTGATAATCCGCATTTTACCGGCCAATAGGCAAAAATCAGAACCAGCACAAAAAAATATTATCATTTACTGTTGGATAATATTTTTTGGACAAATTTTCCCCTGTAAAGAGCGTCAAGGACTGATAATATTTGGTAGATGCAAATGTGATTAAAAAAATTTTGAACAAACAGACAGAAAAAGCCGTTCCATCGTGAAAAAGACAGAACGGCTTATTTTACTGCCGTAATCGTAAGATGTGTAATTAAAAGGCGTTAGCTCACAGGCCGCTTACAGGTCATGTGCTTTGACCGTAGTGCGACGGTTGGCCTTGGTACGAACAATAGCGGCATCAAGCATACAATACACCTTGTCGCTGATTGCTCCCAGTGCCTCAGAAGAGGTCATCATCTTCTTGCTTTTGATGTAAGCTTTGACTTTGCTTGCTACAATCAGAGATTCTTTTTTCTTTGCCATTCTATAAATCCTCCATGAAAAAAACCAAAAATTCCGTGGTTCGGCACCAAACCATAAAAGGCCGAAACGCTAACGAGGGTTTTAATTACAGCAATCCAGCGGCTTTTGCAATAAAAAAATCCGCCCAAATGCGAATTTTTATATCCCAGTGGCCAATAGCTAAGAATCGTTAACAGTTACCGGCGGAAATGCAAATCACTTTTTTATTATCAGACCTTATTTTTTAATGATTTTTAAATAATATCAGCGGTTGATTTTGACGAAAATATCTGGACTGAGGATTTTTCGGAAGCGACAGCTTATAGAAGAATTTGTTGCGGAGAAACAAAATGGCAAAACGTACCAAAAAAACTCAAAAGACCAAGGTTAAAACCCAGGAGTTTGTCATCATTGCTTTTGCCGAGGATATAGAACAAGCCAGGGAATATGAAAGCCTGCTCAAAACCAATGACATTCCCGTCGTCGTGAAGGAACAGAACAATCCGGCAATAAATGCTCAAGGTATTGGTGTAATGGTACCCGAAGATTATTTTGACGAAGCACACGTGATAATTGAGTCGCAGGATGCGTATGATGATTTTTATGATTTCGCAACTGAGTTCGAAGATGGCAGCGATGATTTCGGCGACGACTTGCTCGGTGATGATTTTTAACATCCGGCACAATTTTTAGCACTTAATGGTGTAGCATAATCGGCTGTGCTATTAAATAAATTAGAAATAAGGATATGAAATGGACAAGCAATACCTTACAAAATCTGTTGTCAGTGAAGAAAGCGTGAAAGAAGACCGTAGAAATACAGACCGCAGACAAAGCGTCGTTGACCGACGTCTGGGATTGGATCGCGATCGCGGCCCGGGCAGGCGCAGAAGCGATGACCGCAAAGCTGCTGAAGAAGGGCAGATGTCCGATGAGCAGTTTGAGTTTCTTATGGCCATCGACGAATACAAACGAAAAAACAAAAGGCCATTTCCAACGTGGACCGAGGTCCTGGAAGTGATAAAGGCATTAGGCTATCGTAAGGTTGCTGAACCTCAGGCACTGGCCGGCCCCAGAAAAGCAAAAAGCAAATCCAAGTGACAAAATAACCGCGTTTATTCACTGTTTAGCCCCGCGTTTTACGCGGGGTTTGAACCGGTTTCTCACTTTCCGCAACAACAACAACTATAACAGAAAACCCTTGATGTATAACAAATTACTGGTAAACTTACAGCTTAGAAAAATAATGCAAACATGGCTTTTTAAAGGAGATGCAGAGAATGAAGGATTATTCGATAAGTCCTGCCGGACAAAGGTTCCCGCTTCCGAAGGAAGAAGAGTACGAGGCAGAGTTCAAACGCCTTGAATCACTTGCCGATGCCGCACGGGCCGAAGGTAAAGAAATCGTTGTGGTGATGGGGGTCGGGTTTGTCGGTGCAGTTATGGCAGCTATCGTTGCCGATACGGTAGATAAAGAAACCGGCAAACCAAGCAAGTTCGTTATCGGCTGCCAACGCCCCAGTACCCGAAGCTACTGGAAGATTCCACTGCTTAATAGCGGCCAGTCGCCGGTAAAGGCCGAAGACCCCGAGGTCGCTCCGATGATAGCTCGATGTGTGCTGGAGAAAAAGACACTTATCGCAACTTACAATAACGACTGCCTCAAGCTGGCGGACTGTGTGGTGGTGGACGTCCAGTGCGATTATTCGAAACAGGACCTTGGCAATATGCGTACGGGAAGTGCTGAAATGGGTGCACTGGAAGCAACGATAAAGACCATCGGTGAAAAAGTTCGGCCGAATTGCCTAACGTTAATCGAAACAACTGTTGCGCCGGGGACAACGGAATTTGTCGCCTGGCCTATTATGAAAAAGGCTTTTGCCGCGCGTGGCATTGATTCTGAGCCTCTGCTGTCACACAGCTTCGAGCGGGTTATGCCTGGCAAAGAATATGTTTCATCGATACGTGATTTCTGGCGGGTGTGTTCCGGCTGTAACGGCGAGGCACGGCAGCGAGTTGAGAAATTTCTGACCGAAGTGCTCAACACCGAGGATTACCCGCTGACTGTTATGGACAGGCCTATCGAATCAGAGACAACCAAAATCGTAGAAAACTCCTACCGTGCCACCATTCTTGCATACCTTGATGAGTGGAGCCTTTTTGCGGAGCGAAACGGTGTTGACCTGATTAAGGTTATCAAAGCGATTAAAATGCGTCCAACGCACAGCAATATGATATTTCCTGGGCCGGGTATCGGCGGATATTGTTTGCCCAAAGACGGCGGGCTTGGCCATTGGGCATATAAACATATTTTAGGTTTCGAGGATGAAATATTTAAGATTACCCCGATGGCCATTGACATCAATGACACTCGCGGCCTGCACGTGGCAGAGTTGACAAGAGACGCGTTAAGAAATATGGGTAAGCAATTAGCGGCGTCAAAAGTGCTGCTATGCGGAGCCAGCTATCGGCAGGATGTTGCCGATACGCGCTACAGCGGCTCGGAAATAGTTGTGAGAAAGCTGACCGAGATGGGCGCTGAGATTCGAGTACACGACCCGTATCTTGAGCACTGGTTCGAGTTGGAAAAACAGGACACTTATCCTGCTCTGGGGCACTCGTGGGCGAGGTTCTTCCGAAATCAGGAGGATTTAGTCAACATAAAAATTGAGAACGACCTTGGTGTTGCTCTTGCCGGCGCTGAGGCAGTGATACTTGCTGTGCCTCACGCACCCTACCTGGAACTTGATCCAGAACAGATAGTTGAATGGGCGGGCGGACCGCTGGCAGTGATTGACTGCTTTGGCATACTGGATGACGACAGGATTCGCCGCTACTTTGAATTAGGCTGTGAAGTAAAAGCGCTTGGCAGAGGACATATCCAGCGAATAAAGGAAGAAGTGCGAAAAGGAGCAAAATAAAAACAGAACCACCAACCTGATATGGACCATAAGGACAAACGAATAGCTGTTTTGTCGCCTGTAGCATGGCGGACACCGCCCCGGGCTTACGGTGCGTGGGAGACAGTTGCAAGCAATATAACCGAAGGTCTGGTAGCCCGCGGCTGGGACGTGACGTTGTTTGCCACGAGAGATTCTGTAACGGCGGCAAAACTTCACTCCATTATAGAAAAAGGCTACGAAGAAGACCATGTGCTGGAGCCGAAAGTCTGCGAATGCCTGCATATTTCCGAGATTATGGAACGGGCGGATGACTTTGACCTGATACATAACAATTATGATTTTCTTCCGCTGACGTACTGTCGTCTAATAAAGACAGCTATGCTTACTACAATTCACGGGTTTTCTTCGGATGCGATACGAAAAGTTTATCGCAAGTACAAAGATAACTACTACGTTTCCATAAGTGACGCTGACAGGGACCCTGAACTGCCTTACCTCGCGACTGTTTACAACGGCATTGACCTTTCCAATATAACTTATAGACAAGATGCAGGTGACAAGCTTGTTTTTCTTGGTCGCATACATCCTGACAAGGGTACACATCTGGCCATCGAGGTTGCAAAACAATGCGGCCAGGATTTGATTATCGCAGGTATAATTCAGGACCAGGACTATTTCGACAATCTCCTGAAGCCGCATATCAACGACTCTTCGGTTAAGTATATCGGGCCGGTCAATCCCGTTCAGCGCGATGCGCTTTTTAAGGAAGCTTATGCGGTTCTTCATCTAAATACCATCGGCGAACGATTCGGGCTGGTGATGGCAGAAGCTATGGCAGCGGGAGTTCCTGTAATCGCGATGGACCTTGGCTCGCCTCGAGAGGTCATCGCAGATAAAATAACCGGCTACCTGGTCAATAACGTAGCAGAAGCAAGCGAAGCTGTTGGCAAAATTAATCTTATAAACCGCAAAAAATGTCGCCGGCATGTAGAAGAAAACTTTACAATAGACCATATGGTTAGTGAATATGAAAAAGTATATGAAGAAATATTTCGGCGGGAAGCCGAAAAGAAACGTTGAAACCGACAAGAGGTGAGCAATGGCGGACAAATTAGTAACACGCTATGAAAAGAACCCGATACTTACAAAGGATGACATTCCGTATCCGGTGGAGACTGTGCACAATGCCGGCGTCGTGAAATTCCAGGATAAATATATAATGTTGTTTCGCTCACACCTGGCTACCGGCAGGTCGATCATCGGCCTTGCTGAAAGCGATGACGGTTTTAATTTTAAGGCCGCTGCGGAGCCTTTTATAACACCGAGTAAGGAACCCGGCTTTGAAGAATACGAGCGGTTTGGCGTCGAAGACCCTCGTATCACCTTTATTGAAGATGCTTACTATATAACATACAGTGCCTATTCTCAACACGGGGTTCGTATTGGACTTGCGAAAACAAAGGATTTCAAATCGGTCGAAAGAATTGCCTTTATAACTCAGGCAGACTATCGAAATACTGTAATCTTCCCTGAGAAAATCAACGGCAGATACGTTAAGCTCGACAGGCCTCATTCGGACATCAGTCCGTGGTCGATATGGATAAGCTATTCGCCGGACCTGCGCTATTGGGGCGATTCCAAACTGGTGATGAAGCCGGTTAAATATCACTGGGACGAGATGAAAATCGGGCCTGGTGCTCCGCCGATTCGTACAGATAAAGGCTGGCTTAGCATTTATCATGGTGTTTTCCCAACAATGGACGGCTGTGTCTATCGGCTTGGAGTTGCATTACACAAACTCGACGACCCGGCTGAGATTATTGGTGTCGGCGATCGTTGGATTCTTCAACCTGAAGAGGCATGGGAAGTGATGGGATATGTTCACAACGTAGTCTTTAGCTGCGGCGCCGTGGCCGAAGACGATGGCACATTGAAACTCTACTGGGGCGGAGCGGACAAGGTAATGTGCGCAGGCACAGCGGTGATTGATGAACTTGTGGAGTTGTGTCTCAACCAGTCCAGACCGCCATTGTAAAGCTGATAACAGGAAACTATTTGTAGAAATAAATGGGTAAAGTATCCAAAAAATACCAGGTCCTTTGTATTTACCTGCTTTTGGCATTGGTCACTATTGCGGTTTTTTGGCAGGTGGGCAATTTTGACCTTATCAACTATGACGACTGGGACTATGTCAGGGATAACGAGTATGTCAATACCGGACTGAGCTGGGAAAATATTGTATGGGCCTTTACCAAAAGCTATGCCAGCAACTGGCATCCCTTGACGTGGCTTAGCCACATGCTGGATTGTCAGCTATTTGGAATGGATCCTGGCGGCCATCACCTTACAAACCTGTTTCTGCATGTGGCCAATACGTTGCTGCTTTTTGCCGTCCTGAGTCGGATGACCGGCGCAGTTTGGCGAAGCGTTTTTGTGGCTGCTGCGTTTGCACTTCATCCGCTTCATATTGAGTCCGTGGCGTGGGTGGCAGAGCGCAAAGACGTCCTGAGCACCTTGTTTTGGATACTGACAATGGGTGCGTATTTAGGCTACGTCAATCGGCCAAACAAAAGCAGGTATGTACTGGTACTTGTGGTGTTTGGGTTAGGTCTTATGGCAAAACCGATGCTTGTGACTTTGCCACTGATACTATTGCTGCTGGATTATTGGCCACTCGGGCGATTTCAAAAGACATCGCACCACAAGAATGCCGGGCAAGACCGAAAGAAAATCCGGCGTCATTTGCTATTGGAAAAAATTCCCTTTTTTGCCCTTTCTGCAGGTTCAAGCGTTATTACTTTTTTTGCTCAGAAAGAAGGCGGGTCTGTTATGGCAATCAATATAATCCCGGTGGGCTTACGAATTGCTAATGCCATTATCTCTTATGCAAAATACATTGGCAAGATGATTTGGCCCAGCCGATTAGCAGTATTCTATCCTCATCATGGTAACAGGTTGCCTTTGTGGATGGTGGTTCTGGTTGCAATGCTGCTTTTTGCGATATCTATCTGGGTAATTAAACTGGCAAAAAAACGAGGCTATCTTGCCGTTGGCTGGTTCTGGTACATAATTACACTCTTGCCGGTTATTGGCATCGTTCAGGTAGGGAGCCAGGCAATGGCTGACCGTTATACTTATGTTCCACTGACCGGTATTTTTATTATCATCGCATGGGCAGGGGCAGAGCTTACTGCAAAATTGCCCTATAGAAAGATAGTACTTACCGTGTTATCCGTGACAATATTTTCGGCGATGGCGGTTGCCAGCCGGCTGCAAGTGCGTCACTGGCGCGACTCGATGACCATTTTTGAACACGCACTCGAAGTCACAAGTGACAATATTATTGCGCATAGTTGTCTGGTAAAGCCTCTGTACGAGCAAGGAAAAATCGACCAGGCTCTCATTCACGGTTACGAAGCTCTTAGAATTAACCCTAACGATTTTCAGGTGCACATAAATCTTGGAGTTATTTTGGCCGAGAGAGGTAAATTAGAACAGACCATCAAACACTATCAGGAGAGTATACGACTGAGACCTGACAACGCGAAGGTATACAACGGTATAGGTTTAGCCCTTGACCGACAGGGTAAACTCGACTCAGCGGTGGCCTACTTTAATAAGGCCCTGCAAATCGACCCTGAATTTGCCAAGGCACACTACAATCTCGGCAACGCCCTGACACAGCAAGGCAAATTCGCTAAGGCTGTCAAACACTATACCAGGGCAATCCAGATTACCCCTGAGGTTCCGGTCATATACAAGCATCTGGCAGATGTGCTTATTCAGCAGGGCAAAATAGCAGAAGCTATCGAACAATATCAACAGGTCCTGCGATTGAGACCTGACAATGCCCAGGTATACAACGATATGGGCATAGTCTTTAGCCGACAGGATAAACTCGACTCAGCAGTGGCCTACTTTAATAAG
>SDBT01004628.1_pt1 | contig 23294 bp, 17 predicted proteins | sample 2277101 | NCBI WGS metagenome assembly SDBT01 (sample SAMN10404973, study PRJNA504765) | marine sediment metagenome | isolation source: marine sediment core GS10_PC15, 103 cmbsf | place: Arctic Ocean: Southern Knipovich Ridge | collected 2010 | reverse complement strand
GAGCTTTTCCTCGTAGAGCCGCGCGACGAGATGACGCTTCTGCCGGGCCTCCCGCCCGCGCTCGTCGCGCTCCAGCGCCTCGACCTTGGCGCCCCGATCGTAGCTCACGAGGGTCTTGCCGGTCGCGGCGTCCAGGGCGACCATCGGGCCGGTCTCGGCCAGCGTCGTGTAGACCCGGTCGCCCGAGGCGATCAGCTCGTGGCGGTAGGGGACGTACTTTTCCTTCGTGATGGGGATCTTCCACAGCAGCATGCCGCTGAAAGCGTCGCGGCAGATAAGGTGGTTTCTCTCGCCGCGGCGCAGCCGGCTCTTGATGCCGTAATCCTTCAGCGAGTAGATGATCCGTCCGCCGGCCAGCCGCAGGCCCGGCTCCTGCTCGGAGCCGGCGCGGGAGATCGTCGGCGCGGCGTACCAGCGCAGGGCGGTAACCGGCCTGACGAGCGTGTCGTTCGATACGGGGTTCCCGTCCGCGCCGTGGTCGTAATGCGTCCAGTCGTCCATCGCCGCCGGGCGAGGCTTGGCCGTCTTGCGCCATTTGCCTTGCTGCTTGAGCCAACCCGCGCCGCCCGGAGCCAGTACGCGCAGGATCTCCTTCTGGTCCGGCCCGGCGCCGCCCAGCGCGTCCAGGTCCGCCACCAGCAGGTTGACCAGGTTGTCGGCGTGGGGAAGGCGTTTGAAGCTCGCGGCCTGATGGATCGACGCCAGGCCGTACAGGCCCGCGGCCTGGATTGTCCTCCGGGCTCGCCCGACGCTGTCGGCGTCGACCGCCAGCCCATGCACCAGCATCCTGCCGCCGTTGGTCAGCGCCACTTCGACCGCGCCGTCCGTGCTGCCCAGATGAACCGCCAGGCCCGCTTCGACGCCTGTGGCCTTGACGGCGTCCTTGGCACTTTGAGCTGCCGCGGGGCCGGCCAGCGCCAGGCAGATCAGCAAGGCGGAGCAAGCAGCCAGCCGAAACGAAACTCCCTTCCGCCTTCTGCAACTCATGTGCCTTGTCTCCCGGAAGATGTTTCTGACAGCCAGGGCGTCCCACGTGCGGACGCCACCTGAGAGCATGGCGGGATTGTATGGAAAACCCGATGCCGCGTCCATGTCGCGCCTTTGGAATACCCAGCCGCGGCGGGGTGGGGTATAATCCCCGCACCGCAATCGAAAGGAAGGCCGATAATGCACACCCGACGTAGTTTCCTGAAGGCCATGGGGCTGGGCGCTGCGAGCATGGCGCTGCCGAGATTTGCCCACGCCGCTCCTGCCCGCAATAAGCCCAACATAATTCTGATCATGGCCGACGATATGGGCTATTCGGACATCGGGTGCTATGGCGGCGAGGTCCGGACACCGAACCTCGACAAGCTTGCCGCCGGCGGGATGCGATTCACGCAGTTCTACAACAACGCCAAGTGCGGCCCGACGCGGGCGTCGCTGCTTACGGGTCAGTACTCGCAGGCCGTCGGCGAGAGTAACATGCAGTACGGCGCGACGTTCGGCGAGGTGCTGCGGGCGGCGGGCTATCGCACGCTCATCACGGGCAAGTGGCACCAGAGCCCGCTGCCGACAACACGCGGCTTCGACCGCTACTTCGGCCTGGCCGACGGCTGCTGCAACTTCTGGAACCCGGGCACGAAGGCCCGGCCCGGCGAAAAGCCCCCCGGCCGCAAGGGCAAGACCAGGGTCAGGCGCTGGGCGATCGAGGGCAAGGCCATCGCCGGCTACGTCCCCGAGGACAAGAACTTCTACACCACCGACGCCTTCAGCAACTACGCCGTCGCGCGCCTCGAAGAATACAAGAACGAAGACAAGCCCTTCCTGCTGTACCTGCCCTACACCGCGCCGCACTACCCGCTGCACGCCTGGCCGGAGGATATCGCCCGGTACCGCGGCAAGTACAAGATCGGATGGGATGCGCTCCGCAAGCAGCGATACGAGCGGATGATAAAGATGGGCATGTTCGACAAGAAGTTCGCGGCCTCGCCGCGCGACCCCGGTGTGCCGGCTTGGAAGGGCCTGTCCGAGAAGGAAAAGGACGACTGGGACCTGCGGATGGCGGTCTACGCGGCCATGATCGACCGCATGGACCAGGGCATCGGAAAGGTTCTGGCGAAAGTCCGCGAGCTGGGCAAGGCCGAGAATACGCTGGTGCTGTTCCTGGCCGATAACGGCGGATGCGCCGAGCGCGTGAACAGAACCCCGAGTATCCCGCCCGGTCCGGTGGAGTCGTACCGGTCTGTCGACCCGCCCTGGGCCAACGCGTCGAACACGCCGTACCGCAAGTACAAGAGCACCGACTACGAGGGCGGGGCCTGCACGCCCCTGATCGCGTACTGGCCGAAGGTTATCAAGGCGGGATCCATCACCGGCCAGGTCGGGCACATCATCGATATGCTGCCGACATTCATGGACATCAGCGGCGCCAAGTACCCCAAGGAAATCGGCGGGCGAAAGCTCAAGCCGCTTGCGGGCAAGAGTCTACTGCCGATCTTCCAGGGCAAGGGCCGCCCGGGGCACGACGTGCTGTACTGGGCGTTCGGCCGGGCCAAGGCCGTCCGGGAGGGTAAATGGAAGCTCGTGAAGTACGGGAACGCCAAGTGGGAACTATACGACATGGACGAAGACAGAACCGAGCTGAACGACCTGGCCGGGAAGAACGCGGACAAGGTCAAGCGGCTCAGCGGAATGTGGGATGCCTGGAGCAGAAAATGCAGGGCCAAACCGTGAAAGGAAACACAATGATCAAGCTGACGATGAACGTGGTGATGGTGTTGGCGGTAGCCGCCGGCGCGGCAATCGGCGCCGAAAAGGCCGAAGGCGCCGACAAGGGCGACTGGCAGGTGCTCTTCGACGGCAAGACGCTCAAGGGCTGGTCCAATCCGTACACCTGGGGTGAAGTCAAGGTCGTAGACGGCGAGATTCACCTCGTCGCCGGCAAGAAGTTCTTCCTGCTGACCGAAAAGCAGTACGCCGACTTCGTATTCGAGGCCGAGATTAAGATGCCCGAAGGCAAGTCGAATTCCGGCATCATGTTCCGCTGCCACCAGAAGCCCAACAAGGCCTGGGGATACCAGGCCGAGGTCGACCCGTCCGACAGGAAGTGGTCCGGCGGGCTTTACGACGAGGGGCGCCGCGGCTGGCTGCATCCGAACAAGAAGAAGCCCGAGACGATAAAGGCGTTCAGGGCCAAGGCGGACGGCTCGTTCAAGCGGCTGGACTGGAACAAGTACCGCATCGAGTGCGTCGGCGACCGCATCAAGATCTCGGTCAACGGCGTGATGACCACGGACTTCAAGGACTCGATGGACGCCAAGGGCTACATCGGCCTGCAGCATCACGGCGAGAAGGGCAAGCTCTACCGCTTCCGGAATATCCGAATCAAGGTTCTCGGTGGGGGCGCCGGCGGAGACACTATGGGCGCGCCGTGCCCCAAGGGCGGGGTCGTGCTGCTGGACAAATCCGGCGACCTGTCGCGGTGGCAGGTGGGAGGCGGCAAGAAGGTTAGCTGGCCCGTCGAAGACGGCGTGATGACCGTCAAGGCGAAGTCCGGAAGCATCATCACGAAGGAGAAGTACAACGACTTCCGCATGCACCTGGAGTTCAACGTGCCCGAAGGCGGCAAGGGGCAGGGCGCCGGCAACAGCGGCGTGTATATCCAGGAGCGGTACGAACTGCAGATTCTGAACTCGTTTGGAAAGGAAAAGCTGGCCGCCAACGATTGCGGCGGGCTCTACAGGTTCAAGGCCGCCGACGTGAACGCCTGCCGGCCGGCCGGGCAGTGGCAGTCGTACGATATCGAGTTCCACGCGGCGCGCTGGGACGATTCCGGCAAGAAGACCAAGAACGTTCGCATAACGGTCGTCCAGAACGGAAAGAAGATTCACGACAACGTCGATGTCCCCAACAAGACCGGCGCCGGGAAAGCGGAAGGCCCGGCCGACGGGCCCATCAAGCTCCAGGACCACGGAAACCCCGTGAAGTTCAGAAACATCTGGATCGTCCGGCTGAAGCAATGAGCCCTTCCGCCCCGATCCGCGGGCGTCTTTGCGTGCTCGTCGCTGCTTCGACGGCGGGGGCCTTGGGTAGTGAGCGGAGATCGGATACGTTGCAGCGCGCCCCGCAACGGTGGATGCCGCTAAGAAATGTGTTGACTTGATTCTCATGGGTCGAATACAAGAAGAAAACGATTGTAATTGTATATGCTAAGGACTAGGATTATTCTTACCCAGTGGCCGATGCGCCGCGATGAGTAGCCCGTCTTCATGGGGTCAACGCTGCTGAGTTTCGCCGCTGATTGGTCAAAACAAGAAGCCCTCGTCTGGGGATAGCGAGAATGATGAAGCGCACGTTTGTAAGTGTTGCAACGGTCTTGGGTTTTCTAATCGGGGCGCATGCTTTATTCTATGACAATTTGGCAAGGTGGTTGCAGGCAAAGGGGTTATCGAGCCCTCTGCCTCAGGTTTTGTCCCTCGTCATTATCGCTCCTGGTTGCGTAGTCTTGGGGATGCTGATCACGTGGGGATTATCTTGCAGGCGCATCCGTATGTGCCGGAAGTTCAAGGAAGCCAATCTTGAGGATTTGGACAGGCTGATGGAGCCCCTTGAGATATTTAGCCGGGAGTACAACAAGAGACCCGGTCTTAATGAGCAAGGACGGAAGAACCTTCGAGTGTTATGGCAGTTGATCTCTGTGGAGACCCGGCTTGCCCACACAGACCCTGCCCTTAAAAAAGCTTCTGCGGATTGTCCCGAACTGGCTCAGGTGGGGGCACTTCGGGAGATTGTCACACAGGCGATGCAGCGAGTCAAAGAGTTGCTGGGGAGCAAAATGCCGCCTAGTCACGCAATACTCAAGGCAGAGGAAATGACTCGCGACATCCTTAAAGAACACTTGCCACACTTTCGAAAGGTACTGCAGGATGTACCGTGAGAGGGCACAGCTTCGTCTGAGCGCCCTCTGGCGAGGGTCCGGACGCCGGGCGACTTTCTTGAGTTTGCTGTATACAGGGCACAGCAGGCTTCAGTATAATCCCGCCGACGAAGACACTGGGCACAGAGCGATCAGAAAGTAGGATACTGTTGATGTACTCCGACTTCGAGGTGTGCTTTGACGAGGCCGAGCGGCTCATGGAGCCGGTTCAGATAATTGCGTTGGAGTTTCACCGCGAAGCAACTTACGATGTTGGCGCCCGTACAAATTTTCGACTTCTCTGGGACTTAGTGATGGATAGGACGTCGTTTCCCAGGCTAGAGGGATGTTGTGACGAGTTAAGTCTATGCCGCTTGTGCATCGCCACCATTCAGGAAATCTGCCATCGCATCTGCGATGCGATGGTAGATGTCGCCAGCGAGCTGCGCGGAGAAACCGATAGGGATCACAAGAACGCAGTATTAAGTGCCGAGCGGCTTCTAACCGAGGTAAGAGATATCCTGCCGGAACTCAAACGCCTATTGGGCGGGTTGAACACAGGAGCACAATAATGAGCGATCCGTCCGAGATCCTTTCCAGGTTCAACGAATGGCTTGAGAACGTGAAAGCCGCGACCGCCCGAGGCGATGGTGCCGGTGAGTGCGAGGGCACACGTATGGTACTAGGCATTGGCTCAATCATGCATGCTTATCATCCTGGAACTTGGACCAAAGGGATGGCCAATGATACGATTGCGGCTTTCAAAGGTGCCCTCAGACATCTCCATACTTTGAACGAGCCCCCTGAGGCTGATAAAGACGCTGCGCTTTGGCACAAGAACACTGGAGACAGGCTCGCTAACCTCTTGGACGTCATGCCCAAGTGGTGTCCGTCTTGGTCGCCCGACGAATCTGACTGAGTTGATCCTGGATCTGCGCCGCACTTCTCTTCGTAGGCCCGAACTGGGGGCACCCCGTAACCTGCCCAATGGCCAGTGACTGTTACTTGCCGTCGAGGGTGAAGACCCAGTCGTTCTTTACTCCCTTGCGCAGCGTCGCCTTGAAGGTTTGGGCTGGCTTGCCGGCGGCGGTCACGCGGATGGTGTATCGTCCGAGAAAGCCCCGCAGCGCCGCTGCGCCTTTCGCGTCGGTTGTGGCCGTCTCGCGGGTGCTCCATTCCTCGTGGATCAGCTTCTTCAGGCGGGTGTAGACCGGCTTGGGGTTGTACTCGCGGTCGAGCAGCCCGCCGCCCGCCTGCCAGATCTTGCGGTCGCTGAAGCCCCACCAGTTGATCGAGGCCATGCGCGGGTGGCCGAAGCTCAGGCGGTAGAGTTGCTCGGCGAAGTCGGCCTGGGCCGCGGTATCCCACTTGCCGGTGCGCCAGCCGCCGGTTATGGCCTTTCCGCCTGACTGCGGGATGAACTCCGTGACGTGCAGGGGCCAGCCCAGGCTACCCAGCCGCTCGTATGTCGCCCAGACGTCCTTCGGCGGGAACCAGTGCTGGCGCGGCTCGTGGGCCTGAATTCCCAGCCCGTTAATGGGCGTGCCGCGGCGTTTGAGCATCTCGGCCAGTTTATAAAACCGCTCGCGGTCCTGCTGGCTGTCGATCGTTTTGTACTCGTTCAGGATGAGGTTCGCCTTGGGATTGGCCTTGCGGGCGGCGCGGAATGTCTTGTCGACGTAGTCGGCGAGTTTGTCGAGGGGTGCGTGGACGTAGTCGCGGCCCTTGGCTCCCCACGGGCGGCAATGGATCGGCTCGTTGACGACGTCCCAGATGTCGATGAGCCCCTTGAACTGGCCCACCTCGCGCGTGATGCGCCCCAGCAGGAGCTTTTCGCTCTCCGCGGGCGGGCGTTTCTTGATCCACTCGGGCACGCCGGCCGGATGCGTCCAAGCCAGCGGGTGGCCCTTCGTGGTGATGCCGTTTTCCCGGCACCACTGGGCGACCTTGGCGGTGCCGGCGTATTTCGGTTTGCCCTCCTGGGTCTCGTAGTTCTTCCAGTAGAACGGGAACACCGCGAAGTTGAACAGCTCGCGGAAGCGGCGATGGAACAGGTCCACCTTGTACGGCTCTTTCCCTTTCACCCACACCAGGTCGAAGATGATGCAGCCGAACAGGAACTCATGCGAGACCTGCTTGACTTCCACGCGGGCGCCGCTGACGCCCTTGCCGTCCGCCGACTGAATGCGGATCGTCGCCGGCGCCTTTCTGTGTTTCTCGATGTTCGCCGCCGCCTTCGCCAGAAGCAGCTTCTCCACGGCGCGTTTGTCTGCGCCTTTGTCAGCCGGGGCGGCAGGGCGGTCGGCAGCCGACGCGCGCGCGACCGACAGGGCCACCAAGGCAGCGGCCGCCACCAAGAACGCTCCAGGGATGTGAGGGTGTGCAGTCATATCACGTGTTCCTTTCTCGTTGGGACGCGGCGGCGGACACTTCATCGCCCGCGCCTCGCACCGGTCGAAGGTCCGCCATCCTATCAGCGATTGATACCTCCGTCCAATCCTCCGCCGCCTTGTCAGGCCTTCGGTTGACGCCGGTTGCCGCACGTGTGATACTCGTCAGGACGCTGTCCGGGAAGTCTCGGATGAAAGGAAGCTGACATGGTGAATAGACGCGAGCTGATCCGCGCTGCCGGCTTAGCTGCGGCGCATCTGTCGGCTGGGCGTTTCGTGCTGGCGGCCGACAAGCCTGCACGCAAACCCAACATCGTACTGTTCATCTCCGATGACCACGGCGTGGACGACAGCGGCGTCTACGGCGACGGCGTCGTGCGGACGCCCAACATCGACCGCCTGGCCAAGGATGGGATGCGGTTCACGCAGGCGTTTGCAGCCTCACCCCTGTGCACGCCGTCGCGGTGCGTGCTGGAGACCGGGCTCATGCCGTTTCGCAACGGCGGGCACAAGTTCGGTACGCCCATCAGCCGCGGCGTGCAGACGATGCCGCAGTACTTCAAAAGCCTGGGCTATCACACAGCCCACGTCGGGAAGTTCCATCACAACCCGCGCAAGCAGTTCCCCTACGACACGGTTATCCCTAACGAGCACAAGGGCGGCGAGTTCATCACCGGCTACAAGGGCGACAAGCCGCTGCTGCTGCTCGTCTGCAGCCATTCTCCGCATACTCCATGGGCCAAGAACGACGGCTACGATCCGGCCAAGGTCAAACTGCCGCCGACCTTCGTGGACACGCCCGTCACGCGCCGCCAGCGGTGCCAGTACTACACGGAGGTGACCATGATGGACCGCCAGCTCGGCCGCGTGCTCGATGCGATCAAGAAGCGCGGCTGGGACGACAACACCCTCGTCCTGTACACGAGCGACCAGGGATCGAACTGGCCGTTTGCGAAATGGTGCCTCTACGACGCCGGCGTCCGCGTGCCGCTGATCGCCCGCCGGCCGGGAAAGATCCGCCCCGGCAGCGTCACCGACGCGATGGTTTCCCTGGTCGACCTGCTGCCGACGTTCCTGGCCGCCGCGGAGGCCGATCCGCCGAAGGGCATCGACGGGCAGAGCTTCCTCGGCGTGCTGCACGGCCGCAAGAAGGCCCACCGGGATGCGATCTTCGCCGCCCACACCGGCAACGACAACGGCGGGCCGGGCATCGCCAATCACTGCCCCATGCGCGCCGTCCGCACCGCCACGCACAAGTACATCCTCAACCTTCATCCCGAGCGAACTTTCACCACACATATCACCGGCTGCCGGCCGGGCAGTCCCCACCACTTGGCGTTCTGGGACTCCTGGGTGGAAAAGGCCAAGACCGATCCGGATGCAGCCAAGGTGGTGCGCGCCTACATGCACCGCCCCAGGGAAGAGCTGTACGACGTAACGAAGGACCCGCACGAGCGCAAGAACCTGGCCGAGGACGCCGCCTGCGGGGAGATCCTGACCTCGCTACGAAAGCGCCTGGCCGGATGGCGCAAGCAGCAGGGCGATCCGACGCTATAGCGCCGTCGCGTGATCCCCAAGCCCCCCCCCACGGGGCCTCGGGCATGGGCCCCCCTTCGATAAACTCAGGACAAGCAAGGCGGGGGACAGGTCTGCGGTGAGTGAATTGTCCGTCCTACGGTTGGTAGATTTCGCCGTCGACATCATCGAGCTGGTCTACCGGGATGGCCTTTGCGCTGCCGTCACCGAACAGGACGTTGACCTTATCGAAGTGTCGGGGCTGGAGGTTCGCGGCGTGCTCGCCCGCATCCGCCAGGTTGAGGATGCTGGTGCCATACTCGACGAGCATAGCCTGGTCCGGCCGGGGAATTGTGGTGTCAACGAGAGGATTGACGGCATAGCTGCCGGATGTCTGGCCCGGCACGGTGAGAATTCGCATCTGCTCGCCGGGGAAAGTGGAATGCATCTTGTGAATGTAGAACGTGTGCATGTCCGGCATCAGGCTGACCTGCTCGGCGTCGTTTTCGAACCCGCGGGCGCCGGCGCCGTCGGCGGGCGGGTTGGGATAATCCACGCCCGGCATTCCCAGGATAGGGTCGCTGTCGTGCAGGTTCTGGTCCTGGCAGATGATGCCGAGGATCTCCCCCGACAGGGTAACTGAGCGGTCGTCAGCAGATTGGCTGCTGTTGCCGACGGGGTCAAACCACAGGTAGTAGCAATTGACGATCGTTCCGGCCGGGATCACCGCGGACGTCGAGCTATAGTTGTTGTTGTAGCGCCCCGGCTGGGTGATGTCCACGGTGACGTTGCTGGGCAGGGTATAGCCCACCTGCTCGTAGAAGCCGTGGATGGTGGTGTTGCTTTCGATGGTGTTGAAGATCAGGCTGGACGGCGTGCTGATTGGTGTTATGCCGGTCAGTTGGACGCCGCCGCCGCCGGTGGCTTCATACTCGCCCTTGGGGCATCTGAATACATCCTGGGCGGTAGTATTGAGATAGCCCATCCAGTAGGCGTTATTGGGTATGATGCCCGGGCCGGCGGGACTCTTATCGTGTATCAGTTGGCTGAGGCTGTGCAGGTTCGCCCTGCAGGTGGTGGCATAGCCGTGCTCCATGAAGTACCTGACGCTGGGGATAAGGATGGCCACGAGGATAACGATGATGGCGATGACCACCAGTAGTTCGATAAGCGTAAAGGCGCGAGTTGTCCGAGCCCGCAACCGGCGGCCCGTACATGCACTACCCATCGAAGTGTCCATAATCATGCCCTGACCTCGACCAGGCGCCATCCCATGGCCGGTTCAACACAATATATTATAACCCGGCTGCGGCTGGCGCGTCAATGCAGCAATAAAAAAATGGCGGGCGTCTGCCGGCCGGGCTGGCCAGATGGTTGAATCTCCAGGCGTGCGGGTGTATCTTAAGGCTTGCCGGTGGCGCCGGCTGAAAGGATGGAGCAGCGATGAGGCGAATATTCTTTGTTACCGCGCTGGGCGGAATGCTGCTGCTGTCGGGCGGCTGTGAGAAAACCAAAGAGCAAAAGACCTACGATCGCAGGATGACAGCGCTGCGCAAACAATTGGGATCACCCAAGGCTGATTCAAGGGCCAAGGCCGCCCTGTCGCTGGGTAACTTAGGCGCCAAGGCGCAGCCGGCCACAGACCTGCTTGCCGGAGCGCTCAAGGATTCCAATACTGAAGTGCGACGCTATGCCGCCCGTGCACTCGGCAAGATCGGCCCCGGCGCCGCGGCGGCCGTGCCGGCCCTGAAACAGGCACTCGAGGATAAAGACGGCCTCACAATCGTATGGGCCGCAGAGGCCATAGGGAGGATCGATCCCCAGGCTGAGCCGCCTGTGGACAAGCTGGTCGAGATCATGAAAGGCTCGGATCAAAGCCCGGCTGAGAACGCGCCACATGCGATGGGCGCATTCGGGCCGCGGGCCAAGGCGGCCGTGCCGGACCTGATTGAGGCCCTGGAGAAGAGAGGCATCGCCATGCATGCGGCGATCGCGCTGGGCCAGATAGGCCCGGCGGCGAAGAAGGCTGTTGCGGCGCTGGAGGTTGTGGCCGGCAGAGGCGGCAGGGCCGGCGAGGAAGCAACGGCTGCCCTGCTCAAGATCCGGCAATAGGGGCTTGAAATGCGCCTGCCGGGTGCTATTTGGCGGGCGAGCGCTGTTTGGGGCTCAGGCTGATGCTGTCTGGCACAGCGTCCATGCCGTAGTAGTCGTGCTCGATGTGCCCGTCAAAGACCTTTACGATTCGAATTCCAGGCGGGTCCTGCCCCAGCGCCAGGGCCACCGCGCTGGTGGTGATGAGCTCCAGATCTCCCTCGGTGGCGGAAGCGTTTCTGTGGTAGTGCCCGGAGAAGACAGCCCGAACGCCATGGTCGTGAAATAACTCCAGCAGCGTGGATCGGGCCTGGCGCGGCAGCACGAAATAGTCGTCTTCTTCGTCGGGGTGTTCCAGATAGAGGCTGTGGTGCGTGCAGATGAACGCATGCGCGTAGTGCGCGGCTGAGGCCTCTTGCAGGGTCCGGCGGAGCCACTGGAGCTGCTCGGCGGCGGCGTCTGGGCAATGCCGGCCGTCGTAGAACAGGCAGCTATTGAGGACGATGTAGAGGCAGTTGCCGCACGTGAACTTGTACCAATCCGGCCCGAACCTGCGGCGGTACCATACGAGGCTCTCGCGTGTGGGGGCATCCAGGAGGTCGTGATTACCCGGCAGGAGGTAGAAGGGGATGGTGGGGTTGAGTTCTTCAGCGATGCGGAAGAACTCGTCGGCCTGGAGCTCGGCGTGCGGGCCGGGGCCGTCGCCTTCGCTGGGCATGTTGATCATGTCGCCGGAGACGAGGACGAAAGCGGGCTCGAGCCGGTTCGCGTGCTGAAGTGCCGTGGCGAGCAGATCGGCCTCGGAGTCGCCGCCGGCTTCGGCGATGTTGCAGCCGATCTGGGGATCGGCCATCTGTATGAAGAAGTACGGCCTCTCTTGCTCTATGTCCTCAGGCGCGTGCATCGACAGGCGGGTTCCTACAGTCAGTGCCAATCAACAAGCCGGCAAAATATCTTGAGGGCCACATGCAACTATACGCGGCGGGCAGGCAAAAAGAGAAGCCTCTTTGGAAATTTTTTGCCACGGGGCCTGGGCCAGAAAATTACCTGGAGTATTGACACCGGCCGGATATCGGTATATATATACATATATATGGGGGCTAGGGATGTGTAAGACATGGATGTATAGACAGGGGACATGTGTCCTGTGCGACTCTGAGGTGTGAGGTGTTGACAAGAAGTCGGGCTACGGACGGATTTGACAAGTGGCGATGTGGTTTCTTGGTGGTTGTAGTTACGGCAGTACTGGCTGGTGTGGCGTTTGGGCAGGATCGCACCGGGCGAGACATCTACGACGAGCAGCTTCGGGTGCGTCTGGATCAGCAGGTTCCCGAGGCCCGCGAGATGGGCTTCGACGCCGGTGGATGGTTCAGCGCAGCCTATTTCAACTATGATGATCCGAGCACGCCGGGCGGCAGTGTGCGGACGCTGCGCAAATTCGAGGTCCACCCGTGGGTGCAGGTGAACTTGCGCGGTGTTCATCGGTTCTATTTTCGCGGTGTGTTCAGCTATGACGACTGGAACAGAGGCGACAATGCCACGGGCAGGGGCGATGAGGACGAGCAGAGGGTGGAGCGGGCGTGGTACCAGTTCGACTTGGGCAAGATGCTGCGCAACGAGACGGGGCACGCTCCTCCGGTGGGCTTTCGGGCGAAGGTTGGCCGGGCGTTTGCCACAATCGGCACGGCCTTTGTGCTGTCGATACCCCTGGACATGATCCAGTTGGACCTGACGACGCGCGACTGGGAGTTCATGACGTTGGTAGGCCACTCCGTGCCCTACACTCAGAACATCGACACTTCCCTCGCCGTAGCCGGGCGCCAGGATCGTTGGTTCTTCGGTGCTCAGGCCACTTACACGGGCCTGGATCGCCACCGGCCCTTTATCTATTTCCTGAACAATCAGGACGATACGAGGCCGGATCCGTGGATGGCGACTCAGTCCTACGAGTATACCTCACGCTACCTGGGCGGCGGCAGCCAGGGCACCTTTGTGTTACCGAACCTGCGATATCAGGCTGAGATCGTGGCCGAATGGGGCCAGACCTACTCAGCGGGCGTCGCGAGCGGCACCACCGGGCGGGACCACATCCGGGCGATGGCCGTGGACGTCCTGCTTGAGTATCTCTTCCAGGTTCACACGAAGCCGAAGGTCTCCGTGGAGTACATGTACGGAAGCGGCGACCAGAACCGCGTGAGCAGCTCGACCAATACGGTGGGCGGCAATCGTGCCAACAGTACGGACCACGCCTTTAACGCTTTTGGTTTCCGGGATACCGGCGTTGCCTTTGCTCCGCGAATCTCCAACATCCATATATACAAGGGTGGCGCCAGCTTACGACCGCTGGAGAAGCTGGAGCTTTTCAAGAGGATGGAGCTGGGTACGAATGTCTTCTTCTACAACAGAGCCGCCAGCGAGGGGGCGATCAGCGACGCGACAATTAGCGCTGCCAACGACGCCCGGTGGCTCGGCTGGGAGTTGGACCTTTACTGTAACTGGCGCCTGACCAGCGATCTCATCTGGACGGTTCGCTACGGCACGTTTTTCCCCGGCTCGGCGTACGATGGCGGCGATAAGACACCCCGTCAAATGGTCTACACGGGAATTATTTTCAGTTTCTAGCGCGTTCTTAATGAAGTTGGAATATGCGTTGTGTCTTGCAAAATCTCGCGGTGCTCACGGCTTTAGCGGGCGTCGGCAGCCTGGTCGGCTGCACGGCGTCTGAGGGGACGATAGCCGGCGGCCAGGCGACCCTGGTGGCCAACGAGAACTCCGCGGCGTTTCTTGACCGGATGTCCTCTCTGGAGGGCGTCACTGAGAATGACGCCATGCGCGGAATTCTGATGGTGCTCGAGGGCCGGGACACCGCAAAGACGTTCAAGCAGCGGGTCCAGGCCCTGCGCAATAAGGGAATCCTGCCTGCGGGTGCGGACCTGGAGGCGGGTAGACCCGTCACCAGGGGCAGGCTTGCGTACATGATCTATCAGGCCTGCAAGATCCCCGGCGGCGTGATACTTCGCCTTGCCGGCCCGAGCCAAAGGTATTGCCTGCGCGAACTTCAGTACCGCGACATGATGAGGAAGGGCTTCGCGCGGACGCCGGTCAATGGGATGGAGTTTGTGGAAGCCCTGACCAGGGCAGAGGTGTACAGGCGGACCGGCAAGATCCCCGACAGGGCCGGCCAGATTGAAGACGGATGAGCAGTGTGTTTCTGCCGCGACGGAAAGGACGTTGCACATTTGGAGGAGAGGGAATTGTCATGCTTAGACATACGGCGTTGATAATGGCGGCTTTTGCCATCTGTGTTCTGCCGGTGATGGGACAGGAAAAGGCGGACGATGCAAAGGCCCCGGCGGCCAAGAAGGCGCCGGAACCGGTGCCTCTCAAGGCGACGGTGGTGAGCGTTTCGGGTATTGCCGAAAAGCGTCTGGCCTCTGATCCGAAAAGCAAATGGGAGCCGCTGAAGGTGGGCGATGTTCTGGGTGAGCTTGCACTCGTCCGCACGGGGTTGGGCGCTAAGGTCGTTCTGAAGTTCAGCGACTGCGGCGACGTGACCGTCAAGAGCGCTACGAAAGTCGGGATCGGGACGTTTCGCAAGCAGGGCAAGCTTGTCAAAGCTCGCTTGGGTTTGAAGTACGGCTCACTGCATGCCAGGGTGCGCCGTGAGCGCGGGCCTAACGATTTCAAGGTCGCCACGCCGGTGGCGACGCTGAGTGTTCGGGGCAGCCACGCGCACATCGGCTCGTGGGGTCACGCGCTGGGTGTCAACGGTGTGGTCGGCCTGTGGAACGTGGACGCTCAGGGCAAGAAGCGCGTCGTGCACCCGGGCGAATCGACCGACGAGAACCTGACGCACTGTGACGAGGTCGCGCAGCATGATGGGAACATCAAGCTCATGCAGCACTTCGGCGATCTGACCCCGGCGGAGCTTTGGAACCTGCTTCAGAACAGCGGCGGGTTTATCCGGCTGCCCCCACCGCCGCCCTCACCGACCACTCCCCCAACGATGCCGCCCCATCCCAACGGCGCGTACATACATAACGTCACTGAGCGGCGAATAATCTCTCTGCCGGGGGGGTAAGCAGCCTTAGGAATTGCTGAGGTCCCGCCCGTCGGGCGGTCACGGGCGAAAATCTGCCGACAAAATGCTGCAGGACTCACACCCGATCCCTTAGAATCTCGACATGGCCCGAGGGGTGGTCAAGACATCTCGCCCGATCTTTTCGCTGGTGCTCGGTCTTGCCGCTGCGCTGGTGGTGCTTGCGGTGCACCTGGGCGGCCTCGACAAGAGAGTGGAGCTCCAGGTGCTGGACCTGCGTTTCAGGCATTTCTCGGCTGCGGCCGAGCCGGAGAAGATCGTACATATTGACATCGACGACCGCAGCCTGGATGAGCTCGGCCGCTGGCCCTGGCCGCGGCAGCAATTGGCGGGGATCATCGACGAGCTCCAGGAGTGCGGCGCGCGGGCGATCGTTCTCGACATAATCATGCCCGAGCCGCAGAAGGTGCGGTACGTCTCAGCCGCGGGTGAGATCTATCGCAGTGGGTCGGAGGTTATCGGCGAAGCTCCGCCGGTGCCGGTGTTCGACGATGCGATCCTTGCCGAGGCGATTGCAGGGCACGCCAACGTATTCCTGCCGATGCACATCGACTTAGCCCGGCAGCAGAAGTCGGCCCTACAGGTTCGACTGGAAGAGCTCTTGGGCAAAGACGTGTCGCTGACAGCGGAGGTGGCTGCGGCCAGCCTGGATCAGGAGCAGAAGGAAATCAACGCCGTTTTTCGCTCCGCCCGGAGAAATGTAATCGAATCGCGCGTGAGGGCTGCGTATTCGGGGCGCGGAAAGGTCGATTTCTTGGACGTGCTGGCGGAGGTATTGCCGGGTCTGCCGGCGGGGGCGGTAACGCGCGAACAGGAGGAGATGGTGGAGAAGGCGTATCTTCGTCACCGGGCGATTCGGGCGCTGGATCACTTCGCCCTGCCGAAGAAGCACGTGGGTGGCTACACGCCCCGATGGGGCAAAGCGGTGCCGCCCCTGGTGACTCTGGCGCAGGCGACGAGTCTGTCGGGGTTCGTTACGGTGATCCCGGATGCTGACGGAATGGTCAGGCGGATCCCGTTGATCGGACATGGCGGGCGGGACGCGGGCGGGCGTCCAATTACCTTTCCACAGTTCGCGATGGCCATCGCCGCCCACGAACTTCACAGAAGGCAGGCAAGTGAGCTCTCCCGGTCCGACGGATTGAGTTCCATCGCGGCTATCACCGGCAGCGCCGAATTCGTGGAAATCCGCTGCGGGGACGCAAAGCGCAGGATCCCCGTTGACTCGGAGGGCTTCATGCTCATCAACTGGCTGCGCGGCAGCGAGGTCGGTGCGGACAAGCCCAGCATCAAACACATCCCCGTCACCGCTGTCGCGAATATCCGGAACAGAAAGAGGGAACGGGAGCGAATGAAGGTCCTCGCCCACGCCTATCGCGTCGAGCTGCTCAAGATGGGCCGCGGCGAGATCACCGACAAGGAACTCAAGGACCTGTACTGGGAGAAATATCTTCCCCTGGTCGAACCGTTCGACCAGGCGTATAAGCAGCGCGTTGCCGCACAGCGCCAATTGCAGAAGGCGCTGCTGTACCAGCCCTCGAAAGTCCCCGATTCCGCCTTGATGGAGAAGCTCCAGAAGAAGGAAGCAGAGATCGAGTCACAGCTATACACGATCGTTGAAAAACTGGTTCGCGGGCTGCGCAAGCCGCAGCACATGGCCGCCTTTCTTGACGATAATGCCGAAGCAAAGGTGCGATTTGGCGAGACGCTGGAAGTCCTGGACAGCCTGACTGATAAAGATGAAATCAAACTGATCGACGCCCACATCGGCGAGCTCACAGAAGAGCTTCGCTCGATCGTAGCGGGCAAGATATGCATGATCGGGTCGACCGCGACCGGAGCGGCCGATTTCGTCCCGACGCCCATCGGCCCCCGCACGCCCGGAGTGGTCGTACACTCCAATATACTCAACACCATTCTCTCGGGCAGCTTTTTGGGGCAGTCACCCGTGGTTGTGAACATCCTGGTGATTCTGGCGGTCGGGGCGGCCGTCTCGCTTATCGCGGCCATGCGTCCGGTTCTTCAGGCCGCACCCGCGGCGGCCGGCCTTGCCGTGGCCTACGCCGCTTTCAACTTCTTCGTGGTTTTCGGCCTCTGGCACGTCTGGCTGATCGCCGTTGCGCCTCTTGCGGCGATATTTGCCAGCTTCCTTGTGGTGACCGCCTATCGCCAGCTCACCGAGGAGCGGGCCAAGAAGCATATAAGGGGGCTTTTCGCGCACGCGATGTCGCCTGCCCTTGTCGACAGGCTGCTCGAAGACCCCTCGCTGGCGGAGCTGGGCGGCCAGAAACGCGAGTTGAGCTGCATGTTCTCGGACCTTGGCGGTTTCACGTCGCTGTCTGAATCGCTCGGTCCGCGGGAGACGGTGCGTCTGCTGAACCGCTACTTCGACCGGGCCGCGGACGTCATTCAGGATCGCTGTGGTGGATACCTCAACAAGTTCCTGGGCGACGGCATATTTGCGTTCTTTGGCGCGCCGGTGCTCCAGAGCGACCACGCCAGGCGTGCGATCGAGGCGGGTGTGGAATGTCAGGCCGAGATCATCGATCTCAACAGAACGCTTGCGGCGGAGGGTGGGCGAGACATTCGACTTTCGGTCAGGATCGGCATCACCACCGGCGAGGCGATGGTCGGTAACTGTGGGTCAACTCAGCGCATGGACTACACGGCGATCGGGGACTGTGTGAACCTGGCCAGCCGGCTGGAGCAGGCAAACAAGTTCTTCGGTACGAGAATACTCGTTGATGAGAACGCGTGGCGTGCGGCGGACCTGGCGGATGTGCCGGCAAGGCTGCTGGGCAAGGTCCTGGTGGCCGGGCTCACGGAGCCGGTGAACGTATGGGAGGTTTTGGCCGCCGCCGACGGTGTAACGCCAGAGTTGTCCAAAGCGCTGGGCGACTTCGCCCAGGCCGTGGAGTTGCTGGCCGAACGCAAGTTTGGTCAGGCCGCAGAAATGTTCCAGCGGCTGCAAGAGCTCATGCCGGATGACAAGCCCACGCAGCTTTATCTGGAGGCATGCCGGCAGTACGTTGCCCAGCCGCCGGATGAAGACTGGCCCGGCCACGTATTCGACGTCTCACACTGAGGACTTTTTCGGGCTACTCTTTTCGGAGAATGATTATGGTGAGATCGTCGGCCTGGGGCTGGCCGGCGGAGAAGTTTGTGACGGTCTCATGGAGGTTGCGGATCATATCCGCGGCCGGCAGATCGCGGTTGCTGCGGAGGTTCTCGATCACACGCTCAATGCCGAACATCTCGCCCTCAGGATTTGCGGCCTCGTAGAATCCGTCGGTGGTGACGGCTGCGAAATCTCCCGCCTGGAACTGGTGAGTGACAATGCTGGAGAAATCAGCATCTTCCATGATGCCCAGCGGCAGGGCTGTAGCGGGAACCTGTGCGAACTGGTCCTTCTTCCGTTCGTAGAACAGCAGGGGCCCGTGGCCGGCGGCGGCATAGGTCATCAGGGCCTTATCGGGATCGAGGATGCCGGTGAAGCAGGTGACGAACCTGCCGTCTGTCAGATCGCTGGCCAGCAGGCCGTTGACGGCTTGCAGCACGGTGCCCAGCTCGCATCCGCCGATGCTTATGGCGCGGAGCATGGCCCGGGTTTCGGCGATGACCAGTGCCGGGCCTATGCCATGGCCGCTCGCGTCGGCGACCACCATCAGCCACTGCTGGTCGGGCAGGGCGAGGAAGTCGTAGGTATCGCCACCGGTTTCGTCGGCCGGTGCGGAAAAACCCGCGATGTCAAAGCCGCTGATGTTGGGTGGCGCATCGGGCAGCAGGCCCTGCTGAATATCTCTCGCGATCTTCATCGCGCGTTCCATTTCCTGCTTGAGGAGATAATGCTGGATGAGCCTGGCCCGCTGGAGCGCGACGCCGGCCTGGGCGCCGAGGGCCTCGGCCAGGGATATGTCGTAGTCGGTGAACTCGCCCGCGCGCTTGTTGAGAACCTGCAGCACGCCGACCAGCCCGCCCTCGTAGTCGTGAAGCGGAACCGACAGGATGTTGCGCGTGCGAAAGCCCGTCTTCTGGTCCACTTCCGGGTTGAAACGCTCGTCGGCGTAGGCGTCCGGTACGTTTATGGTCCGCGAGGTCTGTATGACCGCGCCGGCTATGCCGCGGTCCGCGGGAAAGCGGATCTCGTCCTCGCCGGCCGCGATGCGGCTGACCAGTTCGTTGGCCTCGGCCTCGTAGAGAAACAGGCTCGCCCGCTCCGCATCGAGCAGCTCCATGCTGCGGTCGATGATGAGCTGCAGAAGGCTGTCGAGGTCTTCGGTGGCGACCATCGACCGCGTTATTTCCAGAACCTTCTCGAGGTCCCGGCTCTTTTGGGGCTCAGTTGATGTCATTTGTTCTCGGCCGCGGGATAATCAGCAGACGCGGGTGTGCCTTGTGCTTATGAGCCTATGGCGGCTGCCCGGTCCAGTCAAGGCCTGAAAGTCCTTGCTTTTGTCGCCTCGGCGATGTAACAATTGCGTGACTGCGCGTCGTGCGGGTTTCTCAGATTCCCAGCGTGAAAGGAACGGATAATGCGTAAAACAGTAGTCGTACTGACCTGTCTTGTATTGTCTATCTGCCTGGTGTCGTGCAAGAAGGAACCACCTCCCAAGAAGCCGGTCGTGACCCCCACACCGGGCACGAAACCGGCTGCCGCGGCTAAGAAGCTCACCATTGCCGTGATCCCCAAGAGCACGGGCAACGAATTCTGGGAGACGGTCAAGAAAGGCGCCGACGCCGCCGCCACCAAGCACGGCGTGAAGATGCACTGGGAAGGCACCGTCACCGAGACGCAAATCGCCGAGCAGAACAAGATCATTGAGAACATGATCAACCTGGGCGTGGACGGGATGGCCCTGGCCCCGCTGGATCACAAGGTGATGGCCAAGTCGATCAAGAACGCGGTGGCCGCCGGGGTGCCGGTGCTGGTGTTCGACTCGGGCGTGGCGGGCAAGGCCCACTTCAGCTTCGTCGCGACGAACAACAAAAACGGCGGATCGCTGGGCGCCAAGCACATGATCAAGCTCCTGGGCGACAAGAAGGGCAAGGTCGTGGTGCTGCGTTTCGTGCAGGGCACGGGCAGTACCGAGGCCCGTGCAGAAGGCTTCATGGAGACGGCCAAGAAGGCCGGCTTCGAGATTCTCGCCGACCCCAGCCTCGACCAGGGCACGATCGAGAGCGCGAAGATCACGTCGTCCAACACGCTGGAGAAATACATCCAGGAGGAGAAGCTTCAGGTTGACGGCATCTTCGCGTGCAACTTGATCGCCACCCTGGGTATGGCGGCGGCTCTGGAAGACCTGCGCAAAGGCGGCATCGAAGTCAACGCCAAGTTCATTGGATTCGACACCTCCCCCAAGTTAATCAAGGCCCTGAAGGGCGGCAAGATCGACGCGCTGGTCTCGCAGGACCCGAAGAAGATGGGCTACCTCGCCGTGGATATACTCGTCAGGCATCTGAGGGGTGAGAAGGTCGACGTATTTGTCGACACCGGTGTCGAACTGGTCACGAAGGAACGCCTGGAGAAGGAAAAGGCCATCCGTGAGCTCGTGGGCCTGAAATGAGATCAGGGACGTAGGGCGGATACGATCCCGCTCCGGCGGGGCCGTTTCCGGTAAGCCGCAACGCGAATGACTCACCCGACGCAAGAACCGCCCTCGCAGGACTCTTCGTCTTCGGCCGGCCCGTTGCGGCTGCGGATGGCCGGTGTCCACAAGTCGTTTGGTGCCACGCAGGCGCTGCGCGGAGTGGACCTGTCCGTTAACGCCGGCGAGGTGCACGCACTGGTCGGCGAGAACGGAGCCGGCAAGAGCACGCTGGTGAAGGTGCTGTCCGGCGCTCACCGCGCCGACAAGGGTAGGATGTGGCTGGACGGCGCGTCCTACGTTCCGCGCAACCCCCTGCACGCGCGCCGCACCGGCGTGGCCATGATCTACCAGGAGCTGTCCCTGGCGCCCCATCTGTCGGTAATGGAGAACATCCTGCTGGGCGTCGAACCGACGATCGGGCCGCTCATGCGCTGGGGCGCGACGCGCCGCATCGCGGTCGAGGCCCTGGCCCAGGTGGGCGTCGGCGACATTCAACCCGAAACGCAGGTGCGCCGCCTGTCCGTCGGGCAGCAGCAGCTCGTCGAGATCGCCCGGGCCGTCGCCATGGACTGCCGCGTCCTGGTCCTCGACGAGCCGACCAGCTCCCTGACACGCAAAGACATCGAGAAGCTCTTCGCCCTGATCCGACGCTTGAAGGCCAAGGGCCTGGCCATCGTGTACATCTCCCACTTCCTGGAAGAGGTAAAAGAGATCTCCGATCGGTTCACCGTGCTGCGCGACGGCGAGACGGTCGGCGGCGGCGCCACCGGCGAAGCCAGGATCGACCGGATCGTGGCCCTCATGGTCGGCCGCGAGGTCAAAGACCTGTATCCGCGCTCGCCCCGAACGCCGGGCGAGGTGGTGCTGGAGATCCGGGACCTGGCCGGTGCGGTCAAGCCGACGTCGGCAACGCTTTCGCTGCGGCGCGGGGAGGTGCTTGGGATCGCCGGCCTGATCGGCGCGGGACGCACGGAGATGATGCGGGCGATTTTCGGGCTCGACAAGGTCGTTGGTGGGCAGATCAAGATCGGCGCGTATTCCGGCCCGAGCGTGCCGAGCCGTCGCTGGGCCCGGGGGGTCGGCATGATCAGCGAGGACCGCAAGACGGAGGGCCTGGCTGTAGGCCTGAGCATCGCCGACAACATAACCCTGCCCCGGCTTGGCGGTCTGGGCCCGTGGGGGCTGGTAATGCCCTCGAAACAGAACGAGGCGGCGCGCCCGTGGATCCAGAAGATCCCCATCAAGTGCCGCGGCCCCGCCCAGAAGGTCAGCGCGCTGTCGGGTGGCAACCAGCAGAAGGTGGCCGTCGCACGCCTCCTGCACGCCGACGTCGACGTGCTGCTGCTGGATGAGCCCACGCGCGGCATCGACGTGGGGTCCAAGGCACACGTCTATCGCCTGATTGACGAACTGGCCCGCGGAGACGAAGCCGCCGGCCGCACGCCGCGCGCCATCCTGATGATCAGCAGCTACCTGCCCGAACTGCTGGGCATCTGCGACCGAATCGCCGTAATGTGTCGCGGGCGCCTGAGCGAAACGCGCGGCGTAGACGACTGGAACGAGCACTCCCTGATGATGACTGCAACCGGACAGGACTGATCTTGCATGCCTGAAACGCCCCTGCCATCCCCGTCGCTGCTGGAAACTGCAGGCCAGACCCCAATCTGGGAGCGATCATGGGCCAACCTCTTGGGGCGGCTCATTGCGCTGGTCGTCGTCTTCGCCTTCTTCGGCATCCTCGTCGAGGGCGGCAAGTTCTACACGGCTCGCAACCTCGAGAACATCCTCCGCCAGAGTTGTGTCTATGCCACCGCAGCCATGGGCATGACCTTGATCATCATCACGGCCGGTATCGACCTGTCGGCCGGATCGATCATCGCCCTGGCGGTTGTGATGGTGGCGTGGGTGCTGAATCTGGGCTACGACGTGACCGCCGCCGACGGCGAGGTGAAGATACAGTACCTCATCTACGAGTACCCTAACCTTCTGCCGATTGTGGCATTGGTGGCGGCGGTGCTGGCCGCGATGCTGGCGGGCCTGGCCAACGGCGTGATGATTGTGGGCCTGCGTCTGGTGCCGTTCATTGTGACGCTGGGCATGATGGGGATGGTCCGCGGGCTGGCCAAGGGAATTGCCAAAGAGAAGACGATCTATCCGCCGGAGGACACGTGGCTGAACACGATTCTCGATCCGACGCTGACTCCGTGGCTGAACTGGGTCACGGGCAGGAGCCAGACTGCGCCGGAAGGGATGGGCTTGCTTATCCTGCCCCTGGGCGTGTGGGTCCTGATCGCGTCACTGCTGGTGGCGGGGTTCGTCCTTCGCTATACGCGTTTCGGGCGGCACGTATACGCCATCGGGTCGAACGAGGAGACCGCCCGCCTGTGCGGCGTATCGGTTGGCCGGACCAAGATCATGGTTTATGGCATCGCGGGGTTCTTCTTCGGCCTGGCGGGCCTGATGCAGTTCTCGTTCATTGACGGCGTGGGCCAGCCGACCACCGGGGTGATGTATGAGCTGTTCATCATCGCCTCGGTCATCATCGGCGGCGCGAGTTTCTCCGGCGGCGAGGGGTCCGTCTTCGGATCGCTTATCGGGGCGCTGATCATTACGATCCTCTACGCCGGCGGGCAGCAGATGCATTGGCCGAAGTGGGTTCAGGAGATGGTCATCGGCGGCATCATCATCGCGGCGGTTGCGTTGGATCAGTTCCG